>Ga0181402_1000920_pt1 | contig 10796 bp, 4 predicted proteins | sample 25SPOviralmetaG_FD_130131 | JGI IMG/M metagenome (GOLD analysis project Ga0181402, IMG submission 130131) | Marine viral communities from the oligotrophic San Pedro Time Series (SPOT) site, San Pedro Channel, CA, USA - 25 SPOT_SRF_2011-08-17 | ecosystem: Environmental > Aquatic > Marine > Strait...
AGAGAAGAAAGAGTTGCTAGAACTGGAACATCTGCAGAGTTAACAGCACAAGGAAAACTTCCTGCTGATACTCCACAAATTCCAACACCTGCTACAATAGGTAGAGAAGATACTGAAATCGCAGAAGAAGATGTGCCTCGAATGGGAGATACTGAAAGAGGTGTAGCTGCAGATGTAGATGAAGTAAGTAAAGAACAAGTAAGAGAAGGAGTAACAGATACAGCCGATACTACTCAAGTTGCAGGAGTTGTAACAGCTCCTACTACAACTGTATCAGGAACTAAAGTAGCTGTAGATGCTGCAACAGGAACACTATCACCAGAAGCAAAAGCTTCAGTAGATGAAATAAGACAACTTTCTGGAAGTGCAGTAGCTGCTCAAGTTGAAGATAGTATAATGAATGCTGCTAAAGCAACAGATGTTAATGGGGTTTTATCTGCTGGTGCATTTGCTCCAGAAGTAACAGGAGCTAAAGTACAAGTATCTCCAAAAGCAGATGCAGAAAAAAAAGAACGTGAAGCTATTACAGGAACACCAGCTACAGATGGACAAGCTGCACAAATTATAGGAATAGTAGGTTATGAAGCTGCACCTCAAAGAGTAGTAAAAGGTACTGCTGCTAAAGGTGCTGCTGCATCTATGGTAGCTGAAGTTGGTAATATACCTTCTGATATAGCTGCTGCTATTGTAGAAGACCCTGCAACTGTAGAAGCTCAAGTAGATACAAATCCTGTAGAAGTTAATGCTGCTATTGCTGCACTACCTACAGAAGCTTTAGTATCTTCACAAATGGAAAGTTTATTAGGTGGCATGGAAGATGGTGAGATTCCTATGTGGGCTAAACCTGCTGTAGATGCAATGAATGCAAGAATGGCAGAAAGAGGATTAAGTGTTTCTACAGTTGGTAGAGATGCTTTGTTTAACTCTATTATTCAAAGTGCTATGCCAATGGCTCAAAGCAACGCACAAGCTTTACAAGCTAGAGCAGCTCAAAACTTAAGTAACGAACAACAAGCTAATTTACAACAAGCTACTCAAGAACAACAATTAAGAATGCAAAACTTAGCAAATCGTCAAGATGCTGCGAGTCAAACTGCACAGATGTCTCAGCAAATGAGAACAATGCAAAGTCAATTTACACAACAAGCTGTATTGACTACTGCTGAACAACAGCAACAAACAAGAATGGCTAACTTGCAAAATCAACAACAAGCTGCATTAGTTAAGTCTCAAAATCAACAACAAGCTAATATGGCTAATCTTGGTAATGAGCAACAAATAAATATGGCAGAGCTTCAAATAGAAGCACAAGTTGAAGGAGCTAATCAAACTGCAACCAATCAACAACGTATGTTGGAAATGCAAACTGCTGCAGATTTCTTATCTAAAAATGCTGGATTTAAACAACAGATGGAACTTGCTAATTTAAGTAATGACCAACAAATGAAACTTGCAAACTTGTCAGCTCTTAATCAAGCTAGTTCAGAAAATCTTACTGCTGAACAACAAACAGAACTTGCAAATCTTAATAAGCAAATGCAAGTTAATATTAAGAATGGTGAATTAGCTCAGTCAATGGGATTAGCTCAACTTAATGTTGACCAACAAAGAGCTATGCAAAATGCTAATGTTACTGCTAATATGGACATGGCAAACTTTAGTGCTGACCAACAAAGAGTATTAGCAAATAGTAAGTTTATGCAGACAGTAGCTATTACTAATATGAACGCAGAGCAACAATTAGTTATGCAACAAGCTACAGCACTTGCATCACTTGATATAGCTAACGTAGACCAAAGAACTAAGTTAGCTGTTAGTAATGCTCAAAATTTTTTACAAATGGACATGGCTAATTTATCTAATGAGCAACAAGCAAGTATGATGAGAAGTCAACAAGAACAACAAAGATTATTATCTGACCAATCAGCCTCTAATGCTCAAGCACAGTTCAATGCTACTAGTGAAAATCAAGTAAATCAGTTTATGTCTAATTTAGAACAACAAAATAAACAGTTTAATAGTACTCAATTAAATGCTATGGAACAGTTTAATGTAGCTAATACTAATGCTGCAGAAGCTAGAAGAGTTGGTAATGAATTTGAAGTTGAAAAACTAGAAGCACAATTACAAACAGACATGTCTAAATTTAATTCTGCACAAGATTTTGCTAAAGAACAATTTAATACACAAAACGAAACAGTAATTGCACAATCAAATGTAGAGTGGAGACGTAAAGCCAATACTGCTGATACTGCTGCTTTTAATGCAGTCAATCAACAGAATGCACAGAATGCTTTTGGTCTTACTGCTTCTGCTAATAATTTCTTATGGCAAGAACTTAGAGACGAAGCAGACTTTGATTTTAAAAGATGGGACAATGAACAACAACGTAAAGCTTCATTACTCATAGCTGCTTTAGGAAACTCTGAAGCTGTAAATAGAAAAGACCATTGGGATGATAATGTAGGAAGTATTGCTAGATTACTAGATGGATGGTTAAGTTAAAGGAAATATTATGGGTAAATTAAGAAAAATAGGTAAAAAAATAAAAAGAGGATTTTCTAAAATAGGTAAAAAACTTAAAAAGGGTTTAGGTAAAATAGCTAAAGCTTTTGGAAAGTTAGGTCCTTTAGGTTCTATTGCCCTTGCTACTTTACTTCCGGGAATGAGTAGTGTTTTATCAGGATGGCTAGGTAATATGGGACCTGTTGGTGAATTTATTTTAAACATTGGTTCTAAAATTCAAAAAGGTGCAAACTGGGTTAAAGATGGAGTTGGTAGAGTTTTTAACAGAGTTACAGATGCTATTGAATATGGAATGAATAAAGTAAGTGGTGCTTTTGGAGGAACAGGTACAACAGGTAGTAATTTTAGAAACTGGGTAAGTGAACAAACTAAAGGATTTATTGACCCATCTACACAAGGTATTGAAGATATTACAGTTCCGGGTTCTACAAAAACAATTACAGGTCCTGATGGATTTACAAAAGAAATTAAAGTACCTGAAACTACTATAAGTGCAGAAGCTCAAATAGGTATTGGTGGACCTAAAGTTCCACAAACTCCTAAAGGCATGACAGACCCTGTATATATGGATGGTATAGATACTGACTTAAAAAAAGGTTTTTATGAAAAAGCTGATTTAGATACTTACTACAAAGGTATTGATACTACTGTAGATATTACAAGTGGTAAAGTTATAGAAGGCATTACAGGTGGACCACTACCTCAAGGACAAACTGTTATTAAAACTTCACCAGACATTAAAGGTTTTAAACCTAAAGGTGGTGGATACTTTGGTCGTGCTAAAAAATCATATGCATATATAGCACCTATAACAAAAGCAGGTGGTAAAATTCTTCAAGATGAAAGTGATGCAGCTTATGCTGATTATTTAATGAGAAGAGAAAATGCATCTAGAGCTGGATTAATAGCTGAAGAAACTTTATCTATGGTTCCTACTAATCAGTATAGTTATGCACCGCAAGATTTTATAAATATAAATAATTTAGATAATGACCCTATTGGTATGCAACAATTAGCTGCAGGATATGGGATGATATTAAACGATTATACTAGTTAGGATAAAATATGCAAAGTAAACCAATACCAGAATTAATAAATCAAACAGCTTTTGAAGCTCCTATTCCGGGACAATCTTTAACTAATAATCCGGAAGATAATTATGCTTGGGAAAAAACACCTGAAATGGTTGATATAAAAGAAGCTAGAGAAAAAATATTTTTAAATTTATTAGAACCTGAAAAACTTCAAGACATACAAAAGTTAATGATGAATGAAGTTCCAGTAGATGCTATTGCTCAGACAATGCTAGTAGAAGGCTTTAGACAAGGAAAGTTTAATCCTGATTTAGCTTTACAATTATTAGAACCTACTATGTATATGTTGTTAGCTATTGCTGAAAGGTCAGGTATTAAACCTACATTAGATATTGAAGACGAAGAACCTGATGAAGAAGAAGCAGAAGAAATATTAAATCAATCTAAAACATTAATGAAAGAAGGTGGAAGATTTAAAGATGCTAGAGTATTAAGACCACAAGCTGCTTCAGTCGGAACTGATATAGAACAACAATTAAAGAATTTAGATGTAGAAAAAGTACAACAAAGTATTTTACAAAAACCTAAACCTGAACTACAGTCTCAAGAAAGTTTATTAGGTAAAACAGGAGTTTAATATGGCTGATAATGATATAGGAAATTTAATCAGTAACTATGGAGATATGAGTATTGAAGAACTTGGAGGTTCTTTATTACAGAGACAATCAGACATAGCAGCAGCACAAGCTAAAGAAGATAAAAAAAATAGAAAGTTTCAACAAGCTATGGGTGTTCTTATGGCTGGTCAAGCTATATTTAAAAGTGCTTATAATAAAAGAGAAAAAGAATTAGAAGCTAGAAAAATATTTCAACAATCTAATAATGCTTCACAAGCTAAAGAAATAAATACAATATCTAATGTATTGTCTATAATGCCTGAAACATGGCATGAAGATAAACCTCTTGAAGAAAGAGTAGATTTATTTATGGATAGTGAGTATAAAGGAGCATTAGAAGCTAAACTAAGAAAACCAATTGATGCTGTAATAGAAGCTTCAAGTCCTTATGACTTTCAAGCTTTTAAAAATGATGGAGTTTATTATAGACAAACATTTGATAATGCTTTAAAAAATACAGTAACTGATTATTTAAAAGATAATAAATATAAAAAATATGAAACTGAATTAGGTGAGTTATTAGGGCAGCCTGATAGAGTAGAAGCAATTAAAAAAGGAATGGGCTTAAGTGAATTTGAATTATCTAAAGCAGAAAGAATTTATTATGACGGACTAAAAGAAAAATATCGTAATATTGGAATTGTAGATAGTGTTAAAAATATTTTTAGTAAAATAGGATTAAGACAACAAAAACAAGGGGAGTTAAATCAATTTAAAGATATAGATAAACAAGATTTATATGGAAACGAGTTTGATGATTCATTAGCTAATTTAAATTTAAGAACTACATTAATAACTTCAGTAGATAAATCATTTGCTGATTTTAGAAAAGATACAAGAAGATTTAGTGTAGAAGTTAGAGACCCTATAAATGAAGGATTAGTTATTCAAGCTGATGGCAACTTAAATAGTTTTGCTACTAGAATGAAAGATAGAAGTATTGCTAAAAATGATGACTTTATGAATATAGCTATTGGAACAACTACTGGTAGAATGATGGCTAGAAATAGAGGAACAATGTATGCTAGATATCTTGATGACTTAACAGAATCTGAAAGACAAGAAATGGTAAATGATATTGCGGGAACTGCTTTACTATTAAACGAAGATACGGATTTAGCAGAAAATATTTATGTGTCTAGTTTAAAAGAAATAGGAGTAGACGTTACTGAATCTAAAGTTAAAACATTTAGAAGTAATATGAGAGACGATACTTATAGATTAAACTTTGCTACAGCTATTGTATCTAGAGAAGGATTAAAAAGTTCTGGAGTTATAGCTCGAGAAACGTACGACTTTAACGGTATTATGGAAGAAAAAATTGTAAGTAAATATTCTTATGATAGATTCAGTGGAGAAATTCCTGCATTACTAGGTGATGGAATTATGACTCCTAAAGAAAGCAATAGTAATGAGTTTAGTGTAGACGATAATTGGGATTCTTTAAATCCTGAAGGACAAAGAGAAGTTTTTGATTTACATTTTAATAACATACAAAAATCTAGAATTAAAGATAGTCAAAAATTAATACTACAAGAAAATTTATTTGAAAATGTACCGCATCCTGATGGATATAATTTTGAAGAATATGTAGAATCTCGTATGCCTACAAGAATGCAAAGAATAAAAGAAGGTGTTGCGAGAGGATTACTTAGTCCTATAAATAAACCCGGAGCTATAGCACAACAAGTTATAGGAGCTTTTGGTAAAGACGTACAGGGCAGGTCAACTAAAAAATTAAATAATCAAATAGAAAAAGTAAATAATTTAAAATCAAATACATCTACAGAACCTAAAGTTTTAGAAAAAGAAAAAGAAAAATTATTTGAAATGCAAATTAAACAATCTGATAATTTAATAGTTAAAAGATTACTAGATGATGAAGGTTATAGAACTAATGTATATAAAGACAGTGAAGGAATTTTAACTGTTGGAATAGGTCATAAATTAACTGATGAAGAAAAAGAAATTTATAAACAAGGAGATTATGTTCCTACAGACATAGTTCAAAAATGGACTCAAAACGATATAAATAAATTTATTAATATTACTAATGAAGTAATGGAAAATAAAGGTTTGTTAGATTCTAAATTATATAAAGAAAATGAAGATATGTTTATATCTTTCTTTTATCAACTTGGTAAAGACGGTGGATTAGCTTTTAATAATATGTGGGATGCTATTGATAGAGGAGATGCAAGAGCTGCACATGATGAAGCTTTAAATTCTTTGTGGGCTAAACAAACTCCTAAAAGAGCTAAACGATTTGCAAACATGTTATTAGAAAATGTCTAGAATATTACAAGCTTATGATGAATTAACTCGTTCTCCTTCAACTGAAGAGGAACTAACTGAAGAAGAATTAAGAAAAAAAAATCTTGGTTTGATGTATCAAGAAGTAGAAACTTCTAAAGAAGAACCTTTAGGATATAAAGGTCTTGAAAAGATTGACCAAAACATTGAACAAAATGTTACACCAAAATCTCCATATTCTTCTAAAAAGAAAAGTTTAACAGAACTTTCAAATGATGATGAGTTTTCTATGAGAGCTGAAAGATTCTTAGAAGGTATTGAAAGTAATGAAAATATATTTGAATATCTTAGAGATGCTGATTATAGTTTAAGTGCAGCAGCTACACGTTCTTTTCAAACAGGTAAATGGACAGATGAACAAAAAGAAGATTATGTTTATTTACAAAATCAATTTCATAATGCAGACTTAAAAGGTTTTAAAGAACACTTTGGTTTAGTAAAAGATATGGCTGGAGATATTCTTTTAGACCCTTTAAACATCATTACAGCTATGTTTGCTATACCTACAGGTGGTGCAACTTTAGCAGGTCGTGCAGCTTTAGGTAAAGCAGCTCAACAAAGTGTTAGTGCTTTTACAAAATCTAAATTAAAAAAAGCTGTTGTAAAAGGAACAGCTAAAGACTATGGTTTATACGGAGCTGCTGAAGGAATGGCTTGGGGTGGATTACATAATTATTTTATGCAAGACATGAATGTTGATTTAGGTTTAATTGATGAAATAGATTTATCTAAAACTGTAGCTTCAAGTTTAATAGGTGGATTAGCTGGAGGAACAATCGGTGCTGGTATTGGTGCTGCAGCCGGTACAAGATATGCTAAGTTTGCTGAAAAAGAATTTATGTATGCTAACGAAGATGCTGTTGGTTTTATAGGTCCACAACAAAGAAAATTAGAACTAGAAAAATGGGAAATTGACCAAGCTACTAAAGATGTAGAAGATTTAGATTTAGTAGGACAAGATGAAGATATATTTTTTAATATAGATAATAATTTAGATTTTACACCTTCTATGAAACAACGTATTAAAGAAGTTGTACGTGATAAAATGCCACAATTAAAAAAGAAAAATCAACATCGTTTAAATGTTATTATGGCAAGAACAACAGGTAAAGCCACTACAGAATTTTTAGAAGATGCAAAAACTTCTCCTTTACTTCAAAACTTTTTAAGAAAAATGAGACATGATTATGATTTAGGTCTTGTAAGAGAAGGAGAACGTACTGTTAAAAAAGCTAAGTTAAAAAATGGTGAAGAAAGTCAATGGTCTTTTGGTGAGTTTGTAGGCAGACAATTTGGTAAATATCATTATGGATTAAATAAATCACTAAATAATTTATATAGAACTGGATGGAAAGCTAAAATTGTAGCTGACCAAAATGATACTTTATATGCTTTATTATCAGATAGAAATATAGGAACTAAATCTGGTCAAGGCAAAAGAACTATAGATAATATTTTATCTAACGGTGGTGAGTATAGAAGTGGTAATAAAATTTATACTGTAGATACTGATATTGCTCAAGCATATACAGGCATTAGAAATTTATTAGATGAATCATTTGACGAAGCACAATCTTTAAATTTATTTAAACCTAATACTACTAACGAAGGTGGGTTCTTTCCAAGACTTTATAAGTTTGATGTTCTTCTTAGAAAACAAAATAAGTTTGTAGATATTTTAATAAGGTCAGGACACGCAGACCCTATAAATGAAAAAAGTATTTTTGAAGTTGTATTAGAAGATGGTAGTAAAGTACCAGCTAATAGAGTTGATGACATGGGTTTAGATTCAGAAGTATTTGATTTAGGAAGTAAATACGGTGTTAATAGTTTTGAAGAATTAAGTGAAAAATTATTAAAAGAAAAACAAAGACCTTATACTAAAATTGAAATTAATGAAGGTGCTAAAAGATTAAAAGCCGAAGAAATTGTTCAAAGTATGATTGACCAAAAATTTACACCATATGAATTAAGAAAAGCAGGTGCTAATAATTCATTAGGATTTTTTCAATCAAGAAGATTTAATAAAATTAAAGACTCTGAAATTTCTGAATTTTTAGAAACAGATGTACAACAAGTATTAGAAAATTATTTTACTAATATGGCTCAATCTCAAGGACGTAAAAAATATTTTGGTAATACACTTGCAGAGTTTCAAACAGAAAAATTAGCTATTATAGATGAATTAAAAGCTGGTGGTATGACTCTTGAGGAAGCTAATAAAGTTGGTTTAGGTATTGAAAAAATGTTTAAAAGAGTTACTGGTTTAGAAACTTATCAAGATAGTGTATTTAGAAATACTAAATTTGGTAGAAACTTTTCTGATATAGTTAAGTTTTCTCAACAAGCAGCTCATTTACCCTTTGCTACTTTATCTAGTGTTACTGAACCTTTAATATTATTATCACGTGCAAGTCCCGGTGATACAGGAAATGTATTAAATACTATTAGAAAAAGTTTAGTTGCAGAAGGTTCTAACACATTTGATAGAATGTGGAAATTTACACAAATGAGCAGTGGTAAAAAAGTTAAAGGTTGGAAAGATGTTGATGATGAAACATGGGGAGAGTTATATCAAACAGGATTAGCTTTAGAACAATCTGTTCAAGAAAGAATTGAAGGTTTAGCAGGTGAAGCTTTAAATAGTTCATGGGCTAAACGAGCTCAACAAATGTTTTTTAAAACTAATTTATTAACTCAGTGGACTAAAGCTGTTCAATTAGCTTCATTTACTACTGGTAAAAGATTAATTAAACAAAACGCAGAACAATTATTTTATGGTAAAACATTAACAGGTAGAAAATTAACTACGGCAAATAAAGAATATTTAACTAAACAATTAAATGAATTAGGTATTGATGATAAAGAAGCTTTAAAATGGTATAAAAATTCATTAGATAAAAATGGTAAATATGATTTAAACAGAGCAAGAGGAATGGACGGGAACGGAAATGTTATACAAGATAGATATGGTAATGTTTCTTTTAATGGTAATTTTTATAGCCGAGACCTTATAGGTGGTGCAAATAGATTTACTAAAGAAATTATTTTAAATCCAAGTACTGCAGAAGCTAACAGACCTTTGTGGTTTTCACATCCTTCAGCACAATTTTTAGTCCAGTTTGCTGGTTATCCTACAGTATTTAATAACACTATTCTTAAAAGATTTGTTAATGAAGGACTTAATAATCCAACAACAGCTACTCCTAAAATATTAAGTACTGCAGTTTTAATGACAGCAGTTGCACATGTTGGTAATGAAATAAGAAGTAATGGTAAAGCCACATTAAATTATGAAACTGGAGAACGTAAAAGTGATTTAGAAATAATAGGAGATGCTGCAAGAAGATGGGGAGCTTTTGGTCCTGTTGATTATGGATATAGATTTGATTCTGAAATGGGTAGAAATGTTGGTCCAGTAGCTGCAACTATTAAAGCATTTGGTGGTCCTGCTGTGCAAGATGTAGCAGATGGAATACTTTATAGAAAAGGATTTAGTGAAATAGCTGTAACAAACATGCCTTTTTACTCTGCTTACGATATGATATTTGGAGAAGGAACTAAGAAAAAATTAAGGCAAATAGCTAGAGGAACAACAGCTAAAGATAATAAGAAAAAGAAATTTAAAACTAAATATTCTTATTCTAAAGGTGGTATAGTTACTAACGTGCCTAACGTCAAAGACGAACCCGATGAAATGGTAAACAGAAATACAGGATTACCTTTTAACGCAACCTCAGAAGCTGCACAAGACATTGAAGATAGAGAACTTAAATCACAAATGGAAGGACTAGGATTAAAATGAACATAGAACTATGCAAACAAGAAATTAAAAGACACGAAGGCGAAGTACTAAACATCTATGAAGATAGTTTAGGATATAAAACTCTAGGAGTTGGACATCTTTGCCAACCCGAAGACCCTGAATATGATTGGGCAGTTGGTACATCTGTATCACAAGAAGTTGTAGATATGTATTATGAAGATGACTTTGACAAACATTACATGGAAGCTATACATGTATTTGGAAGCCATGAAGATTGGAATGAACTTCCAGAAGTAATACAAAGAGTATTAGTAAATATGTGTTTTAACTTAGGAGGCTCTAGGCTTTCCAAGTTTCGTAACATGTTAAAAGCTTGTAGAAACCATGACTGGAAAGAGATGGCTGTACAAATGGAAGACAGTCGTTGGTATGGACAAGTTGGTAGACGTAGTAAAGAATTACAAAAAATGGTATTAGGAG
>Ga0181402_1000921_pt1 | contig 10796 bp, 8 predicted proteins | sample 25SPOviralmetaG_FD_130131 | JGI IMG/M metagenome (GOLD analysis project Ga0181402, IMG submission 130131) | Marine viral communities from the oligotrophic San Pedro Time Series (SPOT) site, San Pedro Channel, CA, USA - 25 SPOT_SRF_2011-08-17 | ecosystem: Environmental > Aquatic > Marine > Strait...
GTATTCTCCTGAGTAAAACATTCTTTCATAGTCGTGGTTACCTTGCACAACAACCACATCTACTGGTGCAGACTGTGCTAAAAAGTTTATAGCTCGTACCATTAAACTACAGTACCCTACAAACGTTTCTTGCCATTCTGCTGAATCTTGCTGAGGTGTACCTTTTGTAGTAGCACGGGAATATCCCTCAGAGTTTAGGCCATCATTACCTATTGGCAATAATATTCTTTCAATGTTAAGACCGTTAGCTTTATTTAATAGCTCTTTTACAGTCTGCATATACTCTTCCTCAGCTTCGTCAAGTGTTTGTCCAGTGTACTTACCATAGTGAATATCTGGTAAGGAGATCTCATATACCACTGCGTCTTGTACTGGAGTGTAGTCTGCTTCAACCTTTGGGCTGTAAGACTCTAAGAGCTCTTCTATTTCAGCTTTAGCTTTTGCCATTAGATCATCTTCTCCTTTGACTACAACAGAGAACCTGTGGTCTCCTTGCATGTTTTGCCAGAACTTGACAGACTTGACATCTGTTTCTTCTATTTCATTATCTTTTAAGAACTGTTTGAACTCACTTATCTCTGAAGTACTTACGTTGTCCAAATCAAAGTCAGATCCTTTTGCGTCTATCCTTGCTTCCGTCAATGCGTGTTTGCAAGTTTCCACGCTACAATTTAATTTTTCTGATAACCTAGCTGCTCCTTCTTTAAGGTAGCCAGGCTTATCTTTTAAAAACTGTTTAATCTCTTCTTTAGTCATATATCTAGTTATTGGTTACTTTTGTTGTGTCTCGTTCTTTTTTGACGATCCGCCAAAGAAGAAGTCAACAATGGTGTTTACTTTTGCACTCATCGCCCCAAATATAGTAGAAATAAAACTAATCTCAAATTCACCAAGATTAACATCTCCTAATACAAAGTGGTTAAACATTACAAAACTAATACCAAAGTATGCTACTGTAAATAACGTTGCTAATACTTTTTGTATAATAGCATCGTCTTTATACATGTCTCTAGCAGACTTTCTATCTTCTACCTCTTTTGCAAAAGCTTCACGCTCTGCGTCTAAAATAATTTTCTGTAAAGCAAGTTTGGCCTCATCCCTCTCTTTATCAGTTGTAATTACTTTATCTAATATACCTTCTGCGTTATCTAGTACTTTACCAAATAATCCGCCTATTACTTTATTTATCATATCTCTATTAATAAAGATGCCTTTTGTGAACTAGCACCTAAGTTAGCTTTTAATACTGCGCCCTTTAGAGTTTTATCTTGAGCCCTGTCTATATAAATAAGATTACTAAATTGGTATCCCTCTACGTCTACTGTAACTGACGGAGGAACTTTTAAATTCTTTATTACATAGAACTCTTGAGCAGGCTCTTTACTTATGCCTTCTACAAAACTGGTTAATGTTAAGTCTATGTATATATCTGATGTAGTCGTATTGCAAATATACATTTTTTTAAATTGACTTATACCTAAGTTAGTTTTTGTTGTTCCTGTTATATTTTGTGCTATTAAATCCATTTTCTTTTTATATTATGATATGCTAACTATGCCCCTGTTATTCCAAAGAGTTCCTGAAGCTCCTCTTCTTGTTGGTAAACTACTACCGTTTAAAGAAGTCATAGTTGGTGTTGTTCCATCTTTACCATCAGCGCCATCTGCACCATCGGCGCCGTCAGCACCTGCAGGTCCTTGTGGTCCTTGAGCTCCGTCACCAACTTCAGCAGTTATATACCTTCTAAGCTCTTCTATATCTTCTGTTAGTTGCTGTATTGCGTACAAAACCGGAGCTAAGTTTTCAAGCTTACCTGTGTCAGCAATATGATCACCGTTGTTGAACGCGTCTCTTATTTCAGTTTCCTTTTCCGTATCTATACTTTTAGAGTCTTTTGACCCGCCTGTGTTCTTATTAAATACGTCTGATGATTTTCTATCTGCTAATGCCATAATTATAATGTATATTCCCAAACTACAGTAACTTGCATGTTAGCTGTAGCTGAGCTTGATTTTATTATTGATACTCCTAAAACATCTTCTGCACTAAACTGTGCTGTTGAGTTTGTACTAAACGTAGCTGTAGCGCTTGTGTTAGCTGTGTTTAGATTTACGCCTGTAACTGTTTCTGCTGCAGATGGTGCAAATGTTCCCGAACTAGTTGCTACCCAAAACAATACTTGACAAGCCGTACCTATTGCAGCTGTAGTGTGTAACACAACTTTAACTATTCTACCGTCGTAAGGCGCGACCATTCTTCCATAGTATATTGAGTTTGTAGGATTACTTGATTCGTTTAAGTTGTTGTATGGTATAAAGAAGTCTGTTGTTGTGCTAGAGCTATTCATAAAAAAGTTATGATGCGTAGTGCATATTTGTTTAACTCTATTTGAATCAAATGTACCACTAGTAATATCACTAGCAGCATGAGTGTGGCTACTTGCTGCTGCTCCTAAAGCTGCTCTTGCTCCAGAAGCTGATGTTGCACCTGTACCGCCTTTAGCTATTGCAGTTGTAGCAAGTCTAGCTGTAGGCACAGTACCGCTAGCTAAATTATTAGCGTTTGTAGCATCTGTGTTAGGTACATTGTTTAAACTTAAATCTGTTTTTAATTCAGTCGGAGTTCTCTTTTTTATCTCACCACTATCTTCTACTAGAATATCTCCAGAGCTAGCTTTAGCAGCGTAAGTTGAAACAAACTTTCCTGTTATTGTAAGATCTCCTGCTTCAGTAAGAGTGAAAGGGGAATTTCCTACTCCGTCTTTTATAGTAAACGACGCTGTTTCATTGTTGTCATTATCTAAAACAAAAGAAATATCAGTAGGGTGAGTAAATGTTCCGCAAGACAAACTGTTTAATGTTGCATTACTATTAGGTTCTACAAAGTCTGAACTATTTAATGCGTGAGAAACTATTCCTGTAACGTGCCCATTGCTGTCAACAGTTATATCTTGTATGTGAGTTTTACCACTATTGTTTACACTACTTGCTGCAGATATATTAGGGTGTGCTGTTAAATAACTAGGATCAGAACTTGGAACCCAACTAGGTGTAACATCTGCATTTGTAGCTACAGTATCTAACTTAGTTCCATCTGTTGCAATGTCTCTACCATCAACTGTACCTGATACAGCTATATTACCATCAACCTCAAGTTTCTCAGCAGGACTAGTCGTTCCAATACCAACGTTGCCCTCTTTAGTTATAGTCATTCTTTCTTGAGGGTTTTGTGAACTAGAAACTAAAGTTGTCCAAAATCCTAGCTGACTATCTCCGCCTGTACCGCCTGACGCTCTAGTACCTGTTATTTTAGCGTTGTAAGATGTTGGTGAGCCTGCAGAAGCAGACGTATTAAATATTATTTCTCCACCACCACCATTCGTGTTGGTCCCGTCTACATCTAAATATAGTTGAGTTGTAGGGGAGGACGACATAGCTGTCGTTAAGTGTAGTAATGTTTCAGGACTAGTAGTGCCAATACCAACATTTCCAGTAGATAATATAGTAAACTTAGAGTCTGTTAAGTCTACGTTGTTTGCATTGTCTTCGTTGTTTAATAAAAAATGAAATCTTCCTTCATTGTAGCTTCCAGTTCTCTCCCAAACTAAACCACCTTTTTTATATGCGTTTGTAGTGTTGTTGTCTATTTTAAAATAAACTCCTGTATAGTCACCGCTTGAACCAGTATTCAAGTCTAACAATAGACCATCTTGATTTCCAGAGCTAGTAATATGAGCTTTGTTATGTGGACTAGTTGCTCCGATGCCTACGTTGTTACTTCCATTTATAGTTAAAGCGTAAGAGGTATCAGTGTCGTTGTATATACCAAACTTACCGTCGTTATTTATTATACTCCAGTCATCGTTACTGTTTGAGTCTGTTAAGAATATTCTTGGATATGTATTGTTTATCGTTAAATTGCCAGTCATAGTCCCACCGGATTTTAGTAGGAAGTCACCTGATGCATATCCTGCGCTGGCATGATTGCCCCAGCCATAAGCTGTGTCCCATTGTCCTACCTTAGTATCGGTGATAGTGTTAGTTCCCATATCAATGTCACCATACATTTCCCCACCGTTCTTAGTTAAGTATAACGATGGCATACCAGTTGCATTGTAATTGTAAGCAAACAATGACACAATACGCATAGACGTTGTGTTAAAGTTGCTAAACGTCCACTTTATTTTTGATACTGAGTTGCCAGCAGAATTTTTAGCACCATACACAAACTCTTTAGAATTTGAGGTTGTGCTTACTACTTCTTGGTAAGCGCTGCTATAGTAAGCTTCAATGTCAACGCTGTTAGCTCTCCAAGTAGTATTACCAAAAGTCACTCCATAGTGCGCGCCGTGTTGCATTGATTTTGGAGGATTAGTAAGTTCTATAACTACAGAAGTAACGCCACTTGTTGGCATACTCCAAAACCCAGTAGAAGCATCAAACATAGCATCAATTTGAGAGTTACTTGGTGAAGAACCTCCATTAACTGTTACCGTTACAGTAGCTCCTCGCAGTCTTGCGTAAGCCATATCATTAAAAAACCAAGGTGCTTTAACGTGACTGCCTTCTGGATTTTGCGGCAAGAAAAATGAAGTCATTAAACTATTGGCTCCAGTTACACCGCCACTTAACGTTAAGTAACCTGTTGCTGTGTCATTTGCGTCACTTCTTAAATACTTTGTCTGTGTAGATGATGATGTTAAGTAGCCCGCGCTAGCGTGGTTACCCCAACCGTATGCCGTATCCCATTGACCAACTTTAGTATTAGTAATAGTGTTACTACCATTATTTAATGTTAAAACACCGCCGTCAGTTAGTTTCATTTTTGTAGAAACATTAGCCCCTGCGTTATCTGCTTTGTCCCACTGCCACGCGTTATTACCTGTCGCGCTTGTCCATAGTTGGAATTTAGTAGAATGATCACTTCCACCTGTTTCGTCTTGCCTGTGTACTAAGTGAGCAACACTGTCATTTGTATAAACTCCCCAATATTGGCCGGCATCTCTACCTATTCTTAGTTGAGGAACTGTAGGTGATGTTGATGAAACTGGATATATTTCTAACCCAGAGTCTCCATCATCGTGATTTATTGTTAAGTTGCTTTCGCTGGCGTCCCAAAACATTTTTTCTCCAGTAGCATTTCCATAAGCTATAAAGTCTTGTCCGCTAGTATTAGAGCCAATGTTTACATTTCCTGTAAAAGCCACTCCTGCAATAGTAGCACTATTTATAGTAGGAGATTCAATTATTAAACTACCAGTTCCACCAATTGTTAGCGTAGCGTTAGAATTGTCTGGAGTAATAGATCCTGATTGCTCAAAGCGTATGTCAACATTGTTAGTGCCATCACCTATAAATACATCAGCACTACCGTCCCCTAGTAAAACGTCGCCTTGAGAATTAGATATAACAAGGTCGTTACCGTCCATGTTTATAAGTCCGGCATTAGTTCCTGAGCCGTTTACAAACTGAATGTTGTCTAAGTTTACTATGTCTTGTAAAAACTTTAGTCCCATTATATTCTACCGCTTATTCGTTTTTTACTAGTCGTGAAAGCGCCTGTTCCACTATTGTAGTCTCTTACTTTAATTCTAGATATAGAATCAAAACTTTCTCTTACCGCAGTAAAAGAGTGAGGCTTGCTTATCTCTACTGTTATAGGTTTCATAAAAGACCTTTCGTTAGTTAAGTCGTTATCTCTCATAATAAGACCGTAAGTTAAAAAGTAGTCTCTAGGCTGAGCTGGTATTGTTAAAACTTTTTCTTGCCAGTCACCTATACAGTTTGAGTCAAATTGAACGCTATTTTTAAAGCCCGCTGATCCTGTATCTTCAGAAGAAGATTTTACCGTGCTTTCAGATGAATCTTTATATTTACCTTGATTAGCATAAGGTCCGCTCTGAGCTTCAAGTCTTGGATAATCACCATCGTTTACATTAGCGGCTGTACCATCATACTCAGTTGTTATTTTAAAGTTAGCAGTTAATCTTACAACAGCGCCAGCAGAAATAAATATAGTATCAGTAAGTCCAGATCCGCCGCCTTCGTTATCCCAAGTCCACCATATTTCCCAAACATTACTAGATATTTTAAATAACTTAGTTTCACCTTGTATAAGTATGGGATAAGCGTCAATGCCAAATCTATTGTTTATAATTTTTATTCTAGCATTTCCATTATTTTTAGTAGTATCAAAACTGTTATAACTACTACCATACACCCCAAAACCATTATTAGTTCTATAAAGGCCTATTCCACCGTCTCCATACAAAGTTCTAGTAACATCCCATTGGTTAGGCATTATCTGACTGTCTAGTATGGTCATTTCACCTGTATCCGAATCTATGTAACAAAACTGTCTGTAATAATTACCATACATTCTTGTGAAAAAAGGATTACCTCTACTACCAGCAAATCTAAAACAATAATTTTGCACTTGACTATCAAAATACCCAGAGCCAAAATTCAGTTGTCTATCGTTTTGTCTTAAATGATTTGCAAATCTCATGCCATAATCTTCAGCCATACGGCCTGTCCAATACCCTATAAAATTATAGTCTGCATAAGAGGCTTCTTGATTAAAGTTGTAAGCATTACTAACCATAGATATATGTCCAGATGATTTAGTAAAATAACCACTACTCCACCTCCAGTAACCGTTACCAGTTCCAACTATAACACAGTTTCTATCCACGTGCCCATAAGGATGTCTAATACATAAAGATGGATAACTATCGCCATCTCTTGTAGAGTTAGAGCATAAAGCGTAAGCTGTTATAGCACACCCATCAATATAATTTTCTCCAGTTTGACTATAACCGCTAGTATTATGTATTGTAGAATTAGTGTGGCTGCTACCTGTTAATGTCGTTGAATATCTACCGTTGTAGCCAGCAATATTAACTCCAGGTCTAAAATTAGTACTATCATTAGTATTATATCCTAAGTCTTTAAATCTAATATACTTTACTTTAACTCTTCTTGTAGGTGCGTTGTTCCAACCGTTGCTAGTCCAATACTTCACGTTAAAGAAAACTCTTGCTGTATCTTGGTCACCTATAGCTACATCGTTCCCACTAGAGTCGCAAGCTTTGATAACTATGTCTCTAGTCATTTGTATGACGCAGCAACCTACTACTGAGTCGTAGACAATATCTCTGTCTACAGTTATATTATTACCACTTATACTAGATATAGTATACAAAAGATTATGTCTCCATAAATTACTTTCGCTTCCACTAGTATAATTTACGATTGTGTCAGATCTAGATTCTAAAACTATTTCGTCTCCTACGCTAAAATCAGACACGTTAGCTACAGCTATAACTCTTTGAGCATCTGAACCTGTTATAGCGGCTGTATTAGTTGTTGCTAGCCTTCTAACAAACGCATCATCATTGTGGTATATTTCTACACCGCTTTGATATACTTTTTCATTTGTTACTGATCCTGTAACATTACTAGCTAAAGTTAGCACGTTTCCAGATATAGCAGTTATTTTTAAAGCGTTTCTATTATTACCAGTTCCAAACACAATATAATAGCCTACTCTAAATTGTTTCGCTTCGTCTTGTCCAAGCGTTATAGTAGCTCCGCTACTGCTAGCTATAGTTGCTTCAGGACCAATAAATCTTCTAATATATATTCTGTTATTAGATGTGTCTACATCAAATACTCTAAAACATTCGTCTGCGTTTCTAACCCAATGTATTTCCCTTTCGTAAACAGATATTAAATCTCCAGCCACAAAGTTACTAGCGCTATCTACTGTTAAGTACGTAGCATCGTAAGTTGCTTCACCGTTTAATTGAGTAACAAGTGTAGGCTCTGAGCCTTGAATGTCAACGCCACACCATTTTCTCGTGTCAACTTGTATACCGTGCTGATCAGAGTTTGATCCTGATATTTTTATTTCAGTACTACCTACCATGCTAAGCAAAGAACCAGACGTAGATGTACCTTCTACAAACTCTCCCGCAGTGTTATTACTGTTACTAGTATTCTTAACAGTCATACGACCATGTAAATGCATTTTACCACCACTAGCAAAATGTAAGTTGCCATCGATAGTAACATCACCAGTCCTAGTTGACTGTATATTTGTATTGAGAGTTACCTTGTGCCCATGAGCAATAACAACAAGATCATCAGCAGCCGGAACAGATCCGCCTACCCAGGTGCTAGTTGTTGCCCAGTTTCCACTTTGATTACTCGTTATTGTTGCCATCTATATTGTCGTCTTCAAATTGGTTGTTCCACTCGTCTAGCTCTACAGCTATTTCAAAAGACAGACTATCTTCATCATCAACAACTGTGGCATCATTGATAACTACATTAACAAGATCCTCGTCCTTAGTTAGAACGAGGTCTCTTGTTTGTTTGTTATATTCTATCTTTATTATCATTATACAGGTACTATTACAGCTCTATACTCATTATTTCCTGGAGCTACTCTAAAGTTAACTGTAACAACACTTGTACTTGTTCTAACAAAATCTACAAATACATTTTGCCCAGTAGCCTTTTCATATACTTGAACGTTAACATCTAATGTTCCTAAACCATGTGTAAGACCTATAGAAGTATTACTTCCTGTTTGAGGAATATCCATAGCCTTACCTGCATCATTCTTTGCAGCTAACTGGCTTTGAATGTTACTAGTAACACCGTCTAAGTATCCAATTTCTGTAGAAGTTACTACAGATACAGCAACCTTACCGCTACCATCAGATACTAAAGCTCTACTTGCAGTTAAATTACTTGAAGTAATAGTTGTAGCACCTCCAGTTATTGTAGCTTGCTTAGCGTTTAATTGTGTTTGTATATTACTTGATACTCCATCTAGGTAATCAAACTCTGTAGATGTAACGTCTGTGTCGTATAAGGCTTTTAAGTAATTAAGTTCTGTAACACTACCATTATAACCATCTAACTTGTTTAATTCTGCAGGAGTCGATGTAATTGTTGCAGTAGCTGCTGCAGCAAATAAAGCAACGTGTCCTGTTAAATTAGGTAAAGTAATTGTTTTATCAGATGTAGCATTTGCAGCTGTAAGTAATATTTCATGACTATCACCATCACCGGCTCTAAATGCTAAAGTATTATCTTGAACAATTTGTATTGTTTCATTGCTATATGTTGTATCACCCGTTACAGTTAAATTACCAGCAATAGTAATTGTATCACTTGAATCACCAATGGCAAGAGCTCCCCCCTGTGAAATATTTAATAGGGCATTTGCCGCTGCTGCTGCAGTAGTTTGTCCAGTACCACCATCGCCTATAGCTAGAGTACCTGTTATTGACGAAGCTCCTAAATCTACTGCGATTTTAGCACTTTCAATTACAAGGCCTCCATTAGATTTAAGGTCCGCAGAAAATGCAGTCCCACTTAAACTTATTCCGTTACCTGCAGTATACGTTGTGTTTGTATTTGTATCAACCCAAGGCACGTTTACAACTGCTTGGCCAGAACTATTTAATTGAATACCGTAGGTTCTACCCGCAGTTGTTGTAACTGAGTTAGCTGCTACTGATTGATCTGTGTTACTAAATACCTCAATACCACCTCTAACTGTTGCAGTTGCTTCAGGTAATACATAGTTGTTTGCACTAGCCTCTACACCAAGCATTGTAAGTAAGTCAGCTGGAGCAATCTCTTCAATTATACCTGCGCCTGCACTATCTCTACCTAAAATTCTATTAGTAGCACTTACATTTTGTATTTGAGAATATGATACACCGTCAGCTTTTATAGATACTGCTCCCGATGAAACACTAAAATCTCCAGAATCAAAACTTGCAATACCTTTATTAGATGTTGTAGCATCTTCTCCAGCAATAGTTAATGTACCACTGTTTATAGTTGTATCAATACCTGTGCCTCCAGCAAAGTTTATAGTTACATTTCCTCCAATATCTACCCAGTCTGCCCCACTATCTCCTTGAATAGTTATTGCAGTTATGTCTCCATTAAGATTATCCCAGTTAGAACCGTTCCAAACAAGTGGGGATAAGACTCTAGTGTCATAAAATATTTGACCAACAACTGGACTAGTTGGATCAGAATTTAAGTTTTGTAATGCTACATTTTGTATCTCGCCTTTATTAAGACTTATATTTTGTAAAAATTGAATTGCCATGCTTTTTTAATTTAAATAAGCGGTCCCTGAAAAAGAACCATTAAAAGTTAATGTTAGCTGGTTAATATTGTCATGCACTACTTCACCAACAGTAAAAGTTCCAGCAGAATCAATTATTTGTACTGCGGGATATTTGCCAAGATTGTGTTGTACTACCCAAGTATCAGAAGCTGTGTTTTGATAATGAACATAATTTTTATCTCCAACGCCTGTAGTATTAAAACTAACTTTACCATCATCTCCTACTACTAATACTTTTGTATCTGTAGTAGAAGTTAATTTTTCTAAGTAGACGTCTTCTCTAAATTTAGATTCTAAATCAACAACATTTTTTCCTATATACTTTTTCTTAGCCATGGTCTATATATCTAATCTTTACTTCTTCTCCGTTCTCTATTGCTTTTGCAATACGTGGATAAATTCTTTTATACGCATTAACACTCTTACCAACAAACCCATCTTTAATAATTGCATTATTCTCTTGGGAATCCCCAACGATAAGACAACCAGCAGTATGCTCATCAGTGTTTCCAGTATGTATAAGGATATACTCAAACCCAGGAACATTGACGATATGAAGCATGCCAACATGTATATTAGCGTATTTTTTAGTATATCTCTGATTAAATCCACCTTCTTTTCTTAATTCTATATTA
>Ga0181402_1000929_pt1 | contig 10737 bp, 9 predicted proteins | sample 25SPOviralmetaG_FD_130131 | JGI IMG/M metagenome (GOLD analysis project Ga0181402, IMG submission 130131) | Marine viral communities from the oligotrophic San Pedro Time Series (SPOT) site, San Pedro Channel, CA, USA - 25 SPOT_SRF_2011-08-17 | ecosystem: Environmental > Aquatic > Marine > Strait...
ATATTAGAACTTAGCGGTTCTCAATCATTAAATACATTTACAGATTCTACTGGTAGATTAGTAAGACCTTCAAACCCAGGTTTAGAAGGATTATACACAGGTCCTACGGCTTTAGGTTATTACTCAGGAAGTGGTTTCCAAACCTTTATGGCTAATAATGGAAATTTCTTCTTAACGGGTAGTGCTACAAACTTCTTAAAATGGGAAGCTGGAGCAGGTACACTTACAATCTCAGGTGAAGTAAACGTCACAGGTGGAAATGCCGCTACTCAAACTTTCGCTTCTGAAAGCGCAGCTGATGCATACAGTTCATCATCAGCAGACCTAGCAGAAGCATCAGGAAGCTTATCCGGTTCAATTAACGCAGCACAAACAACTGCTAATAACGCATCAGCCACTGCAACTCAAGCTAATCAAAGCGCAACTACAGCATTAGGTAGAGTAGTAGATTCGGGAGGTAAAATTACTTTTAATCCAACTCCTCCTGGTAACGGCTACGGACTATACTACAACGCCGATCGTCTAGGTTTTTATGATAATGGAACTTGGAAAACCTATATGTCAGGTTCAGGAGAGTTTTTCCTTGCAGGTTCTGGCAACAACGGTCTTTCATGGGACGGAGCAGATCTTTCTGTTGATGGAACAATTGTAGCAAGATCTGGTTCTATCGGAGGAATAGAACTAGCATCAGATAAAATATTTATCGGTACCGGTACTCATAGTAATAATAATACTAAATTTTATGCAGACAATACAGGTAAGTTTTCACTAGGAGATAAATTAGTATGGGACGGATCTAGTTTGACTATAACAGGAGATATAACAGTAACTAACAATAATGACTTTGCTTCTCAAGCAGAATTAAATGTCATTTCAGCAGTAACTTCTTCTCTAGCTAATCCAACTTCCTATTCATTCGGGCCTTCTGCTAATCTTGCTGAAAGATTTGCTTTTGCAAATGTTATTCCAACAGGTTCAGGTTTATACCTAGGTAGTAATAATTTAGGGTATTATCAAGCTACGACCGGCAGCGGTGGAGCAGTAACTGGTGGAGCTTGGATGACTTATATGGATAGCGATGGGAACTTCTACTTAACAGGTAGCGGTGATCAAGGACTAGAATGGGATGGACAATCAGGTAAGTTAACTATAGGTAATAAAGGTATCGGACCTTCTCTAATTTACCAATTTAGCGGCTCATTAGATAGTGGAACATTTGATTTTGATATTCACGAGACTACTACAATAAGTAGCCCTGTATTAGGTAACTCCTTTAAAAACTCATCAACCGGTTGGACTGACGGCTTCCATTCTAAAGCTGAATTTAACAGATCAGACGGTCCTATATTTGAATGGGATATAGTAGCAGGACATACTTCCCCTGCAACTATGATAGGTTTATATAGAGCAGATGCTAGTAGCTTCCATAGAAATAACCTCCGTCATGCAGTATACCTGCATAATACTGGTCAATTCCAAATTTGGGAAGCAACAGGTAATACTATAAACACAGTAGCTAACCAAAGTACTTTATTAGGAAATACCAACGCTCAATGGGTAAGTGATTCAGACTTCTCAGAAAATCAACAATTTAGAATTAGAATTAGAGTATTACCAACAGGTGCTAGGTACACTGTATTTAAAAACGGTGATTTTAGTAATCCATTGTTTACTTATGATTCTGTTAGTAACGGTATTACTGATCAGTTTTTGAAACCTGGAGCAACCGTTTACTATACTGATAATAAAAATGTGTTATTCCAAGCAATGTCAGCCGGTGCACAATTAGGTAACACTACTAAGATAGCCGGTAATATGATTCAAACAGGACTTATTAAGTCTAATAATCATTCAGGTAATACCAACGGTAGTGCTTTCACAAGTGCGGGAATGATGATTAATCTAGATGATGGCTCAATTTCAGCAGAAACATTTAGAATTACCAACTACGGTACAGCAGTATTCTCTGGTGAGCTAGCCGCTGCGACTGGTAACTTCCAAGGTTCATTACAAATTGGTTCTGGTGATAATATATTTAAAGCATCACCTACAGAGGGAATTTATTTAGGAAATGCTTCATTTGCTTCAGCACCATTTAGTGTTACTCGACAAGGTGTGTTGAAAGCAACATCAGGAACTGTAGGAGGAATAAATTTAGCTAGTGATAAAATCTTTATAGGCACCGGTACTCATAATAATGCTAATACTAAATTTTATGCTGATGATGATGGTAAATTTTCGTTAGGTAATTCTTTATCTTGGGATGGAACTAGCTTAAATATAGCAGGTAATGTAAGCATATCAGGCTTCCCTACAGACGCCGATTTACACAACTTCACCCAAAGTCTAGAAGATGGAGCAGTAATACCTGATCCTTCAATAACTATTGTTAGTACTTCTAATGTAACTACTTTAGGAACTACAATCCGCAAACATACTAATGATAATGCCTGGAACGGATCGGTTAGAAGTACCAATAGTATCACAGGCGGAGCAGAAATAGAATTTAGAGTATCTAATTACATTTCAGGTAACCAGTGGGCAATAGGTTTAAATAGCAATCCAACAACAAATAACAGCTATACTTCTATAGATTATGCCATACTAGCGCAAAACACCGGTAAGATAAGAGTTTGGGAAAATAATAGTTTTAAGTACAACGATGGTTCTTTTGCTAATGGAGATTTATTTAAAATTACTTACGATGGAAGTTCTGTTAAATACTCAAAAAATGGAACGGTATTCCATACTACAAATAATGTAGCTAGTGGACAAACTTTATTCTTTGATAGTTCTGTTTACGATGTTTCAACTAATCCTTTTGTAGATTACTATGCATTTAGACCTGCAGGAATACAAAACGGAAGTTCAGTAACTGACGGTCAAGTTGGTGGTTGGAGTATAGATTCTGGAGCAATTTTCTCTGGAACTAAAAATAACACAGGAACTTTTAGTACCGGTGCTGGTGTTACACTAGCTGCTACCGGAAGCATACATTCCAAAAACTTCTATATCGACTCTACAGGTAATGCAAACTTTAGAGGACTAGTACAAGGTAGTGCAATAACAGGAAGTATTATTGCAGGTACATCGCTCATTGGTAGTACTATAGAAGGTGGAACAGTAATAGGAGGTAACATAAACGTACCTAATGCTACTAGCCCTAACTTCTCTGTATCTGCTCAAGGTCAAATGACAGCATCTGATGCTTCTATTACTGGAGATATAACTGCTACATCTGGTCGAATTGGGGACTGGGTAATTGATGCAGAAACAAATGCATTAAGAGATGATAATAGCGAGATAGTATTTGAACCTAACATTCCAGAACTTCAAATGTTCTCCGGTACTGATAAGAAAGTAGTAATATCACCTTTAACTGATTTAACAAGTGTAGATGGAGGAGGAACTACTGAAACAAGAACAATAGATCCAGTGAATTCTACTGGCGGTAACTGGTCTTCTCTTACTTCTAACGCTAGTGTATCATTCGTTGCATACCAAGGAATAAATGAAGTAACAAGAAGTGTAGCAAGTGAAGCAGCAGGATCTACCTTTAATGCAACTACTGCAGGTAGTTTTAAACTAACACTAGATGTACCAAGCTTTACAGTTAAAAAACCTTCTACTACAGTAACCGGTACAGTATTTGAACCGAATTATAATGCAATTTATACAGGTCAAACTCACGGTAGATTTGATGTACGTCAAGCTTATCATGAAGCTAAATTATATATATGTGCCTTCAATAGTAGTAATGTTAATATTGGAGAAACATTATTAGGAACCTCAACAGCGTACGGAAATGTCTCTCAATATGATTCATATGTAGCTTCTATAAACAGCAACGCCTCTAGTGGTGGTGGTGGTTATTCGGGCGGTTCTAATTCTCCATGGGCATTCCTTCAAAGTTATCAATCCGTTGATATTAACTCTTCCCTTAAATTAGCAGATGGGTCAGAAATATTAGCAAAAGATTTAACTACTGAACATGAAATTAAAGCTTGGGATGAAATTAACCAAAAGTTTACTAATGTTAAACCCTATAATGTTACTCAAAGTACTGTTAATGAACATTTTGAAATTGAGGTAGATAATAATGTAATTAAAGTTTCACCTAGTCACAGATTTTGGACTGACGGTAATGAAGAAATAACCGTGCAGGAAATTAACCCAGGCTACAGTAAAGTATATGTAGATGTAGGTTCAGGTATAGAACTTAAATTAATTACTAAAAGAGAATTAATTAGAGAAGAATTAATAGTAGTATCACCAGAAGTACCTCCTTATGTAAACTATATAGCTAATAATATAGTACATCACAATACAGTAAGTTCATACAATTGGAGTTCAACATCTAATGCAGCTATAGACGGTGATGTAACATCTCATTCTGCACCATCAGGTGATGAAGAAGTAACTATTACATTAAGTGAATCCGGTAATATATACTTTAAGTACAAGTGGGTAATTAGAGCAATTTCAGGTAGAAATCATACTACATCCGCAGCAGGTTCTACCACTTATACAGATAGTTCATTTACTACTGCAGCAAGTCAATCAGACACTTTTTCATCTCTAGAAAGTTACGATACAAACGTAGATATTGCTATAGAAAGTAACTTTGTTGAGATAAAAGCAGGAGGTATACAAGTAGTATCTAATCCAGAAAGATACGTAAGAATTAATAGGGTAGATGCAAATACATCCATTACTAAAGCGTTCGGCACCAGCAGCACCGCTACTCCTATATTTAAGATAACAGGTAGTTTTGCTGAAACGGATACCATAGTTCCAAGTCAAAATGACGATGTTAATTTAGGAGATTTCAATAGAAGATGGAAAACTATCTACGGTGTAACAGGTAACTTCTCAGGGAATATTACAGCATTTGCTTCATCAGATGAAAGGTTAAAAGAAAATATAATTAACTTAGATGGTTCATTAGCTAAAGTATTAAAATTAAGAGGTACAAGATTTGATTGGAAAAAAGGTAATGAAGAAGTACACCCTTATGAAGGAAATGATATAGGATTTGTAGCACAAGAGGTTAAAGAAATACTACCAGAAGTAATAGGTGAAATGTACGGTGGGTATTACGGTCTTAAGTACGAAAAATTAACACCAATCTTAGTTGAAGCTATAAAAGAACTATCCGCTAAAGTAGAAGCATTAGAAAAAAAGTTAGAATCTAAAAACTAATCTAACATGGCACTACAGACCTCAGGAGCAATTTCTCTAGACGATATACACGAAGAAGCAGGAGGTTCTACCGGAACTCAATGCTCTATTAATGATTCAGATATTAGAGCTTTAGATGAAGCATCAGGTAGAACTATTAATAATAGTACAAATACAACTATAAGTTTTGATGATTTCTACGGTGCTGAAGATGATAGTTCAAGCGGAGTATCTCCAGGTTCTGGTAATAATGGTTGTTTAGTTTATGGAACTTTAATTAACATGGCAGACGGTACAACTAAAGCTATAGAAAATATTGTAGAAGGAGATGAAGTTGTATCATATAATATTGACGGAATAGGGACTGAAGAGGAGTGGGTGAATTGGTCTACTAATAATCTTTCAGGTACTTTAAGTACTTCAACAGTAATTAAAAATAAATTAGCTACATATCATTACTACTATTTAATTAATAATCTTATTAAAGCTACTTGGGAGCAACCATTTTTAATGAACAGTACAAATACCCAGTTTGTTTTAACAAAAAATTTAAGAGTAGGAGAATTAATTTTTAGCAAAGATGGAGAATGGATAGAAGTAACTAGTATAGAAAGGATAGAAGAAAATATACAAACTGGAGTACTGGATGTAGAAGAAGTAGATAATTATTTTGCCGAAGGTTTTTTAACTCATAATGTTCAACAAGAGTTACAAGATAAAAATTCTGACAGTACCGTTGACAATAATGTAGAATAGTAGTTGTTTTTATTAAATTAATTTCTTATATTAATAGATTATGGTAACAATACCAGGCTGGACATATAAATCTAAATTCGTTACTCACATAGACGATATGCCTAAAGGCACCTACGGGTTTATATATGAAACTAAACACAGACCTTCCGGTAAAAAGTATATTGGAAAAAAAGTTCTTTTTTTTGAACGTAATAAAAGACTAGGCAAAAGAGCTTTAGAAGCGTTAAGGGAAGAGAGGAAAGCTAAAGGTATAGGAGGAAGAGTTCCGTTAAAACAGAAAGTAATTACTGAATCAGATTGGAAAGATTACTACGGTTCTCATAAAGATATTTTAAAATTAGTTAAAGAAGATGACTTAATGAATTTTGAAAGAAGAATATTATGTTATGTACCTAATAAAAAGCTTTTAACATATTTTGAGTGTAAATACCTATTTATAAATGAAGTACTAGAGCAAGATGGCGTTTATATTAACGACAATGTTTTAGGTAAATTTTATAGAAAAGATTTTAATATATGAAATTAAGCGATATCATCTTAAAAGAAGAAAATAGGTATAACGACGACGGCTACGACGAAGGAGATATCAAACTAATGGGTGATATGATTCTACCTACCGGAAAAATGGTTGTACTACAAGCAGAAGAAGATACGTATAATAGAGGATTATTAGTAACCAGCAATGAAGATAAAAGTTACGATGTAGCATATTGGGCTGATGATAAAACTAAGCCCTACCCAATCGGAATAGAAATTGACGGCAAAGAGGTATCCAAAGATGCTAAGATAATCAAATTTATGTTCCACCCAGAAATGAAATAATATGATACAAATAAAACAAATTATAGGATATCCATCTCTTCAGTACCATTTAGACAATAAGCTCACTCTATCTGAGCATGTCTACCGTTATAGTTCTGATAGCTTTATACAACTATTCAAAGAAGCTAGAGATGCTTGGAGAGACGGTAAAATAGAACTTAGTCAAGAGGATAGTCTCCTATTAGAGTCTACTGATATTGGAGAATACGGAGATTATAATGGAATGAGAGTTCCTTTAGACTTACCTATGGTTTCACCAAAATATAATCCTATATTTGAAATAGGTAATTTAATTGATGAAATGATAGAAGATGAGACTAAAATTGATGAAGCTGCATCTATAGGTGAAATGATTGATTTTGATCTTGTAAAAGAATTAGTAGAGTCAATCGGAGGTAAAATGGATATGGATAAATTTAGAAAAGTTGTAAAAATTCAAAATGAAACTTACGATTATAATGGATTTGAAATGCTAAAAGCATCAGTAGAGTATATACCTGAGGCAGAGTATAAAGGTAAAAAAGTTCAACTAAATAAACCTAAAAGAGGTGGTTCTAAAAAATTCTACGTTTACGTCAAAAATCCAAAAACAGGTAATGTAAAAAAAGTATCTTTTGGAGACACAGGCCTTTCAGTTAAATTTAAAAAACCAGGAGCAAGAGCATCTTTTGCAGCTAGACATAAATGTGCTCAGAAAAAAGATAAGACCAAAGCAGGCTACTGGTCTTGTAATATTGGTAGATATTGGAAGTCGTTAGGAGGAAGTAAAAACTTTTCAGGATACTGGTAATATGAAACTATCTAACAAATTATAAACGGTTAATTATGGCATGTCCTTCATTTGGTGCTATAACGATTAGAGGTATAGCTAGAGAAAAAAAATACAACAATTATAACTCTATTGGTACACAAGATGTTAGTTATAATTTAAGTCTCAAAAACCTATCTACCGGTGCTCAGTTGGGTACAATTAATACTGCTAATAGTTTTTCTAACAGACCTGATGGAATTGGTCCTCATTCAATGTCTGAGTTTTATAGCTATGATCACGATAAAACCTCTACAACAACACCAACAGTCACTACGACTAGTGCTTCACATAATTCGAATCTCAATATTTTATCAGTAGCTGGTAATGTATCTAGTGATGGAGGAGCAACTATAACTTCAAGAGGAGTAGTTATTGCTGCTAATACAACTACACCTACTCTTTCGAATAATTTTGATTCTGATACTGCATCTGGTACAACCGGTTCTTTTACTGTTACCTTTAGTACTTCTAGTTTTTTAGTTGGTCCAAACGGTACTGTATACTACTGTAGAGCATATGCAACGAATTCTCAAGGAACTACTTACGGTACTACTAGATCAGTTACAATAACAACATCAGGAAATGGAGGATTCCAGTAGTCCATATGAAAAGACCTTATACAGAATCGATAACAAAAGAATATACGATTAGAGAATTTTCATCTAATTCATCAGCTTTTGAATTTGTTTGGCATAGAGATAAAGAAGATAGAATTGTTCAAGCTATGCATGATACCGATTGGAAGTTCCAACTAGACAATGAACTGCCAGAGAGATTATCAGAAAATAAACTATTTATACCTAAAGAGACATATCACCGTTTAATAAAAGGAACAGGAGATCTTAAAGTTAAAATATATAAACAATGAAGTTAAGTACTTTAGTATTTGAAGGATTTAGAAAAAGCGTAAGCATTATCGATGGAAAAAAATATTCTGTTGACTGGTTAGGTACTGCTGATACTTTTGGAGATTTTAAAAAAGCAATAGATAGAATGCCTAGTACTATAGAATATATTAATATACCAATTAATACCAATACCTTTAAGACTAGCGCAGATTCAAAAAAAATAAAACCAGAAGGTTCCTGGAAAAGTGATGTTATTATCACAGTTGGTAAAGTAGTAAAAGAACACAGAGATAACGGAGATGAATTAGAAGGCATTAGAATTAACTCCTATTTCGGTATTGGACCAAAAGGACCTGATAACGATCCAATTTATATTTCAATCGATACCAAAAAGTCTCGAGAGTTCGGTAAAAAAATGTCTCGAGGTGATTACGGTTCTTTAGATTAAGCTTATGAGACTATCACACGTAATATTAGGAGAAATTTTGTATTACGATCCTGATTTCGAAAAACAAGTAGATAAACTATTAGATCAGGGCGGAAAACATTTAGGTTCTGGAGACTACGGAGCAGCATACCTCCTTCACGGTAGAGTCTATAAAGTTACTACAGACGAAATAGAATTAGAGCATGCTGAGTTACTAAAAGGGAAAAAAACAAATAACTTCGCAAAAATATACGACGTAGAAATTATATCTGATAAATTGGGTATAATTCAAATGGAAGTTCTAGGAGAATTTAAAGGCAGTATTCCGGAAGAATGGGTAGAAGCAGTAGAAAGAGAAGCTAAACAATACGGCATCAACCCTGACGAATTAGATATAAGACCTTCAAACATAATGGTCAATCAGAAAAAACACCTTAAATTAGTTGATATTTAGAAGTATTATTCTTATATTATAGAATAACTAGTTACAGAATACCTATGGATTATACTTTCCTACTAGGCTCTATTGAAAATATCCTAGGAAAATCTCATAAAAGAGCACGAGCTAATCATGCTTTTCATTGCCCTTTCTGCAATCATAGAAAACCTAAGTTAGAAATAAACATGGAAACTAATGAAAAGGGGCATAATCCCTGGGAATGTTGGGTATGTGAAACTAAAGGTAGGACAATACGCTCCTTACTTAAACAACTTAAAACTCCAAGAGATACAGCTAACGAGATACTTAAATATGTACCGAGAGGATCACAAATAGAGTATAAACAGCTATCTATAATAGAGTTACCAAAAGAGTATCAACCACTATACTCTGCTTCTACTACATCAGTTATAGCTAATTTAGTTAAAAAATACTTATATGAGAGAGGACTTACCGACAATGATTTTATTAAATATGGGATTGGATATTGCACATCTGGAGAATATGGAGGACGAGTTATTATCCCAAGTTATTCTACATCCGGAACACTCAATTTCTTTATTGCAAGAAGCTTTGATGGTAACTACTTTAAGTACAAAAATCCGGAAGTATCAAAAGACATAATCTTTTTTGAGAACCTTATTAACTGGAATGCTCCAATAATTCTATGTGAAGGAGTATTTGACGCAATAGCAATACGACGTAACGCTATTCCTATACTGGGAAAAAACGTAGCTCCTTCTCTTTGGAAAAAACTATTAACAGGAAAACTAACAGACATTTATATAGCATTAGATACAGATGCACAAACACAAGCTCTAGAGATTGCCGAAAAACTAATTGCAGCAGGATTTAGAGTATTTTTAATTGAACTACCCGGTAAAGATCCATCAGAACTAGGATTTAAAAACTTTACTAAGCTAGTACAGAACGCAACAGAAATCGACTTTAGTAAAATAATGTTGCAAAAACTTAATTTATGATAAAGCAAGGAATGAATATTCTTGAACAAAACGAGAAAAAAAGATTAAGCTTTGAACCTACCTTAAAGCAAATAAATTTTTTAGATAGAAGAGTTTACAAAAGATCGGAAGGAGTATATTATCCATCTGTAACTACCATACTCCAGTATATGCCCAAAAATAAGTTTTTTGAGTCTTGGCTCAAGGACGTTGGGCATAATGCCGATCTTATTATGAGAAGAGCAGGTAAACAAGGAACTCAAGTACATGAAGCATGTGAAAAACTTATACTAGGAGAAGAGGTATCTTGGATGGATGATTACGGAAATGCTAAGTATTCTCAAATAGTATGGGAAATGATCTTAAAATTTCATGATTTTTGGTCAACATATAAACCCGAATTAATATCAGCAGAGGAATTTGTATGGTCAGATAAACATAAGTATGCCGGTACTGCAGATATAGTATGTAAGATCGACGGTCAAATATGG
>Ga0181402_1000933_pt1 | contig 10694 bp, 19 predicted proteins | sample 25SPOviralmetaG_FD_130131 | JGI IMG/M metagenome (GOLD analysis project Ga0181402, IMG submission 130131) | Marine viral communities from the oligotrophic San Pedro Time Series (SPOT) site, San Pedro Channel, CA, USA - 25 SPOT_SRF_2011-08-17 | ecosystem: Environmental > Aquatic > Marine > Strait...
GCTCTCGCAGTCTGCGGCGGGAAACATCTCCTTTCCCTTGCCCGAGTTTGCTACTTCAAGGCGGGTTGCTATGATATAAATACCTAGTTCGCCCTGCCAGAGTAGTCTGGTTTTCTTCTCGTCCTTGCCCTACACTCCTGCTACCGAAACGGTTGAGGCGTGGGATAGGAACAGCGTGGTTTCCTCACTCTACACCGATATTTTGGCTATATCCTGTGCTTACAATTACCTCTGCTTTAGTAAACCCGAAGGTCGTAACGCCCATTAAAGCAGTAAAACAAATCGATTTTATACTTTCGATAAAGTGCCGAGTTCTTGCTTCGTACCTTTGCTTATTGCCGTTGTATCGCTTACACACGAGGTGCTATGCTACTAGGGACTTATTGAAAGTATCCACCCAAACTATTTACCGACCAGTTCGTCGGGCTATGACTCGCTCCTTGCTGCGGAAGGTATGTCTCATAGCGACTATCAAAAGCGGACATTTTTACATTTAACGTGAGTCTCATATATGTCTAAAGAGCATCCGGCAGTGTTTTATGTGACGCCTCACTCGGTCAAGTTGTTGGAGGATTATTTATTGGCCGAAGCTCAATCATTTATTTTTTCCTGTTTCCAACTACTTTTCCCCTTTTTGTAATATATATTATACTACGATTTTAACCTTCTGTCAAGTAAATTTTTAATTTATTTACTACTTAACTGGTTTTTAGCTAGATGTTAGATTGGTACTAACTTTTACTAGGTGGTGCAAGAGTCGAACTTGCTACTTCACTTTTGTGCGTGCTTCCGTAGACACTTACCACGCTAGAGTTATCTAGCTAAAAAACAGTATAATCCCACCGCTGTCCCGTGAAATACAACTTTGCTACTTGATAGGGTATGTTTAGTAGCAATAGCTTGGTTTACTTCCACCAACCGAAATATAAGGAGGTCAATCTTTACGCATTTCGGTTCTCTACTGTTTCTTAATTTTATAAATATATTATACTCTTGCGTGAACCTCGTGTCAAGAACTATTTTTCACGAGGTTCTAAGAGTCGCTATTAGCTGATTACTGATAATCTCTCTACTAGCGCTTTTAGGTGAACCTTAGTTGCTTTTTCTAGAGAAGCGATTTCTTCTACTTCTACGCCTAAGACTGTTGCTACTTCGAATACTAACTCTTGTTTAGATACGATAGCTTCACCACTTTTAGTTGTTCTTGGTTGAGCGATATATACGCCCTCTCTTGACAACTTAGCTATTATGCTTCTTGTTGTTTTGCCAAATTCTCTGGCTAGTGCGTCTACTGTGTCTCTAGTAGGATTAGCACTGTATGCTGTGGTCATTGCGTTGACCATTTCTTCTGTGTAATTTTTAGCTGATGCCATGTTGTACTCCTATTAATCTTTTTTACTTTATGATATTATTATATATCGCCTTTAACCTTTTGTCAAGACATTTTTTCATTTTTATCTCAATGGCTTTTGAAGGAAATGAATCGGGCCAAGCTCTTGTTCGTTTTTGCATTTCTAATATCCCCTAGCATGCTTGGACACCCCCCTGAAGCGACTCACCTATACTCTCTCTAACTGTTAATAGTTAGCCTCTGTGTTCGGTTTTTCTCATTTCCCTCAAAAGATACATATATTATACAGACGCCTTATTAGAATGTCAATAGTGGCACTAAAAGAATTTCATATAAATTAACGCTAGCGAACTCTCGGGGGCCGGACGCGAAACTGGCACATTTATCTCGTGCAAGCCGGCGCAAACTTGAAATAACTCTTGACAACTTTCGAAAGCTGTGATATACTTACAATAAGTCTTATAATAGTCTGCGACGGCGGGCGTAGACTTCATACTTAGTTTTTGCACTTAGTTTGGCGCAGACGCACCACTTTTGTACTTAGTTTTCGCACTTATGGGCGCAGCAATGGTATAAAACAGAGGTTCCGCGCCGAATTGGTGCGAGGTCCTTTAAACAGGGGATGTGCGACGTTGATTTTAGTGGATTTACGGACAGGGCTGAACCACCCTAGACTATGGGATTATTTTAGTTGAAAAAATTTTGCCGCAAGTATTGACAAGCGGGAAATAGTGTGATAAAATCGGCGCGATGCGACCTGCGTGCCAATAGCAGGTTGCGTCTAGCAGTGAGTTATAGAGTTGCTTACGCTCCTTTGACCATGTCGCGAATCCAGACAATTGTTTCGATGTTGCTTCTGCCTAGTGAGTCTAACTCAGCGATTCTTTTTCCGCTTAATTCAGCGATTTCTTTTAATAAAACTTTTTTGTTTGGTCTTTTTGCTTTTTCTGTTTTTGTTTTTTCCATTTTGTTCTCCTATCTTGTTTATGTATACTATTATACAGTGCGGAATGAAATTGTCAATAACTTTCTTCAAATTCTTTTTTCATATTTTTCTTGACAAGCGGAGATTGCTGTGGTATACTATACTAGGGAGGGGGGAGGGAGGTACGCGCCAGCTCGTAAGTAGACTTATGTCACTTTTCAACTTTGTACTTTGGCGCCTGCGGCTTCAAGAACTCGTCGTCGTACTACTACTTTGGCGCTGGCGCGCTCACGCTGTATAAAAATTGATCAATTTTTGCCTGTGGATAAGTCTGTGAATAGTGGGGATAACTTTTAAATGAGAATGAGACGCGTTCTGAGAATGATTCTCATTCAGGGTTTTTCTTTAAGCACAAAAAAAGATCATCTGAGAGAGGGTAGCAAAATTTTTACCAATATTTTTAATATTTAGTTAAATTAACTCTCTCAAATGATCATTTCCGACTATGCAAATAATCAGAAATTATTTAGGCAATGATTTAAAGTAAGTTTCTAGCAATCCTTTCAAGAATTTAGAATTTATAGATTTTCTAAAGTTCATTTCCTGGAGAACAAGTCTAAGAACTCTTTTATCAGTTTGATGTTTTGCAAATTGCTTTGCAACAACCAAAGATAAATCATGCACATTTTTATTAAAATAAGGTCTTTCTGTGAAATCCTTGTCATATTTTTTCCATTTCATTACGCCACCCACATTGCAAATATGAACAACGCCCATGAAACCAAAGCCAATAAGATTAAATCAAACCATTTTGCCACCTTGTAGCCGAAGCATTGCGAAAGCCATTTATCTAATTTTATCTTATTTTGTTTTTGTCTATTTGTAGCCATTTCTAGCACCTCCATAAGTTTTAGCATCTCTACCCATTTTAATTTGAGCCGACCAAATAAGGAAAGTCATTAAAAAGATAGTGAATTCCCATTGTAGCATCAATGGGCTAGTTAATAAGATTAATATATTACCCAAAGTTATAACAACCTCAAAAAGTCGCATATCCTTTGGAATGAAAGCAAGAGCCGAGGCAACCGAAGTTGCCCCAACCCAAAAAAGAACAGTTGCGATTATCTCCGTAATCATACGAGAAAACCCTCAACATCATTCTGCTTATACATCTTGATAATATCCTCTCTATCATCCCAAGCCACGATACGAGGGGCAAAAGCAAAGAATGAATGTTCCTCACAACATTCTTGCAAGTACCTCTCTTTGAGTTCATCATCTTTGGTGTTGTCGTTCTTTGGTCTGAATTTTAGAAATTCAACCTTTCCGATTTTCAACCTTACCCACAAAGCCGTATACCATTTAACCGAACGAGCCGAGAAAATGCCAACCTTTCTACCGAGTTTGATGTGATGTTTCATATCTCTCAATAATGGTAAAGGTTTATCGAATAGAGACACAATGAAGCAGTCCCAAAAGATATACCATGCAAGGCTATATTCCCATTTAAAGCCACCCATAAACGAGAAAGTCGGCTTATGGGTGAATATTTTAGGTCTTTCAAAAGTCGTATAATCAAGGTCATATATGAACACAGTGTCAGCATCTTTGTTAAATGCGTTCATGTGTTTGAAGTACCTATCAAATTGATAATCAATTTCCCTCTCATGTTCGACAATGAAAGGGAGTTCTAATTGTTTATATTCGTTCATTTTATCTCCAATTGAAGTTGTTGCTGTTCCTTGAATTTAGCAGTCTCTCTTTTTCGGATTGATTGCCAATTCACTGCTTTTACATTGTTTAAGTACAAGTCAAAAAATTTGTTATTTCTTGAATTGTCATTCATAAAGTATCTCATAATTTCATATTCAATTTGAGAATCCTCTTGTGCATTATGCAGTTCAATGTATCCCATATCATCAGAAATGTGCTTAGCCATTATCTGTGCTGAATACCCAAGATTTTTACCCGATTTTGACATGAAAAAATCCTTTTCATGTTGGGGTAAATTATCTACCTTATTGAAGTACCACCTATTAATAAGAGTATTAGCACACATCTGCATTAAGCAAAAATGGGGCAATTGATAAATCTCATTATATGTCGAATGATAGTACCTCTTAGTTGTCACCTGCAAGGCTCTCAAATCGAATGGGAAATTATACGCTCCAACACAGTCAACAAGAGCCAAATCTGTCGATAGTTGTTTCAGTATTTGTCCCCATGTTTTAAGAGTCTTTTTGAGATAGTCACCTTCTAGCGTGATTAACTTGATTAACTCATCTCCGAGTTCATCATGTCTCAAATCCTCTTGATATGCTACCCTCATGCCTTCGGGAGCATCAGCTAATTCAGGATGAATATTGCATAGTTTTTGCGACTTGTTCCAATGCCTATGTTTAAGCAAAGTATTCGCAACAATAAACCTACGTTTTGTAGGTTTTTTTGCTGGGTTATTAATGTCTCCGAATGTCCACCCAATCTCTGCTATGAGATTGGAGTGTTCATTCATGAAACAAGTTTCAGTATCAATCATTAAGACGTTTAATTTCTCTCTACGAGCCATTTTTACACCTCTCAACCTCAAACCTAAGCATATCAAGGGCAAACCCTCTCTCTAGCCTAGCTTTAGTAAATGCCTTTTTCCATTCCTTATTATCAGAATAAAAATCAACAAGTTCGTTTATTAACCTTTGCTTTTCGGTTAGTTTCTTTTCAGTAGTCATAAGACCTCCTATTAAATAAGGTAGCTTTTGTATTAGGTAGCTACCTAAACCCTATAGATTTTAAACCTCTATATTAGTTATTAATTCTCTATTCTTGCACATTGAATCAAGTAAGAAGTATACAGCCTTGATAAGATTGTATTCCTCCATTGATAATGAGCAAGTGTTAAAATCAGCAATTATGCCGACCTGTTCAAATGCCATTAGTAATTCATCATCAGACAGCGTGTGAGCCGTTCTAATGAGTTCGTTTAGTTCTGAATGAGTCATAAGACCTCCTCATAAAAAAAGGCTCTCAGAGAGTCTCTGAAAGCCTTGTAGTTAATATTTTATATAATTCTATAAAGAACATGAAATTTGCGTTTTTGCTCAATCATTCTTTTCTTTTTAGCTAAATGTAAATTTTTAGCTGTAGTCGAATGATGCAAAAATGAGCCTTGTTTCAATTCCTCATAAATCATATATCTGATTTTCTTTTTATTCATAAATCCTCCTATGAATATTATTTTGCATAGTCTTAATTGGTTTCCTTAACATTGTTGAACATTGCTTTGTAGCGTTCTCAGAGTGCCTGTATTCAATTTGTTGAATAGACCGACAGTAGCCAAACCCTAAAACCTTGATATGCACAGAAGCCGTTTAGGGAGCTTCCTTCATTCATTCAATGTGGGGCATTAAATGTTCTGCGTGATGGATAAAGTATAACACCAAAAATGGCTTGTCACACAATTGTCACAGTATATACAGTAGTTTTGTTCGTTTATACAGTAGTTAGGGGGGTTATTAGACCTGTTTGTCACGCTCTCGCGCAGCTCCCCCTCACGTACAACTTTAAAAAATTTGACAAGATCAAAAAGGTGCCCGGTATTATCATTATGATACGTATGGATAAATAATTCTTGACATGTGGTTTCATTTTTAGTATAATAATACTATGTCAAGTTTAGCATTAACAACAAAAATAAGCCCAGAAGGCCTTGAGATAGCAAATGCATATTTGCAATGGGGGTCTATACCTACGGTTAGCCATAGGCTGGGTGTAAAACAAAACGTTGTGAGTGAAATGCTCAATCGCAGAGAAGTAAAACAATATATCGACACTGTTTATTTGGATACTGGGTATAGAAATAGATTCAAACTAGCAGATACATTAGATACGCTTATCGATAAAAAAATGGAAGAGGCCGAAGAATCAGAGATTTACACTAGTAAAGACCTTGCTGATCTACTACAAATGGCCCACAAAATGAGAATGGATGAAATGAAGGCTCAAGCAGAACTAGAAAAAGCTCAAACTGCGAGTATAAAACAACAAACTAACGTACAAATTAATGATGGAGCTTTTGGCTCAGGAAATTACGGAAAGTTAATGGAAAAACTACTAAAGACAGACGATGGCGTACAGTAAAAAAGTTACAGATAGATTCTATGAGGTTTTAAGTAGCCCCAAACAGTTTAGTGTCGGAAGTTTCGACCCAACTGACCCAAATGTAGCCACAGGAATGACTGGAGCACCAGCATGTGGCGACGTAATGAAACTACAATTAAAATTAGACAATAATTCTAGGATTATTGATGTAAAATTTAAGACCTATGGTTGCGGAAGCGCAATCGCCTCTTCTACAATGTTCGTAGAAATGCTGAAAGGCAAAACAATAGAAGAAGCAAAACAAATTAAAGATAAAGATATAGCAGAGGCACTAGAGCTGCCCCCAATAAAACTACACTGTTCTGTTTTAGCCGAAGATTCAATCAAAAGAGCGATTGAAAACTGGGAAGACAAATGTGGAAAAAATTTAACAACATGATGAAGAGCGGCCGAATACAAAGAGTCGTAAGAGTGGTAATAGAAAATGGCAACAAAAAACGAGATAACAGGCGATACACTCATAACGAAGTCGTCAAACAAAAAATATGATGATGGATGGGAACGTATTTTCGGTAAAAAGAAAAGACACACCTACAAAGACTCATTATATTTCACAAAACTAGAGAAAGAGACACCTGACGGCAGATGGAATTGGTATGGTGTCGAGAATAAAGATGATTGAGTTTACAGATGAGGCAATTACTAGACTCCACTATATCTCGGAGCAAAAAGAGGAAAACTACTTTAGAGTTGGCATTACTGGCGGCGGTTGTGGTGGTCACGAGTATATTTTTGATTACTGTGATTCTGTTAATGCGGATGATTTTACCCTCGTAGTAGGGCATGTCCGCATAGTAATAGATGCAATGTCGGCACCTTATCTAGACGGCTTAACTTTAGATTATATACAGAAAGGTTTAAACGAAGAATTTATATTTAACAACCCCAACCAAACATATGCGTGTGGGTGTGGTAAAAGCGTAGGATTTTAATTATGAAAGAGTCCGTAGATAAAAAAATATTACAAGCGGTGAACTTATCACCAGATGAAAACATCATAGAGAAACTAGCGGAGATGCATCCAATGAGACAAATAACATACGCAAGTGTTATACAAGTAACAGTGTTATTTAGCATGTTTGGGTGCTTTGCAATAAATGAACAAATTATTACACATCTTTTATAAATATTGGATATTACCGTGGAACCCATGGAAGAATTAGGTATATTTGATATAATCGCTCAAGTCGGAGCGCCGATAGCCGCTGCATTATTTATGGGCGGTTTTATCTTTTTGATTATAAGAAAAATTATGGAAGACGTTGTTGGTAATACTGAAGAAGTAAAAGGTATATCAAAAATGCTTATTACTCGTATTAAGACTATGAACAACGATATGATTCGAATTGATATGAGTGTAAGTTCCGCTCTTGGACTGACACCAGATTTGGATAAAATAGCAAGAGCAGAGAATTTTGTAGAGAGTGGGAGTATAGATGCAAGACGTGATTGATGCAATTCAGCAGTTTGGTTTTCCAATTGTTGCAATGGTCGGATTAGGTTACTTTGTATACTTCGTTTGGACTACAATAACAGAGAAAATAGATCCTGCAATCGAATCTATGAAGATAACAATCTTACAGTTAATAGACCAGATAAGAATGTTAGATAATGACATGATAAGATTGCAAAAGAAACTGGACACAGTTTTACAGTTAAAAGAAAATGAAAGAAGAAAAAATAAACAATAGAATATCAAACATAGTAGTAGGTACAATCTTTGTACTTATGATGGGATTATTTGTAGCAGAGTTAAGTGCAGATGAAATCAAGTTTGGATTTAAAAGTCCTTCTTTTAGCGGTGTAGGTACTTCTAGCCACTACTTAACTATCGACTCACAAGAACAGACAAAAAAGGATGCACTTAAAGCTGAGATAAAAGCTTTGGCAGACGCAGCAAAGAGAGAAGAAGAAAATACAACTCTCGCAAGATTTATAAAGAACTTTGAAAGTAGAATATATGCACAGTTATCTCGACAGCTAGTTGATAGTTTGTTTGGGGAAACTCCTGCAGAGGAAGGATCATTTCAGTTATTTGATAACTTAATTACTTGGAGTAGTGATGGAATTACAATAACAATGACCATATTTAATGAGACAACAGGTGAGACAACTACTATTACTATCCCTATTGGCGACTTTGGTTTCTAGTTGTGCAAACTGGACACATTATGAATATGTGTCTCCTTGTATGACAAATCCAGATAACGACTACAAATATTTAGCAACCATTGTCGGAAAAGCAAAATGTTTTTCGGGAGACGCTATACTTGAAAAACCTGTAACAAAAGCTATACAAAACCTACCCATGCCGGCAAGAACTCCCGTTGTTGCTATCTATAAATTCGAAGACCTAACAGGACAAAGAAAGTCAAGAGACGGAATCGCAGATTTCTCTAGTGCCATAACACAAGCTCCAGAAGCTTACTTAATAAGAGCACTTAAACATTCTGGATTCTTCAAAGTAGTAGAAAGAAAAGGATTAGACCACCTAACTAAGGAGCGTCAGTTAATTCGTTCTACTCGTGAAAGATTTGATGAGAAAGACAAACAGTTACCACTTCTGTATGCTGGAATCATTATAGAGGGAGGTATTGTAGATTACAATACTAACCTGTTAACCGGGGGAGCTGGAGCCCGCTATTTAGGTATAGGAAACTCTAAGCAATATCGTGAGGATAAAGTGGTGATCTCAATGAGAATGGTTTCTGTGAGTACAGGAGAAATCTTATTGGACATCCTTACTTCAAAAGCAATCCTCTCCGTGGGAGTCAGTAACGATTACTTTAGATTTAGTTCAGATAATGATCTAGTCGAGTTCGAAAGTGGAAACGCCATGAACGAACCCAAGTATATCGCAATACAGGCAGCAATCGAAACAGCAGTAGCTGAAATCGTTATCCAAGGACAGGAACAAGGGTACTGGAAGTACTATTTGGGAGACTAAGATGAGAGCTTTAATAGCCTTATTTTTATCAGTTGGTCTGTTCGCAGACAACGAAATCTATATTGACCAGACAGGAAACAATGCAAGTATTGACTTGGAACAACTCGGAGGCTCTAATATAATTGGAGGTGACGATGCAATTGCAGGTACAATGACAGCAGCGATTCTAAATGGTTTATCAATGACACTCGACATCAATCAAATAGGAAGCTCCAATAAGTTTTTAACCGATGGAATACTTGGTGATAGCTTTACTGGCTTCTTTGAATTTGATGGAGACTCGAATGAGTGGGACTTTAGCATGGACACAACCGGGCTAAATACAGCAGACAGTAATGATATTAACATTGATGTCACTGGTTCCTTCAACATTGCAGATATAGACATTGCAGAAATCTCTGGAGCAAGTTACTTAGACATTGATTGGATTATCGATGGTGATAGTAATGAGTCAGAAGTAGACATAGATGCAGATTACGCTACTATGTATATGGACATTCTAGGAGATAGCAATGATTTAACTTTTATCCAATCCGGATATGGAGCTAGTTCAAGCGATGCTAAATACTTCTACCTCGACTTAGAGGGAAGTAACAATACTGCGGTTATTAAACAGCAGTCTACTTTAGCAGCCGACTGGTTAAAAATTGAAACTAATGCGTCTAATAGCAATATTTGTGTTATTCAGAATGATGGTGGGACTTCCACTTCATGCTGATATAGGAAGCATTACAGAACTACGTGGAGTAGGGCAAGTACTTAGAGACAAGCCCTACACCACGGACTTAGGATTTGACATTGAGCAAATGGATGATGTGCGTACAGCTAATGGGCGATTAGGTATCACATTCATAGACGATAGTAAAGTCCGACTCACAGAGCATAGTAAACTTATAATAGACAAAGTAATCTTTGACCCCGACCCTAGCAAGTCGCAGATGTCAATGAAGTTTGCAAGTGGAACAGCTCGTTTTATTACTGGTGGTATTGGCAAGATTAATAAACAAAATATTAAGATTGAAACACCGACTTCTCAGATTGCTATTCGAGGCACGGACTTTACTGTGACAGTGGATGAGTTAGGAAGAAGTTTAGTAATATTACTACCAGACGATATGGGACTTCCAAGTGGCGAGATTGTAGTAGCAACAGCCATGGGAGAAGTCATACTCAATAAACCTTATGAATCAACAGTAACTAGTATGTGGGAAAGTACACCTACTGCACCGATGATACTAGACTTGACACTGGACATCATAGACAATATGCTCATTGTGAGCCCACCTAAAAGAGATGAAGAAGAAATTGCAGGACAA
>Ga0181402_1000935_pt1 | contig 10685 bp, 15 predicted proteins | sample 25SPOviralmetaG_FD_130131 | JGI IMG/M metagenome (GOLD analysis project Ga0181402, IMG submission 130131) | Marine viral communities from the oligotrophic San Pedro Time Series (SPOT) site, San Pedro Channel, CA, USA - 25 SPOT_SRF_2011-08-17 | ecosystem: Environmental > Aquatic > Marine > Strait...
GCAACCGACTTGGTTCAAAACAATTATCCAATTGAAAATGATAATTGGGAATTACAAGAAGGTAATTTTTTGATGCTTAAAGAAAATTCTTCTTTCGATCATAATTACGATCCGTGGAATCGTCAACTAAGAGCATGGCAGTTTTTAGATACAGATAACCATTTGATAGATTGCAAAGGATGGACAATGAAACTTACAAGTAAACTGGCTGCTTCACTTTACGAAATTCGTTACACCACGGTTGCAGGAAAATCAATTCCATTGTGGAGATACTGCGATGAATCAAAATATGTGTGCGTTCCATCCTGAAGAAATAATCATGGAGAATTTTTCAATGGGTGATCATTGGGGAACCGTTGAACTCGTAAAAACATACCCAATTCAAAATAATGAACATTGGTCGTATGTATGTGATCCAATGGATGTGAAACTTGATCCCGGTGTAGCAAAAAAAATAACGTGCATTTCAGACACAGAATTTGATCCTTGGTTTCGTAAAATGATTCCGTGGAAATGGAGAAATTTTGATTTAGGAAAAACTTGGGATACACCAACTCCACATTTGTTTTTAAAAGGAAAAAAGAAATATGCACTCGCAGAACGACACACCACAATTGAAGGCAAGACCTTTAGATTGTATAAACGAATATACGATTATTGATTTGACTTGTTGGATGTAAATTTGCTATCATTAAACATGATGGAAAGTATAAATATCAACTTTTATTCAGGTAGACAATGGGCAGAACCCACTCTTCTTAGAAAATTTCCTACTGCGAATTTAGCATGGCACATTGGTAGACATGAAGATGTTGGGTATGAACGATTTTTTGTGTTAAACGAAAATAACTTACACGAAGGACAAGACCCGTGGGATAGGTGGATGCTTCCTTGGAGAAAAAATGAAACAGACAAAACCACATTCGCTTGGACTGACACAGAACCTGTGTATGATTTGCCAGAAAATATGGAATATCAATTTCGTTGGACAACGATAACAAAAAAACGAGTAAAATTGTGGAGAAGAAAACCTTGACTTTTTATATAATTTCAAGTATTCTACTTGGATGAGTAAATTAAGTGGAATCATGGTTGGAAGTGACTTTTATTCGTATAAAGAATTAAAGCAATTGATAATTGATTTTCCGATGCAGGTAAATGGATGGATATGTGATGTAAATAAAACTCATATGTATTTGTATTACGAAAAAGCATTTGGTTTAAGTGATCCACTTTTAACTTTGCGTGATCCGTGGAATCGTAGTATTCGTCCTTGGATATATTATACAGATGACAATCCCACAGTTTGGCAAAATCGCAAAGCAGAACATCCAAGTCGCAATGCAATGTTTATGCCAACTGCACCAAGCAAAGCAGTTGCGTATGCTTATACAAGTATTAACGATAAATGGATATTTTTATATGTTTGATTTAACAGAAATTGAAGCACGAATTGAGCAATCAGAAAAAACATTGATTGCGATTTCTGATAAAATAAAAGATATGAGAAACGACTTCAATGAAATATACTCGGAACTTGAAAATAAAGATGATACATATTTTGAAGAACATTCAAACGAACGAAATGAACTAAATGAAAAAATTCGTAAAAGAATGTCGGTGTATGATTTATTAAAAGAAACCGCCGAGACCATTCGCACTCAAACAAAAAAAGATATGCAACTTGTTTTTGAAGAACTTCAAAAAAAGCATTTTTATAATTAAATTATTTGCATAAAATGCTCGGTATTAATGACTTATGTCAAATTCCGGTGCTTTAACTTCAATTCAACAAAAAAATGAGTTTTTTAAGTTGTTGGTCATCAACGGAATAGAAAATGTTATTGACTTATTATAATATTCAAGTAGTATTGATGTATAGAGAGTGAAAAAGAAAGAAACTAAAAAAACTATGAAAAACAAAGATTATCCTTTAATGATTAATCCTTCAAACGCAACTCCAAGATTTAGTGTTGATGAAGCAAAACCTACAAAGGGAGCATTTGGTTCATACGATAATCCAACTCGTAACGACAAAAGAAAAGCAGAAGTTCTTTTAAAGCAAATGATTCGTGAAAATGATGAACGAATTGTTAATGCTCTGTGGACTGAATTTGAAAATCTCGTAGAAGATGAGAATTTTAAGTTTAAAAAAGGCATTTTTAATATACTCACCGGTGCGATGGGTCAAGGAAAAACATGGACTCTTATCAATAAGATAGCAAAATATTTGTTTAAAAATAAAAAACTTGATGCGATTCTTGTGAGTGTTCCTCAAACAGAAGTTGCCGACTCTGCTGAGTGGATAACTGCGAGTTTTAAAACTATTGTAGATGAAGATGGAGATGCCGAGGTTGTATCTATGTATGATGTAATTGATCTTGATGATGATATAGAAAAATCTTTAGACTGCATTACTCGCAACCGTAAGTTTGTTCATTTAATGACAAATTCAAAGATCACAAACGGAACGGGTGAGAGGTTGATTAAGTCTCTTGTAGAAGCAAATAAAACCTTCGCATATTTTTGTGACGAATCTCATTCATGGATGGTTTCACACGCAGATGCCATGTTAGATAATACAGGAAATCCTCCTGCTGATTATGAAGCATCGTTATACGAGTTTATTGCCGAGTTCGTTGCTCCAAATACTCCTTATGTGTTTGGTTTAACTGCTACTCCTAATCGTGAGCAAACCGGAATTATTCCAACAAGAAATCCAAATTATGATCTTAGTTTTAGATTAGTAAATAAACTTCCTTCATTATATGATCTTTTGTTTCGTTCTGCTTGGTTTAACGATTGTGGTGAAGATAATTTTATTGATTTAGAAGATGAAATCGGTACTCGGTATCGTGTAGAAGAGTATGTTAAAGATTTTTATTCTGTTTCTACTCATCTGCGTATGAATGGAGTAAAACCAGTTATGTTATGGCACACGAATCCTTCTCATTCTAATACACCATACAAAAAAGAATATGTAACTGAGTGGGTTCGTGAAATGATAGTAGAAGGAGAATATGAAGCAAATACGAAGCAAGTAATTGCAGTTCTTACAGGTGACAAAAAAGCATATCGTGGTTTTTATGATTTAGATGGTACATTTACACCAGCAAAACAAAAAGAAATTTTAGATGCACTTCGTAATCCAGAACATCCTGCAAGTCATCTTGTGGTTGTCCAAAAAGGAAGAATGGCAATGACTATAAACAATCTGTGTGGTTTAGTTTCATTCAGAGGCACAGAAAAAGAAACTTCAGGTGGAGTTAATTCTGAAATTATTACTATTAGTCCACTTCAACTTCTCGGAAGACTTGTTAGAATGTGTGTAAGTTCCAACAACAAAGAAATTGAACTCGTTGACGATGAAGATAAAAATAAAAAGTACTTCACTCTCATGGATTATGTAGCAAGAGCATCAGACCAAGCAATGGATTTGCTTGCAAAAACAAATTCATTCAAGGTTTTGGTAGCAGATTCTGAAACTTGGAGAACTGCGATTGATGACTTTAAAAAGAGTTTTGTAAATACTCTTGAAACTGCTAATTTGGAAATCAGCAAGTTTCGCAAGACTTTGTATCATTTAAATTCAACTTTAGCACCAGTTGGAATGAGAACAAACGGTGGTGAAGTATCTAATGAAAATGGAATGGATTTTGAATTTGAAACGGTAGTTTCGCAACTTGAACTGGTCCGTGATTTTTACGAAAAGACAGGTGAAAAGTTTTATGTTTATTATTATAAGACTAACGCAATTGAAAGTTCCGTGAGCAAAGATTTACGTCCATTTCTAAAAAAGTATCCAACGGATTGTGATTTTCTAAAAGCATTTAGTGAAAATCGCAATAATAAATTTTTAATTGATGTAGATGTGTTTATTGCTCCACTAAACGTAGAAAAAAATCCATCAAGCATAGTCGTTGGTATATCATGCAAGTGTTCTTTAAAAGATGCAGGTGGAGATGCAGTAATTGCCGGAATCAAACACATGACCGAATTTCTTGATATACCTGCGGTTGGTTTTTACCGTTTGTATGATTTGAACTCAGTAGAACCCACGCAGGCACAATCTAATGTATTTTACAATGTTAACGAGTCAAACTTTTACGAAAAAGTAAAAGTACTTCGTGAAAAAGATAAAATTGATTATCGGTTTTTTGGATTGAATAATCTTGATACTCTTGATCTTCCAAACAAAAAGTTCGACGATGTTGCAGAAGTTTACGATTGCGAGGGATACAATTATATTTGGGACTTGTTATCCGAAGCAAGTGAATGACCATGCGATATCGCATAAAATTAATTTATATCAAGAATACACAAAAAAGACTTCTTCGGAAGTCTTTTTTATGACAAAATGTCGTGTATAATTTTACCTTGTTCTACAATTTCAATGGGACGATCACCGGGTGCCATTAATTCTTTATCAGCATTGATTCCCATTTGATGATAAATTGTAGTTGCAAAATCAGGTACACTCATTGGATTTTCTTCAACACCCGTTGAAAACGAATCTGATTTTCCATACACATAACCTCTTTTGATTCCTGCACCTGCAAGCAATGTACTGAAAACTCTTGGATGATGATCACGACCGTTGTCTTTGTTTATTTTAGGAGTTCTTCCAAACTCACTTGAAACGATAACTAAAGTTTCATCAAGCATTCCTCGTTCATCTAAATCTGTAAGTAATCTTGCTAATGCTTGATCAAGTTCTGGTCCGTTGCGTGTACCGAACGCAGTTTCAATGTTTTGATGCATATCCCAACTTCCGTATGTTAAAGTTACCAAACGAACTCCTGCTTCTACTAATCGTCTTGCTAAAAGCATACGCATACCTGCTTGATTTTGTCCGTATTCTTCTTGAAGTTTTAAAGGTTCTTTGTTTACGTCAAAAGCTGCTTGTGCTTTTGGAGATGCAATCATTGTATACGCATCATTGTAAAAGGTACTCATTGCTCCTAGTTTATCAGACTTTTGAACTTCATTGAAATTGTTTTCTATAGTTTCCAACAAACTTCTTCTTTTTGCAAAACGTTCCGCAGAAATTCCGTCAGGTAAACGCAAATCACGAACTTTGAAATCTTCATTCGCAGGATCATCTCCTAATCCAAAACTTCCGTATTTGCTACTAAGATATCCTGTACCTGCGTATTCATTTGGTGATTGTGGAATAGTTACATACGCAGGAAGATTATTACGATTTCCAAGTTCGTGAGATACAACTGCTCCGAAACTTGGATATGATAACGCAGGACTAGGTTTGTATCCTGTGAACATATTATGAGTTCCTCGTTCATGTGCGGCTTCTCCGTGAGTCATACTATGAATTGTAGTAATCTTATTTGCTACTTTTGCCATATTCTTCATTATACTTGAATATTGTAATCCAGGTACTGAAGTATTAATAGCATTAAATGGTCCACGATATTCTAACGGAGAATAAGGTTTTGGGTCCCAAGATTCTTGAGCAGACATTCCACCCGGTAAATAAACATGAATTACATTTTTGGCAACACCTTCTTTGCTTTCATAAAATTTTTGTGCGGAAAATGCTTCATTTTGAAGTAGAAACGGAAGAGAAAGTCCTCCAACTGCACCTACACTTAGAAAGTTTCTTCTTGATTGTTTAATAAAATCCATATCTTAATATATATTCAATTGATATTTATTTTCAGAATACTATGAATACAATATTCGGTCAAGAAAAATTACCTTTGATTATTATTCACGGAGGAGCAAGTCCGATTGATCCAAAAGGAACTGCGTTAACTCAAGCAATAACAAGCATTGAACAAATGGCATCAGAGTGTATGAATAATTTGAAGTCAGGTAAATCAGCAATCAAAACTGTAGTTCAATGTCTTGAAATGCTTGAAAACGATGAACAATTCAATGCAGGTATCGGAAGTGCATTGCAATCTGATGGCATTCCTAGATTAACTTCAAGTATAATGAATGGACACAAACAAAATTTAAGTGGTGTGATTTCTGTTCCGTATGTAAGCAATCCAAGTAAACTTGCGGAAAAACTTCAAAATAGAAATGCCAAGATTCTTGCTTCACCTGGTGCTGAACTACTTGCAAGAGAAATGAAGTTACCAGTTGCTTCTAATTTGACTGAAGATAGGTCTAAACGATGGTTGCACGATTTACACAAAGAAGATTACCCATCAGCAGTTGAACACGACACAGTAGGTTGTGTAATCATTGATAACAAAGGTAGATTGGCAAGTGGATCATCAACAGGAGGTGTCGGTAACGAATATCCAGGAAGAGTAAGTGATAGTGGAACAGTCGCAGGAAATTATGCTTCCAAGTTCGCGGCAATTACTGTCACAGGAATCGGAGAGCAAATTAATAATGATGCAGTTGCTTCAAAAACAGAAACACGAATTCGTGATGGAATGTCTTTAAAAAATGCTTTCAACAAAACTTTTGTAGAAGCAAAAAAACGAAGACATTTATATGGTTACATAGGAATTGATGCAACTGCCAATTATGGTGTTGCTTATACAACGAATGCTATGCCGTATGTTATATACGGAGCAAGCGGATTATTAGCAAAATTTGAAAATCAATCAATTGGATGATTTTGCAAAGTCTCTAGTATAGAGATTGCATCATCTAATTTCTTGTATTCATCAAGAATCGTTTCTGCAAGAATTTGATGTTCACCAATTCCAACAAGATTATCGTTTGAATAAACCGCAAGGTTTGCTTTTGCTATATCAACATCTGCTTCTGCTTTTTTAACAAGTGCAGAATGTATATTTTTAGTTAGATTGTTTTTGCTCATAGTTTCTAAATATGTCAGATAATAAAATCAATGTCAAGAATGTTAATTAATCTAACCAACGAATTGTAAACAAAGTTGATTTGGTATCGGTGTAGTTTGTGTGTGGTAAATTCGGATACCAATACACAAAGTCACCTTGATTGGTAAGTTTACATCGTTTGCCTTGAAACTGAATATTAAATTTACCATCAGTTAATACGCACAAACTTTTCCAATCTTCGTTATCAATTTCATTGTTCAGTTTAGGTTGACGAACATACGGAACTTCGTGTCTAATTGACCACTTGAATTCAAGATTCTCGGAATAAAATTGTGGATGTTCAGTTTGATTTACAAATGGTCCTATAACCCAATTGTTGTAAAACTTGGTGTAATTGGAAACATTTCCATATCGTTTACCTTCATAGTTACTTTTCCAACGCAAAACAATTGCGACACAATCACGCATAATACGAAACTTTGGATGACGAACTGAATCGTGTACTGCATAATCTCCATACTCATGCAACAAAATACTTTCTGATTCGTATTTAACAAACATTTCACCTTTAATCAAAAATACGGCTTCGCACCAATCATAATCACGACCAATCTCAGTTTGATTGCGAATTTCTCCTGCTTTCCAATCACACCATCTAAAATAAACATTCTCGGTGTGAGTTCTGCACATTTTATTTTTAAATGGAGCAAGCACCCACCCGTCTTCATCTGTAATAGATGCAATGTTATCAGTTATTATATTGTTGTTTTCCATAAAATCTATTATTGTATTGTTAGCATAATCTAAAGTCAATTCAGAATAACTATTATTTACTTGGAAAAATTTTTGAATTGATTTTTTCTAATAAGTAATTTAATATAAAGAATTGAAAACAAAGTCTCAAATATTCCATGATATAATCAAAAACGTTCGTGAGCAACATCGTTCATTGTGTGTAGAAACACGACACAAATTAAAAGAACTTGAAAAACCTTTTGCTGGATTGCGAATGGCATTCAAAACTCCGAAAGTCAAAAACAGAACATACAAAATTAAAGCACTTGAATTAAAGCATTTGAGTATATTACCGGTCAATTCACGAAAAAGAAAATCAACAGAATTCATTTCAATATGCAGTAATGCTTCTTTTTTTGGATACGCATTAAATGAAGTTAAACTTGATTTTGTAAAAATGCAATCAGATGGATACGACAAAGAATTATTAACACTTGAAAGAAAACTACACGAAGACTTTTCCAACAAAACCAGAGTAATGATAATGTCTGCGGAAGTAGATATGGTTGCTAATGAAATTTTTGAAAGTGATGTAGATTTTTATTTGGCATCAAAGGCATATAAAGTCAGTAGATTACATACCACATCACGACACATCGGTAAAATCGTAGGTTTAGAATATAATCCATATATGGCAGAAATAAACGCAAAAGTAAAATCTGCCCATCAAGGAGAACATACTATTGACAACGAAGAGCATATTGTTAATATATGGGACTAATATGAAAGCAATATTTGGAATGCACAAAGGTGAATTTGGTGATGTTCAGTTTTCTGAACTTGTTGCAGATCAATTGTATCGTGTTAGTATTACGTGTGGTGATGAACGATGGGTTAATCCGAAACTAAGTAGGTGGAAAGGTCATTTGATATTATGGGTTCGTCAAAAAAATGATGAAGGATATTTTCCACGAAAAGGGTGGGGATTCAATTTATTGTTTAAACCTGAAAGTGATGCAGAAAAGAAAATGCTTTATGAATATCAATGGACATATTCTCCTGCACCAAATGTGATTTCATATTTAATAACTCCTTTGTGGCCTAATAAAATTGAACCAGATTCAATTTGGGAAAAAATACAAGATAACAAATTATATTCAGCAACTATCTCAGATTATCAAGAAGATTTGAAAAGTAAAATGCAGATCAAAGCAAAAGAAAATGAAGCACAACGCAAAACCTTAGAGCAGTTTGTTCCTGAGAAAGTAGAAGAAATTGTACCGGAAGAAAATTACGATGCTTTGTTTGACGGTGAAGATTTACCATCACACGAAGAACTTCAAGCAGAATTTAATGTTGACGATGATTAGTCATTCAAAAAAATTCATTTTAATATCCCCACCCAAAACTGGATCGGTTACATTAAGTCATTTTTTTATTAAGTATGCAGATTATTCAGAGATTATTCAACAAGAAGAAAACAACTTTGAATATCTTGATATAGGAGTTTGTGATCCTGATTGCAAGTATCAACAATCTAAGCACAATAAACTTTCAGCATACACAGATGTCGTTGATTTGAATGATTACTATAAAATAGGTTGTATTCGTAATCCGTATGATCGTATGATTTCTTTTTGGACATGGTCTTGTAAGGTAAGTTGGAAAAACAAAATCTTTTATTCATGGAGTTTTCCTCGTTGGTTACGAATTCTTAAAAAACGTCCGTGGGCAAGACAAACATATTGCGATTATTTTTTTGTGAATAATAGCATGAAGATGAACGACTTTATTCGCATTGAGCATATAAACGAAGATTTAAAAAGAATTTGTGCAAAATTAGATATTCAGTATAAAGAACCCACAATAACGAATAATACAAAAAGAAAACCTGGTAAAAATTATCTTAACAAAAAATCAATCAAACTAATAAACGAAATATTTTCGGAAGATTTTGAACAATTTAATTATCAACAAATAAGTGTTGACTAACATTGTGATTTTTGAAATAATAAATCATATGAATATTAATTTAGACGATAAACTGGTGAAAGAACTTGATTCTGTATTTGACAACGAACGAAAAACCCAAGTTGAATGGGATGTATGCATTGAAGATATTGTAGAAGAATTCATTGCAAGACAAAAAGGAACTTGGTATGAAGATAACTTTGTAGAAGAACCAGAAGAAGACGATGAAGTGCATTTTGATCTCAGAAATGTTGGTATGAGTAACGGAAAGAATGGCCATTTAAATGGTTCACTTACTCAACCACCATTTAAAAAGAAGAATTTACACAATCGGTAACGATAAGTAAATGGTGGAACGTGTCATTCGTGACATCCCCAAAGTGGTCATTGAAAGATGACCACTTTTTTTGTAATTGTGGTGTGTTAATAATATGTTAATAACTTTTTGTTGCAATAATCATTAATATCATTCATAGTATTTAAATCATGTATATCAATCATTCATTCAAAAGAAGTCGAGTGGTGAAAACCTAGTCGGAGCAATTCGGCATCGTCCGCAAAACGAAGATATCGTGCGACCCCCTCTTTCCCCAGAGGGGGTCTTTTTATAAAAATAATGCTTGACTTTTTATAATAATTTTGGTAGTATACTTGTATTGAGAGTGAGAAAAGAGAGAGTTAAAAAAATGAATATTTACAATCAATTTCATTTGCCCACCGAAACTGGTGAAAGAAAAAACGCATTGCTTAACACGGTGACCACATGGTTTGCCCACGAAGATTGTGCTTCTGAAGAAGACATTATCGGGTCACTTCGTTCTATGGATGACGTTTGTAGTAATCGTCCTGCTCCCGTTTCAACCAAGGAAGAGATTCTTAATTCAAAATACTTTTACGATATTGCATTTAAGTTTGAAAATGAAATCAACAACACACTACAATTAAATTAATCCTTGACTTTTTATAATATCTGTGGTAGTATACTTGTATTGAGAGTGAGAAAAGAGAAACTTAAAAAAGAAAAAAATATGAATGAGAGTGAAATAGTAGAATACGTCCAAATTAACGCAAGGTATCATAGTCAGATTGATATGCCTTATGCAGTATATTTCAACGGCCGTCCTCTTTTTGGAGATGACCCGAGAGATTTGGTGGAACAAATTTTGGACATTGTAAACGGATAATAAAATGAATATCAAA
>Ga0181402_1000936_pt1 | contig 10670 bp, 10 predicted proteins | sample 25SPOviralmetaG_FD_130131 | JGI IMG/M metagenome (GOLD analysis project Ga0181402, IMG submission 130131) | Marine viral communities from the oligotrophic San Pedro Time Series (SPOT) site, San Pedro Channel, CA, USA - 25 SPOT_SRF_2011-08-17 | ecosystem: Environmental > Aquatic > Marine > Strait...
AAATAAATCACACAAAGTGTGTATATTTTTTCAATTCGTTATATTTATATATACGAAACTAAATACACTATCGTATATTCATACAATCATATAGTGTAAATCAATAAAACTATATTATAGTTCCAAATAACTATATTGAATCCTAAAATTATGGAGATTAATAATGGATGATTTACTAAGAGAAGCTATTGCTGACGCTAAAGCAGTTAGAGAAACTGCATTAGAAAACGCTAAAATAGCACTTGAGGAAGCATTCACACCGCGCTTACAATCTATGTTATCTAAGAAAATCCAATCAGAAATGGAAGATTCAGAAGAAAACGAAGACGCAGAAGAAAACGAAATGGACGAAGCAGAAGATGCTGAGGAAAACGAAGACGCTGAAGAAATGAGAGAAACTGAAGACCACGACGAAATGGATGCGGAAGAGATGATGGATAAAGACGAATCTGAAATGGAAGAAGAAGAAGCTGAAGAAAATGACGCTGAAGAATCAGAAATGGAAGAGGAAGAAGCTGAGGAAACTGAAGACTCTGAGGAAATGAGAGGCATGGAAGAAGAAGAAGCTGAAGAAAATGACGCTGAAGAATCTGAAATGGACGAAATGGAAGATAAGGAAGAGGACGAACTTGACCTTGAATCCGTTTTAGCAGAACTTGAAAAAGACTTAGAGGACGAAGATAATGTTGAAGAAATGGAAGACAAAGATGAGGAAGACAAAGTTGAAGAAAACGATGTATCATCTGATATCGGAAAAGCCGACAACAAAGTCAATCCAGCAGCAAACGATTCTACTAAATCAGGTGCACAAGGTCCTGAAGGCGAAGGTTCTGACAAAAAAGCAGGAACTGAGCTAGGCGACCACACAGTTGTTAAAGAAACTGAAGACAAGGAAGAGGAAGAAATGGATGAAGTCGAAGATAAAGACGAAAACGATTTAGACCTTGATGAAGTCTTAAGAGCACTTACAGAAGAAGACGCAGAAGAGCAAGATGCGGAAGAGAATGAAAAACTCAAATCAGAAATACAAGAACATCGTAAAGTAATACACTTTATGAGAAGCAAATTAAACGAAGTTAATTTATTGAATGCAAAACTATTGTTCTCAAACAAATTGTTTAGAGCATTTGGATTGAATAACAACCAAAAATTAAAAGTTGTTGAAACTTTTGATAGAACTACAAACTTACGTGAAGTTAAATTGGTTTACGCTACATTAGCGGAATCTTTTAAAAGCACAAAATCAAAATTAAGTGAGTCAGTTAAAAAAGGTTCAAGTTCAAAACCAACTCGTTCTACAAAACCAGCGAAAGCACAGGTATTGTCAGAAGGACAAGAGTTAAAAGCAAGATTCAAGAAATTAGCTAATATCTTATAAGGAGATTAACCGTGAGTAAATTAAATTCAATTGAATCTTTGATGGATGGATATAATCCACAAAGACAATTATTAGAACAAACTCGTCAGTTAGTGTCTAAATGGGAACCAACAGGTCTTTTAGAAGGCATGGAAGATGAAACAAAAAGACACGGAATGGCAGTATTGCTTGAAAATCAAGCAGGACAGCTAATCCAAGAAGCATCAGTTACTGGTGGACAAAACGCAGAAGAGTGGAGCGGTGTAGCTTTACCATTAGTTCGTAGAATTTTTGGTGAGTTAGCAGCTCAAGATTTTGTGTCAGTTCAACCAATGAACTTACCTTCAGGTCTTATTTTCTACCTTGACTTCAAATACTCAACAGACCAAACTGGTAACCACACAGACGGAGCAGATGTATATGGTAATACATCAGGTTCTGGAGACGCAACAGGCGGTCTATACGGCGCAGGTAAATTTGGATATTCAATCAACGACTTCGAGTCAGGAGCACAATCGCTACACGCATCAGCAGTAGCATCTGGTACTTATACATCAGGTAGTGTTTCTTTCGAAGACATTGACTTTGAACCAAGTCTATCAGCATCTATGGCAGCAGGAAATGCAGCAGATAACGGACTTATGAAAATTAATGTTTCAACTGCAGCAATGACTTCACCAGACTTAGAAGGAGTTAGAGCATTCTCTATCTCTGGTTCAGGTTTTGATGAATTCTTCCCAGCTTACACAAAACTAAACGCCGCTGAAGATGAAATCGCATTTATCGTGAGAAAATCAGCAGCAGGTGTGCCAGCAGCTTTAAAAGTGAAATATCACAAACAAGCTGCAACAGACTATTCAAGAACTGATTTTGAACAAACATCAGGTGGCTTTGACGCAGAACCTGAATCAGACATCGGTATTCCTGAATTAGATATCGCATTAAAGAGTATTCCAATCATTGCGAAAACTCGTAAGTTAAAAGCAGTCTGGACTCCAGAACTTGCACAAGACTTAAATGCATATCACTCAGTTGACGCAGAAGCAGAATTAACATCATTACTTTCTGAATATATTTCTATGGAAATTGACTTAGAAATTCTTGATATGTTAATGCTTAACGCTTCAGCAAAAACAGAAAAATGGAGTGCAAAAGTAGGACACGAATATAATTCAGCTACTTCACTATTTGAAGAATCAAGTGGTGCTTCAAATGCTTACACTAAGAATGAATGGTTCCAAACACTTGGAAACAAAATACAAGCAGTAAGTAATGCAATTCATCAGAAAACTCTAAGAGGAGGTGCAAACTTCTTAGTTGTTTCACCAGAAACAGCAACAATCATAGAGTCAATTCCAGGATACGCAGCTGACACAACAGGCGAAGCGACATCAAATCAATTCGCAATGGGTGTTCAAAAAGTAGGTGCCCTAAATAACAGATACACAGTGTATAAAAACCCATATATGATTGAAAACTCAATCTTAGTAGGTTTCAGAGGACAAAACTTCCTTGAAACCGGAGCGGTTTATGCACCATATGTTCCGTTAATTATGACACCGCTTGTCTACGACCCTAAAAACTTCACACCAAGAAAAGGTGTGATGACAAGATACGCTAAGAAGATGGTTCGTCCAGAATTCTATGGTAAAATCGTAGTCGCAGATGTCGATAAAGTATAATTAATTTAATTAATTAGAAATTGACTAAGAAAAAGCCCCCTATTTTATAGGGGGTTTTTTTGTTTTTTATCTAAGAATTACCTATTTATATACGAAGATTAATTTCCATCCCCAAAAACTTCCAACTCTGGCGACGGATGACGTGAGTATTTGGCTAAACCAAATGTATTTGGGGTTTTGTAATCTAACAATTAATATATTTGGGACAGGGAAATCCCCAAATAAACGGAGAAAAACAATGGCAAACAAATCAAATGCAACTTTAAAAAGTGAGTTAAGACAAAGTCACGCAAATTATATGGATAATTTAGCAGATTCAGTAGGTCTATATGCAGAAGGACAATCAGGCGGTGAGGCAATAAACCTTTCAGCAGATACAACTTTAGCAGTAGCAACTCACTCAGTTCAAGTTGGTAAATTCGTTACTATTTCAGCAGACGCTAAAACATTAACATTACCAGCAGTAGTAGTTGGCGCTTCTTTCATTATCGTGAATACAGCAGCAGACGGCGGAGCACTATTAACAATATCACCTAACGCAAGTGATAAGTTCTTAGTAGATATCGCAGGTGCAGCAGGAACAGATAACAAAGACATTATCAACACAAAAGCTACACAAAGTCAATATGACTATGTTCATTTAGTTGGTTTAAGTTCAGTCGGGTGGCATATTCAAGACATTCGTGGAACTTGGGTAGACGAATCATAATTTTAATTAGTTCTGAAACTAATTACTATTAAGTAAAGAAAAGCCCCCTATTTTTATAGGGGGTTTTTTTTATACAAAAGTTAAAAAAATGATATTTATTAATGTATATACAATTACTATTAATAGGAGATTTTAATGGCTCAAGAAGCAATATGGCCAGGGTCGGGTTCGGCAGTTAGTGAATCTACACCTTTTGGGTTATACGATACAGACTCAGAATTCCAAACAGAAGCACCACAAGTTGCAAGTTGGTGTGCAAAAAGACTTGGATATCCAATTATGGATGTTGAACTTCAAGACTCACAATTTTATGCTTGTTTAGAAGAAAGTGTTTCTGAATATGGTGCACAAGTAAATCAATTTAATATTCGTGATAACTTATTACATTTAAGAGGACAGGCAACAAGTTCAAACTTCACACACAAAAGAGTAAAACCTACTTTATCTGAAAATATATTCATAGCAGGAGACTATGGTTCAGAGGCATTAGTTGGTGGAACCGTAGAAGTTAAAAAGACCGCAGTAAACTTACAATCTGGTAGTCAAGACTATGATTTAAATAACTTGATAAGTGAAGCAAGTGAATCAGGACAATCGATAGAAGTTAAAAGAATTTTCTACGAAGCAAGACCAGCAATCACAAGATACTTTGACCCATATTCTGGAACAGGTATGGGAACAAATAATATGTTGGACGGATTTGGTTTTGGTAGTTATTCACCAGCTATTACATTTGTCTTACAACCAATGTATTCAGACTTATTAAAAGTTCAAGCAATTGAATTTAATGACCAAATCAGAAAATCAGCATATACCTTTGAACTTAAAAATAATCAATTAAGAATATTTCCAATGCCAACAACAACAGGTTCTCTCCACGTAGAATATATTAAAACTTCTGATAGGGATAATCCACTACGAACAACATTTAGTGGTTCAAGTGACGATACCGTAGTATCTGATTACTCAAATGTTAATTATGATTTTATGAAATACTCAAACATCAATGATGTTGGTAAACAATGGATTAGAAAATACGCATTAGCATTATCAAAAGAGTTATTAGGTATTATTCGTTCTAAGTATGGTAATATTCCTATTCCAAATGCAGAAGTTTCAATGGACGGAGAAACTCTAAGAGCCGAAGCAACTGCAGAAAAAGAACAATTAATAGAACAATTGAGAGAAAATTTAGAACAAACCAGTCGTAAGGCACTTATGGAAGCTCAAAAAGATGAAAGTGAATTCCAACAAGAAACATTGAAAAAAGTTCCTTACCCAATCTATATAGGATAAACAAATGCCACAAAGATTTTATGGAAACAAAGATTTGGCAACCTTTGAAAAGTTCAATAGAGAACTTTTAGGTGAACCAAATACTGATGATTGTGGAATAATAGACCAGTTCGTTATTCTACATAGAGTTTCAGTATATGATACAGAAACAAATATGTATGGTGAAGCATCAGATGGTAAAATTTATAAACAAGGTGTAAAATTACCTTGTATAGTAAACGCTGAAGACTTTGATTTTGACTACACAGACTTTGGTGCAGACAACAAACAAAATGTATCGTTTGCATTTCAAAGAGCATATTTAGTGGAAATTGGAACAAAGCCAGATATTGGTGATATATTTAAATGGAACGAAGGTTATTTTGAAGTTAATTCATACAACGAAAATCAATTAGTCGGTGGAGACCCTGATAAATCTCACTCAATAGTTGTTCAAGCACACTTAACGAGAATGCCAACAACAAACTTAGAAGAATATAAAGGATTTTAATGGCAAGAAATAAACCAATACCAAGAAGTCAACGAGTTAATTTTAATCGTGGGACAAAGATTAGTCGTAATTCACCAGGAGCAAAAGATGATGTAAAGAATTTATCAGTTGGTCTAATGGATATGGATAGTGCTATTATGTATTACTTTAATGAAGTAATTAAGCCTGATGTAGAAGTAAATGATGAGTCAGTAAAAGTTCCTTGTATTTACGCATCACCAGAAAGGTGGTCCCAAATATCTAAACAAGGATTTTTAAGGGATAAAAAAAGACAAATTATTGTTCCATTAATTGTATTCAAACGAACAGGTATGAGTCGTGATGACAATATGCCAGTTGATAAGTTAGATGCTAATGACCCTAAATTAAATTATTCTTTTCAGAAAAAATATACAACTCATAACAGATATGACAAGTTTTCAGTTTTACAAAACATTTCACCAGGTAGAGAATATTACAATGTAGCAATGCCAGATTATGTTCAGTTGTCTTATGAATTTACTATATGGACTTCTTACATAGACCAAATGAATCGTATCGTAGAAAAGGTTAATTATTCTGACGGAGCATATTGGGGTGAGCCAGGTAAAATGAGATTTAGAACTCGTATTGATAGTTTTTCAGATGCAAGTCAAGTAGAGGGAGAAAGACTAATCAAGACTACATTTAGTATGAATCTAAATGGATACATTGTTCCTGAACATTTTAATGGACAAACAACAACACAAAAATTCTTAACACCTAAAAAAATTATCGTAAAGGAAAATGCAGACACTACTATTGTAGATGAAAAGGGTAGAGTTTCATTAGCCGATAATGCGGCAGTAGACGGAACAGCAGGAACAAAAGATTTATTTTCTATATCAATTACTAATGGATTAACATTTGAACAAGGAACAGGTGTTACATTGTCTAATAATGGACAGACTTTTGATGGTTCAACACCATTATCACAGCAATTTTCTATCGGACAATCAGTTGAAACAAGTTCAAATGTTCAATTTGCTACACTAACAGCAGACCAAGTAAATTTAGGAACATCTACAACCATACTTACAGACGGAAGCATTAGTGGTAGTGTTTCAATTACAGGTTCTACTGATGTTACGGGTAGTTTAAGTATAACAGAAAACTTAATAGTAACAGGAAGTATAACAGCTGATAGTTTTATAGAGTCAATAACTACTCGTTCAATAGACTACTCAACAGGTTCAAATGCATTTGGTAATTCCTTATCAGACAAACACAGATTTACAGGTAGTTTAGATGTAACGGGTTCATTTAAATTAAATGGATACGAAGTAAACGAAATATCAAATGATAGTAATTTAGCAGACGCTAGTTCTACGGCATTAGTTACTGAGTTTGCTTTGAAAAACTTTAACGCAGCTGGAACTACAACAGATGAAACAGCTTATTTAAGAAAACAATTTTTCAAGTCATCAGCAGGAATTAGTGGTAGTAATACGGCAAGTTTCACGGCAACAACGGCATCCGCACCAAGTGGTGTAACATCAACAAGTGAAAATGACTTTGTGTTCTTTATCAACGGACAATATATGGAACACGATGCTTTAACGGTTGCACAAAAGGGTTCAGAGTTTCATTTACAAGTTGATACATCAGCAATAGGGTATGATTTAGAAAGTGATGATGAAATATTAGCAATTGGTAAATTTGATTCATAATGGCAAGTTCAAATATTATATTTAAAGTAAACAAACCACTAAGTATTAGTAAAGGAACAGGAGTAACATTATTGAGAGATGGTGTGGAATTTACTGAAAGAGACTTTGATGGTTCAGATGTAGGATTAGTTAGATTATCTATTGGACAAGATGTAGCTACAGCTTCAAGTGTCCAATTTTCCCAAATAACATTAGACCCAACGACATTGGTTATTAATAGTGGTTCTGCAAATCAGATGACTTTTAAAGATGGGGAAATTTCTGGTTCAAAGATAAGATTTTTAAGTGGTTTAAATGTAACTAAAAGTGTAATCGCAAAAAATGGACTAAATGTAACAGGTTTAGTTACATCGGGTTCATCTACTTACACTTCATCATCTAAAGTTCATATAATTGATTCTGGTAGCACAATTTGGGGTGAAAGTTTATCACAAAAACAATTTTTTACAGGTAGTTTAGAGTTAACTGGCTCATTTGACATAAATGACATAGCAGGTGAACTAATAGAAATATCTAATGATGGAAACTTAACAGATGCGAGTTCTGGCTCATTGATTACTGAAGCAGCAGCATCTGCTTACTTAGCCAGTCTTAGACCCGATAGAGATTATTTAAGAAAATCATTTGTTCATACGGGTAGTTTTGTAAATAGTTCAACTTCAAGTTTTGCAGCAGTAACGGCTTCGGCACCTACTAATTTAACAAGCACGACTGAAAATGATTTTATGTTTTTTGTAAATGGTATGTTGATTGAAAATGATGCTTTGACAATAAATCAAAAGACATCAACAAATTTAGAATTAAGGTTAGATACGAGCTCATTAGGATACACAATTTCTTCTGATGATGAAATAATTGGGTTCGGTAAATTTAATAGTTAGATACTTATATATAAGAGATTATTATGGCAAAAACAAAATCAAAACAATTATCAAGTTTATTAAACTTTGCTACTGCAAGTATTGATGTAGTTAGTGGTTCATTAATACCTGACGCAGCTTCAACTTACAATGTTGGTAGTTCTACATTACCATATTTAACAGGTTCGTTTCAAAATTTAGATGTTACTACATCAGGACAAGTAAAGATAACAAACTTATTCGTAAGTGATGTTAGTAGGTTTACAGGTAGTATTGTTTTGAAAGAACAAGACGGAGCAGAACCAACCGCACAAGAGGGTGGATTGATGTATAGTGGTAGTAATTTTTATTTAGGTTTTGATTAAAATTTAATTTTGTTATATTTATAAGTAGAAATAAAATATCGTCATATAGGAGATAAAAATGGCAAGTTGGAAAAAGATTATTGTTAGTGGTTCAGCCGCAGATTTGGCATCATTAACATTAGACACTACATTAGCAGTGGCAGAGGGTGGAACAAACGCTACATCATTAGCAGATAAAGCAGTATTGATTTCACAAGATAGTGGAACAGATACGGTTGGTGCATTAGCATTGACAACAAATGGAAGTATTGTAGTTGGTGGTTCAAGTGGGCCAGCAGTAGAAGCAGCAGCAGATGTTGCAGGAACTGGTTTAACCGCAACAGCAGGAGACGGAACATTAGTTATAAATGTTGACGCAGCACAAACACAAATAACATCAGTCGGTACATTAGGTGCCGGTGCCATTTCAAGTGGATTCGGTGCAATAGATATCGGTACTTCAGCTTTAAAAGCGGGTCCAGTAACTGGTTCTACTTTTTTAAATAATAGCGCAGTAAACGCAACACACATCACAGGTTCTTTCACAGGTTCTTATGCAGGAGACGGAAGTAATTTAACAGGAATAGCATTAGACATTGATGGACTATCCGCTCTTGGTGGAACAGGTATTGCACAAGGTGATAAACTTGTATTTTCAGACGCAGGAACTGAAAAGTCAATTACATTTAGTAATTTAGAAGACGCAGTTTTTGGAAATGTTAGTGGAGACGCAACCGTAGCAGCAGGTGGTGCTTTAACAATCGGTAACGATAAGATTGATAGTCAACACTATGCAGCAGCATCTATTGATAACGAACATTTAGCAGATGACGCAGTTGGAGCAGATGAATTAGCAGCAAACGCCGTTGTTAATGCTTCTATCGCATCAGGCGCAGCTATCGATATGGATAAATTAGACGGAGATTCATTAGGAACCGCAATTACAGATTTCGCACAAGACGACTTGGTTATCCTATCAGACACTTCTGATTCAGGAAATCTTGTTAAGATGACAACATCAAATCTTGAAGACGCAATATTCGGAAATGTTAGTGGTGAAGCCACAATAGCAGCTGGTGGTGCATTAACAATAGCAGCTAATAGTATCGGTAGTAATGAATTAAAACAAGATGATGATATAACATTACAATCATTGACATTGTCCGGCAACTTAGTTGTTAATGGAACACAAACAATATTAAATACAGCAAACTTGGTAGTTGAAGATAAATTTATCTTACTAAATAGTGGTTCAGCTAACGGAGATGGTGGTATTATTGTTCAAAGTGGTTCAGCAGGTTCATATAGTGGTAGTGCATTTGTTTGGGACCAATCTACAAACAGATGGGGTTATCAGATTGATGTTGAATTAGGTTCAACAGCTACAGCAGCTGCACCAGAAGCATATGCACCAATGTATGTATTAAATGCAAATTCAGGAAGTGCTTTATATGCAAAAAAAGGAAATATTAAAGTAAATGACGATAATGGAGATATTTTCATATACTCTTAATGATAAATGAAATTTTTAAGGAGGGTTATAATGGGTATTGTAAGTAAAATAACAAACCAAGAAGGTCAAGGAGTTAAGAATATTAACTTAACCGAAGACGAGATTGAGTTTTTATTATATATATTCGGTGAAAGTATGGTGCCGGGTAAAAGATTAGCAGAGGCAGTTTCTATTATTGAGAAACTACAAAACCAATACAAAGAGTTTCAAAGAGACAAAATTAAAGAATAACTTTATTGGCCTTGATGTGGCAATCAAGGAAGTGGGCCGAATAGGTAACCAACCATAAGGAGACAAATTAAATGCCAAGTTGGAAAAAATTAATAGTTAGTGGTAGTGATGCCGCTATCCCAAGTATATCACAAGCAGATGGAGACTTTACTCTTGATGTAAGTGGTGATATCATTCTCGACGCAGACGGAACAGACATTAAATTAAAAGACGGTGGAACTGAGTTCGGTAGTTTTAAAATAGCTTCATCTGACTTCATAATCAAATCAGCAATAAATAACAAAGATATATTATTCAAAGGGCAAGATGGTGGTTCAACCATAACTGCATTACAATTAGATATGTCAGAAGCAGGAAATGCACAATTCCTATCAAAAATATCAGGTTCTCAAATAGAAGCAAGTGGTGATGTTATCGCATTTAGTTCATCTGATAGAGAATTAAAAGATGACATTAAACCAATTGAAAATCCATTAGAAAAAATGGAAAAGATTGGTGGT
>Ga0181402_1000941_pt1 | contig 10640 bp, 4 predicted proteins | sample 25SPOviralmetaG_FD_130131 | JGI IMG/M metagenome (GOLD analysis project Ga0181402, IMG submission 130131) | Marine viral communities from the oligotrophic San Pedro Time Series (SPOT) site, San Pedro Channel, CA, USA - 25 SPOT_SRF_2011-08-17 | ecosystem: Environmental > Aquatic > Marine > Strait...
AGTAGCTGTAGCAGTTGCTTGTGCAGTTGCACCACCTAGTCTTGGAGCTATTGGGATAGAGTGGTCACCAGCACTAGAAGTAGTGATGTTACCAAAGCTATCTTTTCTTAGCTTCATGCTTGTCAACAATTCGTCTGAACCAGCAGTTGATACTGCTTTAGTTCCATTAACTGTTGAGTTAGCTGAACTTGCTACAGCATTGTTAGATGCCTGTGCAAATCCTGACAAGTAACCAAGAACGTCTTGGTCGTAGTTGTCTTTTAGTCTGTAACCTGCTCTGTCACTTGCCATTTGAGAGAAGTTTACGTGACTGTGAGCTTCTTCAATATCGTCTATTTTAAAAGCAAAGTAGTTTGCTTTATCAATAGTCAATGTGAAGTCCTCATCGTCAAGGTCTTGAGGTTGCACGTTTGCACCTCTAGCATATTCCTTAACGGTGATTTCTGGCTCTTTGATGATTTTAACGGAATCACCCATGTTGGCAATCTCTCCGAAATAATCGGAGTTAGTGATTGATTCAACAACGGAGTTCTTCCTAAAGGCTAACTGAACCTGCTTAGAGTAAATAACTGGGGAGAAATTACCATTGGGCAGATTACCGTAACCTGCTGCAGTTTTAAATGCCATTTTCATCTCCATTTTGAAAATTTAACAAATGCACGAATGTGCTAAAATTTACTCGTCATCGGCTAATAGTATTTGAGGTTGTACGTTTGATAGCTAATCAAGTGTAGGCTCATACCATCAGGTAGGCTTTCAAGTGTAGTGTAGTATGTGAGTTGTCCACGTGGAGGGGTCACATCTTTAGTTGATAATAGTTATACTTATAAATAACTGTTTGTCAACTATTTTATCTAGCTGAACCAGATAAATCGTATATAAAGTTGCCTGAACGTATTGCTTCCATGATTGCATCTGCTTTTTTCTCATATTCATCCGCAGTCATCTTTTGTACGTCAGATTCTAAAATTTTACTTTTTGTTCCTTCAGCATCAGGAATAGACCTAGTTTTTTTCGTATTAACTTCTTTAGCAGCACTTTTATCGTTTTTGCTCTTAGTTGACTTGCTAATTCCCTTATCTGCTTTGTAGAGGTCAATAGCTCTTGCTGCCGACCTTGCATCATTGTCGTTTTCATAAAGTGCATCCTGTACCCATTTTGGTTGCTCATCTGCCCAATCGTGAAATTCATCACTATCTCTAATATCATCAAAATCAGGATGAAGTTTCATTAATTCTGCTTCCGCTTTATCTTTAACAGCTTCTGCCGACATTTCATCTATCTTTTTTATTCTACCTTCTAACTCTTTAGATTGTTCTCTTGCTTTTTTCATAGCAATAGTTTCTACTATTTGAGCTACATCTGGGTACTCTGTTGCCCATGCTTCTATGTCTTCATCAGACTTAGGCAACTTCATTTCTTTTTTAGTAGCACTTTCAAGTTGAGTTTTTAAATCATCTAATTGTTTTTGAAACTCTTTTTCTTTTTCTTGGGAGTGTCTTCGTAAATCTCCATAACGCTTTTTAAAAGTTTTTTCTTCAGCGTTCTTCGGTTCTTCCGCATCTTCTGCTTTCTCTTCTGTAACAGCTTCTTCAGTTTCACCTATTGCCTGTTTCTTTAATTCTTCTAACTCCTTCTCATCTCTTTTAATTCTATCTTCATGAGTAGAAGGTTTTGCCATAAATGCTTTTTTTTCAGGTGTAGCATTTTCCACCATTACTTGTGCTTGTTCAGCCATTATTTTCTCCTAGGGGTTATCGTAGCCAGTTATGTTGGGGGATAAGTAGCCATTATATCATAACTCAACCACATGGTCAAGTTGTTATGGGGGTTATCGTCTTGAAGCTAACCCACCTCGCTTCATCTTTTTCTTAGGTGGTCCTTTATGCATTACCATCTTTCTTCTATCTATAAATCCTCCTGATGCAGTCCATCCACCTACACCTTCACCACCATAGCTTCCTGTATCACTGTCGTTAAAGCTAGATGAATCATCTAAACCACTGTCATCTCCGCCACCATAGTCTTGAGGAGTGACTGAACCAAATCTTCGTTTATCTTCTACTGCTCTTCTTCTGTTGGTTTCTTCTATTTCTCTTTGTCTAGCCGCTTCAGCCGCCCTTGCTTCAGCCGCCCTTCTAGCTTCACCTGCTTTACGTTGAGCTTCTGCTAATCGTTCTTGTCTTTCTTTTTCTTCTTGTTTTCTTTTTTCCTCTTCTCTAGCTTCCCTAGAATCTTTTATTGTCGTTATGGCTTTAGGGTCAACAGTTGCTTTTAAATACGAAGGTGTTATGTCTTTACCTTTTACACCGCTTAATATAGACACGTGATTTTTATAATTTTCTTTTGCTTTATCAGATAATGCATCATATTGTGCTTTAGTATATCCTGCACCGCCATGCCATCCACTTTTAACACTAGCTTTCATATTATCAGCAAAGTCCTGAAAAGATGAATATGCAACTGAACCATCATCTCCACGAGATTCACCTGCAGCATTATAAGTATAACCTGTAGTCATACTAACATCACCCGGTTTTGTTCCTCTTTTAAATGTAGGGATTATATCACCACCTAAATTAGCAGACATATCAGCAAGGCTTGCATAGCCTGCCTGTCTAGCATACTGCTCTTTAATATTTACAGGCTCAAGACCCACTTGTTCATAATCTGCCGCTGTAGCATAAGGGTCATCAATAGGGTCTTCAGGAGTGCCATAAGGTGTTACTTTATCTTTACCTGAAAAAGCACTTATGGCTTCTTTGCCTATAGCTAATAATGGATTAACCAAAAAGGTGGCTGCTTTTGTTATGCCTTCACCAATACCACTTTTGCCTGTTAGTGTACTAGCAATTTGATATTCTTTTGTTTGTGGTTCTTTTACACCGCCATCATCACCACCACTATCGGTAACTTGTGTAGTTTGTGTTTGTGATGCTACAGGGTCTTTCTTTTCTTCTTCTTTTACAATTTCAGATTCTTCTTTAAAGCCTGTAGGTATTGGGTATATAGGTTTACCATTTACAAAAGGAATATATAATTCTTCTCCTGTTTCAGAATTAACATACTTCTTTGTTGTACTTTCTTGTAACTGTCCAAAAGGTGCTCCTACAAGACCACCAAAACTAGGTGTTGCCGCTGTATTAGTAGCCTGCTGTTGTTGATATTGTGGTATTGTTTGTGCAGTATATGTAGGCTGTGTAGGCACTGCTACTTGTGGTGTAACTACAGGCTGTATGTTAGGTACTGAATAAACAGAAGGTTTTACCATTTGTTGTGTTGGCTGTGTTATATTAATTCCCGGAACTGCTCCACCGACTGCCATTTGCGGTTTAAATGGTACATCGTCAGACATAGTGGCTTCTTCTGAATTTCCCATTTGACCCATTTTATCCATCATATTAATGCCACCTTTAGCTTCTTGTCTTAGTTTCATTAATTTTTCTAAACCGTGATATCGAACAACATCGGCAGGTAATACAAATTCTCCTTCACTTAGCTGTGCAGGTATATCATCTCTCACTTCTTCTGCTACAGAACCTTTAGGTATTTCATTACCTGATACAGGGTCATTAGGCATTTTCTTTTTAGCCATCTTACCCACATCACCAAACATTTCTAACTGTTGAGCTTGTATATCTTTTTTCATTGGAGCACCACCTTCGTTAAATGTAGCAGGTTTACCATCCTGCCTAGACTTAATTCTTAAACTTTTAAGTTTACCTATACGTTCTACAGGATTTTCTTTCTTTAATTTTGCTAGTACTAAAGCACCTACTTGAACTACTTCTTCTGCTTCAAACACAGGCATCATATTATCTTTACGATAAAAGAAGCTATGTCTTTCAGGATTAAAACCTACTTGAACATAGTCAGGATTATTTATGTATGTTTCAGCTAGTGAATAAGCTTCTTCATCAGATAAATTCTGCCACTCACCTTTCATCACAGCAAAGGGAGATTTCTCTGCCTTACCTTGTGCTACAGCTAATGTTTTCTCTACAGGCTCTTTGCCTGACACAGAAAACTTAACATCTTTTAATACAGCAGTTCTACCATATTTATTACCATCAGGTGTTTTGATAGAAGCTATCCATGTATTATATAAGTTGTAACCATCAATGTCTAACCTAGAATCTACAATAGTGCCTTCAGGTATTTCTGTTGTTAAACCTACAATACCCTTTGCAGAGAATGATGGTTTTAATGCACCCACAGCATCTGTATAACTAGCAAACAGATTAGGTAAATCTTTTGCTTCAAACTTTGTAGCAGGTTGATTAGTACGTATAAAATCCCTATACTCTTTACCTGACATTTTACCTTGTTGTAAGGCTTCTGTTTGTTCGATGTACTTTCTAGTTGTTCTACGTTTAAGTTCTTCTTTACTAACCTTGTTATTCTTTTTCCATTGTGATACAGCATCAGGATTTTTTAGTAGTTCTAATGCCTGCTCTTTGTCTGTTACAATATCCTCTCTAGCTTCTGATAGCTCCGTCATTCCCCTTTTCATATCTTCATTGATAAACATTGTTCGAGAATCAATGTCATCTTCATCAACAGGATAACCTACTAAACTTTTTTCAATATCTATACCAAAAGAATCATCTACTATTGTAACATCTTCTCTAGTTTCTTTTTTTACGTCTTGTATTTTATCATATAAATCTGCTATTTCATCTAAGTCTGACGGAGCAGTGTAACGAAAGTTAAATATCTCATCATTTTTATTTTTTATTTCTTTATCTACACCATATAAAAATTTATAATTTATTTTATCTGCAATATCTAATTTTTTTCTTAGCTTTTTATCTTTAGACAAAGACTTATATTCATTTATTTTTTTATTAATAATACTGTTAGGAGCTACTATAAAAGCTTCTACTGCATCACTAGGTACGTCTGCAGGTCTTTTTATACCTAATCTTCTAACATCTTCAGGTTCAGACCCTACTCTAATAGGATAACCTAAATAAAAAGAAGCTATTAATTTTTCTACTTCTGTTGTTATGTTATCTAAACCAGAAGAAAGTAATTTTTGTTTTACTTCAGAAACTATTTTACCAATCTTGTCAACATCTGATGTAACTCCAGATTCTTCTAATTTTTCTTTATATTCTTTATTTGTTTTACTAGGAGTATAAAAAATAGGCGGTGTTATTGGTGATTTGTAAAATTCATACTCAGAATCCATTCTAGCACTTAGTTCTGAAATAGCATTAGAAAAATTCATTCGATTACCTGTTAATCTTCCTTCTTCATCTCTAACAGGTTTATCTACTGTAGATGTTCTACCAAGAAACGCAGATTCTAATCTATCTAAATTACGAAATCTGAGTGCCATATTTATTCTTAGATTTCTTATTTTATCTTCAGGTGCTTTTAATTTATTTATAAAATCGTCAATGTTTTCAGTGTCAAAAGATAAAGCCTTATTTAAGTTTATTATTTTCTCTGTGCTATCTCGTCTTGAACCAAACAAACCTGATGACCTGTCAGGAGCTAATATCTCTTCTTCTTTAAACCGACCTAGTTTACTTATATTTTTATATTGTGGACTTCTAAAATAATTAACAAAAGACTTAGGCAATCCTCTTGTATCTGTAGGATATAGTTCTCTTAATGCCTTATCTGGATTTTTACCTTCTTTAATATACTTTTCTAAAATAATTCTATGTCTATTTTCTACATTAGTAGATTCTAATTCACCGCTTGCTAATCTATATGTCAATGATGCAATTTTTTCTGCGGTGTCTAAACGATGATTTAAAACACTTAAATTTACAAACTTCTGAAGAAATCTAATTTTTTCTGACGAAGGAAACACATCATATAATTTTTGTAAATCTTCTACACTTCCTTCATAAACTTGTTGTGCATCATAAGTTATAGCAGGACCATCAATGGTTGTAGGTAATACTTTAGGCATTTTCTTTTTAGCTAAGTCTTTACTTACTATACTAGCATCACCTAATGGTTGAGAAACTGTTCTGTTTGCCAACGCATATATAATTGTTTCTAACCTATCATTTATTTCTTGTGATGTATATTTAGTAGAATCTTTGTATTCACGATATTTTTCTCTAGTAAGCGGAGAAATATTTAATTTGGTTGTTACTTCATTTACCCCTTGTTTTATTTCTTTTTTTATTTTTTCTTTTGCTGTATCTACATTTTCAGGTAAATATCTAACAGGACTATCTCCTTGTGCAAAACCATGCCTGTGCTGAATTGCGTGTTGTAATTCATGCAGTAAAGTTTCTTTCATAAACTTAGCCTGCGAAGGCATTAAGCGAATTTCATCTTTTGTCGGAGAATATGAACCACCTGCCATGCGATTAGTTTCTAACTTTACAGGTATATCTCCTATAGGTTGATATGTAACTCCATATTCACCAACCATTTCTTTGTCGTACTGTTCATAAAATTCAGCAAACTTTAAAATATCTCTCACTCGTAATCTAGGCATATTAGTTGCAAAAGGATTTATTCCTAGGTAATCTGCTTGTTCTACAAAAGTTTTTACCTTAAATACAGGACCTGTCATGGTTCTTTCTCTAGTAAAAAACTGCTCATCATTTAAGACAGTTTCATCTAGTTCCGCATTGTACGAAGGTATCTCTGTTTTAATCTGTCCATCTATCTCATCTACATATGCACCTGTTTCTTTAAATATACTTCTCTTATCTTCATCCTTTAAATTTTGAAATAATCTGTAATTACTTTCTAAAACATTTATGTCTGCATCTTCTTGTATATCAGACATGCTTTGTTTATATGCTTCTTTCGCTTTTTCTCGCCATTGTCTAGCACCTTCATCACCTGCAGTTGTGCCTTCACCTATCATCATCTCATCTATTTGTGCTTTGGCAGTCGTTTCGTCTTCTTGTTGTTGTAATGCATCACTAGGTACATCACCTGCCAGTGCTAGTCCACTAGTGTCATCAGGACCTCTGAATATATCTTCCATTTGTCCTTTAGCTTTATCCACTAAAGATGATGGTGATGTTCTTCCTGCTACACCTACAAGTTCTCCTGCACCTCTTGTAGCACCACCCATAGTGCCACCTAAAGCTGCTGAATCAATAATCTTGTCAGCAATTTCTAAACCTGTATACTCACCGCCTGTAAGTGCCGCACCACCCATGATGGCACTTTCTTGTAGTGCTTCTGTTCCTGCTTCACCTGCTGTAGCTTTACCTATACGAGCAGCTATTGCTTTACCTGCTTCAGGCTTACCTGCTTTTGCTAAAGCTGTGATTAACTCTTCACCTGTCATATTAGACAGTTTACCTTTAGGTATTACTTTACCTGCTCCAAACTTATCTAATATACCAACTAGAGCACCTACACCTACAGCTACGTTAGCATCATACGTGCCTGTCTTATCTTCCATCTCCTGTGCTGATTCACCTGCACCCATCAATACTGAAGAGCCTATTGTAGCTCCTGTAATCGCCAAGGAAGCAGGTATACTAAATGGAGCAGTAATTGCAGCCAAACCTGTACCTGCGATTGCTGTACCACTCGATACAAGGTTCTCTACAGATTTTTCTTTTAGCCAACCAAGAGCATTTTCAATACCACCTTGCTGATAAGCTTCTCGTAAACTGCCTTGATATTCAGGTGTATAACCACCTTCTTCTATATCTTTTTCTTGTTGAGCAACAACGTCAGCACCGAATTGTTCCATGCCTTCAATGCCTGTAAACTTTCCTGCTACTTCTACACCTTTACCTAGTAATCTTTGTGCTTGGTCTACACTAAAATCAAAAGCACTATCTTTCTCTTTCTCAATAGGGGTTGTATAGTTAGAATAATCTATTAGCATTTTTTCAGTTTGTGTTGCCACTATTTACTTCATCCCTTAATAGCTTTAATCTGCGTAATGCTGTAATAGCACCTTGAGTTCTATATACAACAACCATATCATTAGTTTGTTCTATGGCTTTATGATGTCGGTCTATGACCGCATCTAAATATTTATTGAATTGGTGCTGATGGCTGACCATCGGCTTGAGGTTGCCCAGTATTTGCTTGAGGTTGTCCTTGTCCACCTTGCGGTACTCCTGTAAATCCTTGCTCTCCCGGAACAGGTGCTTGTCCTGTACCTATGATACCACCGCCTGTTCCTGATGTGTCCATTGGGTTTGACCCGGGAACAGGTGCAGTTTGTTGTGGTGGTCCTTGGAACTCTTTTAGTAGTTCTGCTTGGAGAGTTGCTTCATCCATATTGTTGGTTACTTTGTCAGGGTCTAAGTCCATTGCTTTTGCAATCTCACGAATAATATATTGAAATTTTGCAAAAGGTGCAAGTGCAGGACTTGATGCAGTTTGTAAAAATTGCATTAATCTTTGTGACCTTACTTCATTAGCCATTAAGCTTTCTGTTCCACGTGCTTTTACTTCTAAGTCACCACGTATGGCAGGGTCAAAATCAAATTGCATATTAAATCTAAATAATCCTTCACCTAGGGGTTTCAGTAAATAATCATCTACATTCTTAATAACTGTTTTTATGCTACCACTTGCTGCGTTCATTAACATTGATATACCTGATGCAGTTCTACCTACACCTTGTACACCTGTCTGTCCATGTGAGAAAGAAGGCAGTCCTGTGCTTTCGTCTGCAAGCACTCTTGCTTTATCAAACAGTTGTAAATTTTCGTTAGATACGTTTGGAAACTTCGTGCCAAAGATTGCTTGACCCGGAGCACCGCCTTGTCTTCTAAAAACTTTGCCCGGATATACAGATAAATCTTGCCCCGGAACTAGATTGGTTTCATCTACTTCTATAAGTAAGTTACCTGATAATACAGCATTATCTACAGCCATTCTCATAAAGCCATTCATTAATGTTTGTGTATCATCCATGTTCTCTGCTAAACCTACACCGAAGAATGAATATGGGTTTAATTCATATGGTGCAGCCATGTAAGGTATCTTAGACGGTTTGAATGGATTTAATACTGCTCGTAATAATTTACCATTGCAAATCCAAATATTAGCCTGTAACTCATCGAAGTCTTGTAGTTCTGCAGGTACATCTACCTCTTGCTCTAAAAGCATTTCAGTTTCAATCATACCCCAATATTCTAATACTTCATATCTGTCTACATAATTATCTTGATTATAATCTGTAAGGTCATCTTCCCAATACTTTTTAGTGTAGTTTTCACCTGCATTAACTGCTTCATCTATTACGTTAGCTCTGAAGTATGGTCTACGTTTTAAAGCACGTAAATCAGTACGTGACATCTTATGTCTTTCAATAATAAATTGTGCTTCATCCATATTGTTAGCATCAGGGTCAGGATAAAAATCCCAAACAGACACATGATTTACTTGTGGTATGGTTTTAAATACAGGATTATATTCACCTGCATCATCCCAATTAGGATATTCTTTGTCTACAGCAAAAGGTCCTTTCATAACACCTGTACCAAATAATGCCATTTCAAATGCTGTACTTCTTAAATGTTTTGTAGCTCCTGATTCTTGCAGTTGGTCTATTATCTTTTTTTCCATAGACTTAGCTGCAATCATGGCAGGACTAAAAGTTATCGCTGTAGGAGTTTTGCCAACCCCTTCTTTAAGGTTCTCAACTTCACTAAGCTTTTCTTCCAAAGGACCGAGACCGTCTTGCAAACTTTGTGCAGTAGCTCCTCTAGGTAATTCCTTACCGTCACCATTAAAACCATAAGGAGATTCCATTGAAGAATCTTGGTTACGTAGTTCTGGAGGTTCTTTAGGGTCGAAATTAACATCTTTTTTTACTCCTTCAGGTAATTCAGTAGGTTCTATACTTACAGGAAATTTACCCCCTGCAAACAAAACATCTACTATTTGCCCATATGCTGCTAGTGTTTTTGTTTTAGTTACTTTAATAAACACTCTTGATTTTTCAGCTTCTGTAAATTGAACGTCAGGACCATACAACCCTCTATAGTTTCTATAAGCACGAACCCATCTTTGTTCGTCTTCATATCTATAGTCTTCTGACTTTCCAAATTTTTCCATAACATAATCTGTAAGGCTAGATACCCCCACATCATACACAGAGGTTTCCTCTACATCATCTAAAGCTATCGCTTCGTCTTCTATGTTTATTTCATCTTCTGCCATATTAATATCCAAAGGTTGAATCTGCTACAGGCATACTGCTACTCGGTCTGCCCATAGGGTCATAGTCAAATATACTAAATCGTGGTCTTGACATTATACCATATCTTAATGCATCATACAAGTGGTCTTCTGCTCTTGTGTCTACATCTTCAGGGTTTTTCTTATCTAAAGGTATAGCTGGTAATTGTGACACTGTATTTGTGCAGGTGTTAAAAAACACTAATCTTGGTTCTTCTGTAAACTCATCTACCTGTAAACGTCTATGTATTTCATTCTTTCCTGACACACGACTGCCTTTACTTCTATCTGACGGTCTAAATCTGCATCCCTTCATAATCATCTGTTCAGCAAGAGAAGGACCAGTATCACCACGTTTATGCCAAAGAGAGCTATCCAAAACCCCATACTTAATATTTCCATCATCAGCTTCAGCATCCAATATCATATCTGCCAAATCTGTGGCAAGTACTTTGCTACAATACAACTCTCTATATACAATAATCTGCTCGTCTGGA
>Ga0181402_1000943_pt1 | contig 10634 bp, 15 predicted proteins | sample 25SPOviralmetaG_FD_130131 | JGI IMG/M metagenome (GOLD analysis project Ga0181402, IMG submission 130131) | Marine viral communities from the oligotrophic San Pedro Time Series (SPOT) site, San Pedro Channel, CA, USA - 25 SPOT_SRF_2011-08-17 | ecosystem: Environmental > Aquatic > Marine > Strait...
TAAAAAATAACAATTTACGGAGTAGCGTATGATAATTGGTATATGCGGTTTAATCGGCAGTGGTAAAGGAACCGTTGCCGATATTTTAGTAGAAAATCACAACTTCCAAAAACTTAGTTTTGCTGACAAACTCAAAGATGGCGTTGCCAGTGTGTTTGACTGGGATAGAGATATGCTAGAAGGCGACACTGACAGGAGTCGTATATGGCGAGAAAAAGAAGACGAGTTTTGGTCAAATGAAACTGGCATGTCTGTTACTCCAAGATTGATACTACAACTATTTGGTACTGATTGTATGCGTAATGGATTCTATGACGGCATTTGGGTAAGTTTAGTAAAAAAGCAAATACTTGAAAATCCAGATACAAATTGGGTAATACCTGATGTACGTTTTCCTAACGAAATGCGTATGATTGATAATATACAAGGACAAGTATGGCAGGTTCGTAGAGGTGAATTGCCATCATGGTTCTACTCTTATAGAGATCAAGGTATAAAACCCGAAGGTGTACATCCAAGTGAGTGGGCATGGATTGAAAGTAATAGTAGCTTTGATCAGATTGTATGCAATGAAACAAGTTTAGAAGAATTACAAGAAAAGATTGAAAAAATCGTATAAAAAAGGTTGACAGTATGACGTCTTGGTGCTATAGTATATGTATAAGTTAAACAAACAAGGAGACGCAGATGTTTAGAATCCCTAGCTTTTACCAAGAGAATGTAACGTTTGACAATGCATGGAAAACAATTACAAACTTTGGACGGGGAGATGCACTTGAAGGTATGGAAGCAATGAACCGTATCTGGGAAGAGCATTGTGCGTCAGATAATGATGATGATACATTTTTTGACAATTATGTATATGAAGCTAATGCTTATAACGTAGTGTTCAAAAACATGAAACCACTTTTTGTAGCTTAGGAGATTATAATGCAACAGGATTTAACTGATTATATCAATGCTCAACGTGCTGAAGCTATTGAATTCAGCAAACAACCTGATTGCTGGATGGGTATGTTGCCTGAAGCATCTGATACTGCTTATTGGAGCCAACGTGTTCCTAGTGGTACACTAGTAGAGTTCGAACGTATCGAACTTGAAGAAAGTGCATACTATGCAACTGCTGACGCATATAGCAAAGGCTATGCTCGCAGTTTCGATTTTTCAACTATGTCAGATGCACAGTTGGAAAAACTTGTTAAAGAAGCATGTGCTGAAATGGATGCCCAAATTGAAGAAGATAAAGCATACCAGGCGGCAGAAGAAAAACGTATAGCTGAACTTGCTAGTTCGCTGAGCGTAGATGTTAACACACTTAACCGATGGATGGAGGCGGCTTAATGGCGTACACTTATCTTAAAACTGAGGTAAAAGCTATCTCAATGGCAGAACTAGAAGCATTGCAAAATGCTTATGTAGAAGCTGAAAAAAATAATCAGGCTTGGATTATGCAAGCTATGCAAAAGGTCTTCGACGATATTGACCTTGGCGTAGTTCGAGTGTTCGATTAATGGGAGGAGATGTTGACCTTGCATGGGAGGTATTAAAACCTCTCATAATTGGTGGTGTCAGTGCTGGTGTGTTTTTAGCAGTAGTATTTGGCGCAATAAAAATTGGATGGAAGTACGCACCTTGGATAGTTGTTGGTGCATTGTTAATATGGTTTTTTGGATAGGAGTAAGTTATGATTACGCCTGAAACACTCGAAGTTGGTAAAGGATATGAATGCACCTTTACAGTAAAAAATATTCCACTAGATACGTTTGGTCGTCCGGGTGGTATGTATAGTTTGGCAGATATTCCAGTTGAGAAAATTGGAGATTACACAAGCACTGGAGCCATTATTGCTCGTGATTTGAACACCAAACTTATGGAAGTCGAAGATTTCAAAGTAGACGGTAAACCCAAAACTTATGTTGTTAAGTTTGAAAATATAGGAAATATAAATGAAGTATGATGATAGACATGGAGGTCCATATGACCGAGGCGGAGCAGATAGCTACTACCGAAGAGGATTTAAACCTCATTATTATTCTGGAGCAAGTATGCAATCAGAGGAGATTCCTGAAGCACTAATGACAACTGTTGAAGTTGATGCATATCGTGCAGGATACAACGACAATGAAGAGCTAGGCGATTTTAAGGATTGGGGATAAATGGATGGACTTTTAAATATTGCAAGGAACTACGTTTTGGTTAAAGACGTAAGCGATATAATAGACTTTGATGTTGTTACTAAGGACATCGAAAAAGTGAAAATGAGTAAAAATATTAAAAATAGCATTACAGAAACTAAAAATATGTGTGCTCAACCAGAATTTAAAGAATTAGGTAGAGTACTCAAAGATCAATCTGTCGCTTTCTTAAGAAATTTTTATATGCAAGACCCAGCAATATCATTTGAAGATTTGCAAGTTTCGGAAAGTTGGGCAAACGTATCTCTCAAAGGAGAAGAGCATCATATTCATGAACACCCTTTCAGTATTGTAAGTGGTGTATTGTTTTTGGATGATACTCCGGATAATTTAAATTTAACATTTGAAACACATCCGTTACAAATTCCTTTTTGGAAAGAAAGCGATAAAGCATATATTAGTCTAAGAAACTTAACAGGTGGTGAAGATAACTTGTATCGACATTTGGTATTGTTTATAAGCAGTGTTGGACATTTTGTATCACCTGTTGAACATGATATACCTAGACGTAGTATTGCATTTAATACTTTTTGGAAAGGTAAAGTGGGTAAACAATTCATTGAAGTTCCAGAATTAGATGAAGATCGAACTTCAATTGGATTTAGATAATAAAAAAGGTTGACATCATACAACTTATGATGTTATACTGTTTTTATTGCTTAGGGATAAACTCTAAGCACAACTTAACTGGAGGCAATAATGGCTTTTACAACAATTAAAACTAACCAGAAGACTTTCTTAGAAACCTATCTTAGAGGTACTGGTAAAACTTTGACTGCGAAAGACGCAAATGCAAGGTTTGGCATTCAGCAACTTCCTGCTAGAATGAGCGAAATGAAATCAGCTGGACTTAACGTCAAGACTGATGTAGCTACTACAGGTGCAACACGATATAGCATTACTGCTCGTGACGTAAATGGTAGCAGAGCAAAGATGTTTGCTTAATAACAAATATCCCCCCACAAAATAGGACCTTCGGGTCCTATTTTTTTGACTATTTTATTAACTACTAGGTTAACTACTATAACCACCCGGATATATAGTGGTCCTGGTAAATACTACTAGCAAATACTTTATGAGGAGAATAACTATGGCAGTATTAGTATCACCTGGTGTAAATGTATCAGTAGTAGATGAAAGTGCATACGGAGCCCCAGGCGCCGGTACAGTTCCACTATTAATGATTGCAACACGTCAGGATAAAACAGATCCTACAGGAAGTGAAGCTGATGGTATTGCAAAATTTTCAAAAAGTGCTCAAGCTGGTAATGTAGTAAAAGTTACTAGTCAAAGAGAATTAACACAATTTTTTGGAAATCCAACATTTACCACAAGCGGAACTAGTGTAGTACAAGGAAGTGAGACCAGCGAATACGGTCTTATGGCGGCATACAGTTACCTAGGACAAGGTAATCAAGCATTTTGTGTTAGAGCAGATCTAAACTTAGGTCAACTTGAAGCAAACCCATTGACAGGAACAAGTGTTCCTACAAGTCCATATACAACATCAGGCGGACTTTGGTTGGACTTAGATGCAAGTAAATTTGGTATTCACGAGTGGAGTGCAACAAATAATTCATGGGAAAACAAAATCCCAACAGTAGAAATTAACGCAACAGGCACACAATCAGAAGTAGACGGTGATACAGGTCATACGCCTACTACAGCCGCAAGTGCCGCAACTAATGACACATATTTGGTTGTAGTACATGTTGACAACGAAATTTCAACTACTACTGACAGACAACTGAGTATCCAATATTTCCATGGTGCAGGTGGTGCATGGGAATTGATTGATAATTCATTAGCCGCAGGTACTGCAACATATGATGAACATTACAGTGCGCCGAGCACACCAGCCGCTGGCGATATTTGGATTAAAACAACTAGACCCGGTAATGGATTGAGTTTATCGTTTTTTGAATATGGAACTTCAGCTTTTGGTGTAAAAACAGTACAAGGCGTAAGTTCAACTCAAGTAGATGGTGCTGGTGCAATCACTGACTTTGTTCCACAAGATGGTTCAAGTGCTACTGCATTAACAACTGGCACAGCCGTACTAGGTAACTTGTTGCTAGACCAACAAGCTAATACACGCGGTACAATAATTGTTAGAGAAGTAGGTGCTGGCGGTACAGTAGTTGCATTACCTTCAGGTGATATACTTGCACAAAACGATACTCCTACTGCAACAGCATCTAACGGACAGTATTGGTTTGATAACACAATTAACAGTTTGGATGTTTATGTTGTCGACAGTGGTTATAAAACAGTTACACCAACATATTCAACAACTGCTCCAACAGGCGCAAGTGCTGGTGATGTTTGGGTAGATACAACATTAGCGGCAGAGAATCAAGCTAATGAAAGAGCATATCCGAAACTTTATCAAAGAAATGCAGGAAACACTGCATGGGTATTACATGATAATTCAGATCAAACTACATCAAATGGTGTATTGTTTGCTGATATTACAGATACAGCCGCAGATGCAACAAATGGTGGTAAAGCAACTACAATTACTGGAGCACCTGCTAGCGGAGTTTATCCAGCAGGTATGTTAGTTGTTAACATGGCACAAAGTAAAAACACTGTTAGAGTATACAATAGTACAGCAGGTGCTTGGAGAAATGGTGCCGCAAATCATGCAGACGGTAGTGGTTCATTTGGCAGATATGCACAACGTAAAGTAATTGCAACTGCAATGCAAGCGGCTATTGCTGGTACAGATCTCAGAGATCCACAGTACAAGTATAGCTTAATTGCTTCACCAAACTATCCAGAACTAGTTGACGAAATGGTCACACTAAACAGTGATAGAGGTGAGACAGCATTTATTGTTATTGATACTCCAATGCGTAAGAATCCAACAGATGTGGTTACTTGGGTAAACAATAGTAACAGTGCAAGTGAAAATGGCGAAGATGGACTAGTAACTAAAAACACATATAGTGCAGTATACTATCCAGCAGGACAAACAACTGAACCTGCAGGCGGTGCAACTGTAACTGTTCCTCCAAGTCATATGGCACTATACACTATTGCATACAATGACAATATTAGTTTCCAATGGTTTGCTCCAGCAGGAACTACAAGAGGTGTTGTACAAAACGCAAGTGCAGTTGGACATATTACAACTGAAGGCGAATTTAAAGCAATTAGCCTTACACAAGGACAGCGTGATGCAATGTACACAGCAAAGCTAAATCCAATCACAACATTTCCTGGACAAGGTACAGTAGTATTTGGACAGAAAACACTACATGCTAATACTAGTAGTTTGGATAGAGTTAATGTTGCACGTTTGGTTGCTTATCTCAGAGAAAGATTTGATGAGATTGCTCGTCCGTTCTTGTTTGAAATCAACGATGCACAAACTAGAGCTAGAGCAAAAGTTGTATTTGAAAGATTCCTTGCAGACATTCTAAGTAGACGAGGACTTAACGACTTTGCAGTAGTATGTGATGATACAAATAATACTCCAGCGAGAATTGATCGTAATGAGTTTTATGTAGATGTTGCTATTGAACCAGCAAAAGCGGCAGAATTTATCTATGTTCCGATTAGATTGGTAAACACAGGTACATTATCAAGCACAAACTAATAAAAATTAACTGAATACTTAATGGACGGCTTCGGCTGTCCATTTTTTTTGACGTTTTTTAATAAATACTAACAGCCGGTATAACGAGGAGATTCATATGGCAGTTATTACAACATTAGGGGTTCCAGACAATTCAGGGAACACAACAACAATTATGCCCAAGCTACAATATCGCTTTAGAGTGACATTTGTAGGTGAGGGATTTAGTGCTACTCCTACTAGAAGCGTTATTAGTACAACTAGACCAAGTCTTACACATGATGAGATTCCACTAGATTCTTACAACTCAAGAATTTATCTAGCAGGTAAACATATGTGGGAAGCAGTTAGTATTGTACTCAGAGATGACGTTGATAGTGTAGTACTCAGAGAATTAAACGCACAACTTAATAGACAAGTAGATCATGCTAATCAAAGTTCACCTAGATCAGGCAGTGCTTATAAGTTTCAAATGATAATGGAAACATTAGACGGTGCTAGCCCAACACCAGGTGTATTAGATAAATTTGAATTAGCAGGTTGTTACATTGCAAATATCAGCTATGGCGACATGGCATATGCGAGCAGTGAACAAGTACAAGTAACAGTAGGTATTAGATACGACAACGCAGAAATTTTTGACGCCGCAGGTAATGCAACGCTAACTGGCGCTGATTTAGATCAGACACTTAGTAACGCAACTGGTGGCGGAACAGTAGCTTAAGGTAGCAAAGTATGGGATTAACTAGTAATACCGGCCCATACAATGCCGCCGCTGAGCATTTTGGAGCAGATGACCCAGTTATGGTCAAAACTCCACGTCAACTGTATAATTTTGAAATACAATTTCTACTTAATGAAAATGTAGCTATAGAGGATGCTAGCTTTAGAAGAAACTTTGTTTTTAATAGAGTTAGCAGTGTCACTATGCCTGACTTTGATTATGGCATACAACCTGTCAATCAATACAACAGAATGAGATATGTTCCTACTAGGATGACTCCTGGACCTGCTAACGTAGTTTTTTATGATACAAAAGACAATCAATTTCAGTCAATGATGAAAGCATATGCGGCCCATTATTATCAAGGACATAATATGGATAGTAAAAACTTCAATGGGTATTCATTACTTGATGAAGACTTTGCTAGTGGAACAGCTCATCAATTTGGTGCTAAAACAATTACATCAAATTCTAGATTTTTCTTTGAAGAAATTAGAATACACAATAAAGATACGGCTCAAGGCGGAAGAACAACTGTGTTGTTCAACTGTATGATAAACTCAGTACAACACTCTACATTTGATTATTCTCAAAGTTCTTCATCTACATATAATGTTAGTTTCCAAGCTGAACATGTTAATATTGAAGTACTAAATTCAGAGTTAGTGAATGGAACACAAGCCCAAAGACAAATGTTAGAAAGTACAGTAGCACCTACAGTAGCTAATAGGCCGATACCACAACCTGAATCATTAGGACTTAGACCATTTGAAGGAACTCTCAGAACTGGTGAAAGTTTAAGAAATATTAACGGTGATACTTTTATTGTTCCTTCAGAGAACGATACAGGAGACGTTATAATAGGTCAAATATTTGAAGATTCAGAGTAGTAATAAATACTACTAGAATGGCAAATAATTTTCAACAAGGCATATACGAAGTTCAAAATCCCCGTAAGTATGTGGGTAAACATCGCCCAAAATACCGTAGTGGTTGGGAATTAAAATTTATGCGTTTATTAGATAGTCACCCTAATATACTAGCATGGGCTAGTGAAGCACACAGAATACCTTACAGAAATCCTGCAACAGGAAAAAATACACACTATGTTCCGGATTTTTTTATAGTGTACGAAGACAAAAACAAACAACGAAAAGCAGAAATGATTGAGATAAAACCAGCAGGACAAACGCTAGCACATGCTAAAAGTCCAATGCAAAAAGCTTCAGCTATAATTAATGAAGCAAAATGGCAAGCCGCGAAAGTATATTGTGATAGGCAGGGTGTTGGGTTTAGAGTGTTAACAGAACATGAGTTGTTTAATCAACCTAAAAAAAGGAAACGTAAATGAGTAGCAAAATTGAAGATGTATTTGATTTACCTCCAATGAAAGAAGAAATAGATGAACCTATCAAACAGGAAGAAACTGGATTGGATATTGCACAACTACAACAACAAATGGAGGTGGCAGATAAGATTGATGCCGCCCTTCCAATGGTTAGAGACTTAGAACAATTAGATGCTGACATGGACAAGTATGCAGATAAAGCTATGCATGCCTTTCAGGATCTTATGGACCTTGGACAAAATGTTGAAGATAGACATGCGGCGGCTGTGTTTGATACAGCAAGTAAGATGATGACTAATGCTATAACTGCTAAAACAGCAAAGATGGACAAAAAACTAAAAATGGTACAACTGCAACTGCAAAAAGCCAAGTTTGATGCCCAAGAAGCTAAGGCAAAAGGCGGAGATACAGCCATACAAGGCGAAGCTGAAGAGTTCGAAGATCGTAATAGTTTGATTAATGCAGTCTTAGATAAAATGAATAAATCAGATAAATAATTACAATGAAGGAAGTAGCGATGAAAAGTTTGAAACAATATCTAGCAGAATCTGAAAAAAGCTATAAGTTTAGACTTCGTAGTATTAACGAAATTTCAGATGAGCATATGGACAGAATTGAGTCGCATATGAAAAAGTATAATATGGAAAGCATGAGTGCTTGTAAAAAGACAATTATGCAACCTAAGCCCAGAGGATTTGGTGACGTAGGTCCAAATGAAGTTTTCATTTGTGATATGGAAATAAAATTACCAGCAACTCCCAATGCACTACAAGAAGAAATTTGTAGAATTATTGGTTGCCCAATGGGTAATATAATTATAAACAACATGAATGAATCAGAAGAACTTTGGAATGATGAAATCAAAGATGAGGACCAAGAACCAAAGAGCGTACTAGCCGACGCAGATTACAGTGACGCTGAAAAAGTAGATCACAGTGAAAATTATGGTAACGAGTTTGTAGATAAGTTTGTTAAAGCTCAACCAAAAGGCGAATTGAATACAGAATATAAGGTGTAACGACAATGGATTTAAATGACTTATACAAACTAGCAGGAATTCCCAGAGACGATGCACCTGCAATAGAACCACAACCAGTGGAACAACCAGTAGCTGAACAACCAATGGACGGCAGAGACGATATGAAAGCAATGATTGCTTTGGTAACTCCAGAACAGCTGAATCAACTAGTTGGAGATACTCCAGTTGAAGAAGAAGGTTTTGCTAATAGCGGAGACGAGTATGCTGGTGAACCAGAAGCATACAAAGGCACACTAGGTAGCCCAGCAGATTTAAGTTTGCGTAGATACTTAGGAGCAAATGGCGTTCCAGTAAACGTAGACGAAACAAAAGTGTATGAAGATCATAAAGTAGAAGATATTACTGAAGCATGGAATGCATACAAATTAACCGAAAGACCATCAGATAGATCAAGACGTGGTACAAGACCACCGGATGCAATTGGTAAAACGGTTCAAATGCCTAGTATTGGTGAACCAATTCCACAACCAAAGCCAACTGTAGCTCCAATGCCACAACCAGGTGGAGGACCAGAAGGACCGGCTAAGGCAGGAACAAGACCGCCAGATGCAATAGGACCTAAAACTGCTAAACCAGCACCAAAGGCGCCTGTAGATAATGAAATATTACCGCAAATTGGTGCAGAACCAACGTACACTCAGGCAACAAGACCACCGGATGCAATAGGACCTCAGACTGCTAAACCAGCACCAAAAGCACCAGTGGCAGGAACAAGACCACCAGATGCAATAGGACCTCAGACTGCTAAATCAGCAAGTGATGATCCGATGGGCGGTATGGGCGAACCATCTGGTCCTGGCGAACCTGCAGGTACCAGACCACCAGATGCTATTGGACCTACATCGGCTCCGAAAGCAACAGCAAAAAAAGACGCTCCGGCAAAACCCAAAGCACCTAAGATTACATCACAAATGAGAGCAGACGCTATGGCTTATGCTGATAGAGATGGCTTACCATTAGATCAACTAGGTACATTAGTAAAAGGTACAGTTGGCGGAATTCCAACAACACTAGAAGTTGACAAATTTGGTACAGTTATCGACATGAAAACAGGTGATGTTATCGGCGGTGATGATGCAGATGCGGCTAGATCTAAATCTAAAGGAAGATCGGCTGGACTGGGTGAATCAGACATTGATGAAAATGCTTTTAATCAAGCGGCAGCCGCGGCGGCTCGTGCAGGTAAAGACAGTTTCGAGTTTGGTGGTAAGACACATAAAACTACAATGAAAAAAGCTGTAGCACACAAGCTAGATGACGATATCAATAGACTAAGGTCACTTGCTGGTATGAGCGGATCAGTAACTGAATCCAACGGCACATTTGTTGGTATCAATACAAAAACAGGTGACTTTGAATCAGGCATTAGCCGCGACGAAGCAATGAGTGGTAAATTCACACACATGTTGCCAGATGACACAACATACTTTGATCCAGACACAGCAGAAGAGCTAGTTGGCGCACCAGACGAAGAAATGAAAGCAATGGGTTGGGAAAAAGTAAAACCAAAAGGCACATTTGCTTGTATCAATGTTGACACAGGTGAATATGGATATTGTGACAAAGATGAACTTCACAAGTTTACACACATGATGCCAGCAGGTGAATTTACATATTTTGATCCAGACACAGCAGAAGAGCTAGTTGGCGCACCAGACGAAGAAATGAAAGCAATGGGTTGGGAAAAAGTAAAACCAATGGGAATTGAATCAGCAGTTGCTGAAGGTGCAACAGCTGAATCAGAA
>Ga0181402_1000946_pt1 | contig 10623 bp, 30 predicted proteins | sample 25SPOviralmetaG_FD_130131 | JGI IMG/M metagenome (GOLD analysis project Ga0181402, IMG submission 130131) | Marine viral communities from the oligotrophic San Pedro Time Series (SPOT) site, San Pedro Channel, CA, USA - 25 SPOT_SRF_2011-08-17 | ecosystem: Environmental > Aquatic > Marine > Strait...
AAGGGATGGGGCTTCATATAGGTTCATTTCTAATCACCTTATTTAATGGTACTATACTTGTTACGTTCTCTGGTACAAGGATTCTATAAGAATCTGTGTCCCAGCAAAAACATAGTACAGTATGTAGACCTTCTTTTGCCCTAGTTCTTTTTGATTGTATATACTTGTTATCAAAATCCATAGTACAAACATTATACTTTAGTTTGCGACTGTTTTGACTTCTGTAAGTAATTACTGCATCCCCTGCTCTGTCCATTTTTTCTATGAACTCTTTCTTTTTCATACCGCTCCTTAGTTAATAGTTGAAAATTTTCTTCTTTTTAACTTAAGGTCAATATTTTAGATACAAAAATACCCCGAACATGTCGGGGTAAAAACAATTACTCGTTTATTTTGTTGATAATGTCAGCGAAGTATTGTGCTGCTTTACCAGTTAGTTTTTCAACAATAGAACTATCTACGTCATGACCTGCGTCACTAATAGCAGATGACAATGCATCTTGAGCATCAGCTTTTGATACTCTTGTTCCACCTGTTGAACCACCTGAAGCTTTGGCTGCAGGGGTTTTCTTGACATAGACTCCAGCCTTAGTAAGAATCATTCTGACTCCATTAGGTGTTTGTCCTAGTTGCTCAGCAATGTCTGCAACTATTTCCATGCTATTCTCTGGTGTAGCATTTTCTTCTACATACATATCAATAGCTTCTTGTTTTGTTTCATCTGTCCATGTTGACATTCGTTTTCTCCTGTGTTTATAAAATTCAGGCATGCCGGGTGCCCACCCTGTCGCTTCCTTCATTTGTTGGTAATATCTATCACTCATAATATAAATATATTATAATAAATTTTGAAAGATTTGTCAAGAACTATTTTATACATCCTATGAAAAATGTTTCTTGATTGCCTTAATCTTATCTTCTGCTTCCGCTACCTTTGACACTTGAGTCTCCATAGCTTCTACAATATCAGGGTGTTCCCCGATACCAACAGAATTGCGTTGATAGGTCAGTAGGTTTGCTTTTGCAACCTCTGCATCTCCTTCTAATTTTTTAATTAATGCTGTAAATAAATAATTCATCTTCTTTCCTCTAATAATGTGCTTAGATATTTAGCACAAAATCTTTGCTGTAATCTATCATCTAGTATGCAACCCCATAAGAAGGGTGCACCTAGCATAAATCCTACTAAATGTATGAAGAATATAATTGGCCACCATCTAGTCGTTGTGTGATTAGGGTGTGTCTTCCTCATAATATTAAAAGTAGGCCACCATAACCTATACATCAACATTATTACTGTAGATATATAGATTGATACTATAATATTAAATAAACTTAACTCCATACTGCTCCAAATGTTTTAAGCTTCCTAGCTCATATGCAGGTTGGACAGTATATTTTCCCGCATACTCTAGATGTGGGAAGAATGTGTTACTTAAATCTGTGCACTCTATGGTATAACAAAGGTATAGTTTATATCCTCTAGTCTCTGCTTCTTCAGGTTGTATCTCCTTAATAAGCTTTGCTGGATAGTTTACTCTAATTGCCCATACTACCTCTCCCTGTTCGAATGTATCTGCTACACATGGTTCTGGTAGCATGGCTCTTCTTTTTGCTTCGTAATCTGTATCAGCGAGTTTCATTGGTATTCCAATTCTCTCAATAATATTTTTTACAAAAGCGGGGGATCGGTAGATAGACAGTGCAATAGAAGATACATTATATCCTTCTACATACATTTGTGCGACAGTTTTAATCTCGTCTCTACTTGCAGGTTTTCCTTTATTCATGGCTTTTCTTCTTGCCTTGAACTCCTGTGTATCTTTCCAGTCATCAATTATTTTCTGAAGTCTGGTCGTGTTATACCTAATATTCAGAATATCACAAGCTTCCTTTTTTGTGATAGGTTTTTCTTGTGCAAGTAGAGTTGAAACCTTGCTGATGTTTCCATCTGTTAAATTTTCATGTGATTTTGCCTTAATCAATTTCGCTCCCTAGCAACATAATTGCATAATGTAGTATTTTTAATATATCTTCTTTATTCTTACCTTCTTTTTTACCATATCGTTGAGCATATTTAATAATATTCCCTAAGCAGAAGCTTTCACCATGACCTGCATCAAATATAAACTCAGTAGCTTGAATTTTATTCATGCTATAGTGTTGCCCGTAGGTTTGTCTGATGTGGTTTTGTAGTATGAGGAGTGCTTCTTCTTCTTTAAATTTGTTCTTTATTTCCATGCTCTTAATAACTCGGTTATTTTATTATTTTTTAATATTCTGATACCTTTTCGTAGTTTAACTGATGTTTTTACTGACTTTTCTATGTCAGCGGTATCATTATATAGTCTTTTCTTGCCATCAGTACTTTTAATTACTTTCATTTATTATCTTCTCAAATTCTGCATATCCACCGATTTTCTTGCCGTTGACAATAATCTGTGGAAAAGTCCTAGCCGTAGGAAATTCTGCCATAAAATTCTTTGCATCATAATCTTCGCCCATAGATAGGTAACGCACTTCCGCACCTTCTCTTTCTGCTAAATTCTTTGCCATTACACAGTAAGGGCAGTTTGGTTTACTATAAATTGTTACTTTCACTTTGCTGTTATCCTCTTTTCATAATCTGCGTAGTCTTCGTTCCACCAGTGAGGCTTATCTCGATATGACCACTTGGCAAATGTTGCCTTGTCTAAATGATAGTAGTCTCTATAAGACTGAATCGGATTACCTTCCATTTTGAGCTCGTCAGGCATGGCTAGTAGGAACTCCGTCATTCCTAGTCTCTCCATGTTTTTGGGTTCTGGTAATCGGTTGATTACTTCCACCACTGATTTGTGCTGTTTACCGTATCTATAATAATATTCGTCGTTGAGGGCATTTGCATAACAGTGAACCCATTCGAAGTTATCAAGCGATGATCGAGTCCAAATAGTACAAGGGTGATTGTACATCATTGGAAGGTAAGGTGTCAAGGGTCTCTCTTCCATTGGCAAGTGTTTAATTTCTGACTTTCGAGAATTAAGTTCTCGAGTTTCCTCTTTATTAAGTGCTCGCGGAATGAAACCTAGAACTGAATCTATCCATATTGCCGTACAAAGTAGCTGGGCTGCTTCGAGTGGCATCTTAACTATATGCTTATCTACATGAGCTTCCGCACACATATCTAAATTTTCGTCTAAGTAAAATAAATTCATAAATCTATTATACAGAAATTTCAACCTGTTGTCAAGACTTATTTTTAGTATGGTTTATGTTGAGAGGGAGATGTAATAGGTGAGAGTCGAACTAAGAGTAAGCTCGACTCCCAACTATTGGGATAATTATTTTCCGAAAGCTTTTCCCGCTTCAGAAATACCAAATGCTCCTAGTGTTACAACTACAAAAGATGTGTAGATGGTATCACTAATCAGTAAGTCCATGCCCCAAAACGCTGTGACTAAATCACAAGTTCCGAACACGAACATAAGAAAGAACGACATAAATCCAATAATGGACTTTTCGTTTATGTCATTGTCATCTAAAAACAAATCCATGAACTTTCTCTTTGGGGGAGCAAGTTGTTTCCTTGCTGCCTCAGCTTCTGTCTTGAGTGCGGATATAGTATCTTCCGCTGAATCAAGTTTATCAACTAATGACATATATTTCTCAAGGTCAATATTTACCTCATTTCTATCATTGTTTGCATCAGCCATTTTACTTATCCTTAGCTTTGCCCACATTAAGTGAACACCAGTCTACTATTTTGTAAACTTTTTTCATCCAACCATCGTCGATTGGAGTTGGTGTAAGCGCACTTATTAATGAAGCACACATTACGACTGTTGGGATAACAGCAAGCCATGCGGTCACCCATTCAAAGAATCCTAACATATTAGTCTCCGTTTGTAGTGGTCACCTTACGATAGTAAACGACCACTTCTTTGAGCTCGTTTATATATCTTTTTAGCTCTTGAGTATTATATGACATGAGTTCATAATCTGGAACTGACATGGCAAAAAATACTACTTGACCTTGGTCTTTCTCAATTTGAGTAAGAAACTCGTCAAGATTTTTGGAAGAAACCACATACCAATATGGCTCTTTCAAATCTATTTCGCGAGGCATAATCGGTTGGATTATGTTCCTTTCGATTGGCTTAGCACTAACCTCTAATGTCTGAGTTGGGAGTAAGCTGCACCCCGTCATCAAGAACATCAATGTCACGACTATCTTTTTCGATACCATCAAATACCTCCTTTGTTGCTTTGTTAACTCTAGTCTCTATCAGACCTGGCTTTGCAGCCGCTAACTTTGTTAAATTGTGTCTCTTAAAAATATCTAAATATCTGTCCATCTCTTGTTGGATTTCCTGACCTTTAGTTTGTAGCTCTAAAAGAGACTTCCCTTGTAGTGCCATATCGTTCTGTAACTGCGCTATTGTTTCTTCTTGTGTTGCTGCAGCTACCATTAACTGTGCGTTGTTTTCTCTCAATGTTTGATTGTCATTCCAAAGATACCAACTGCCTAGTGATAATACTACTATAATTGCTATAAAAAATTGATTCATAGTTCTTCTATCCTATAATTGAGCCCTTCAGCTCCTCTGATTTCTACTGTTTCGCCACTAACTGTTTTGAATTTTAAGTATTTATCTTTTTTCGCAAAGAATTTCTCCACAATAAATTGCTGGTCATCGCCATCCCCGTATGTGGAGTTATAACTTACGATTAGTTTGTACCTAGTTCTAAAAAGATTTAAGAAATCTTCCCATAACTTAAGTACTGTGGTCTTTAGCTTAGACATGTTCCCAGATTGCGTCCTGAAATAATAAAGCTTCTGCTTCTCTCCTTCTAATAAGACCTTCAAGAACTTTGCCTCCTGCTTTATTCCATCTTTTTAGCTGATTGGGGACATCTGCGTAATCCTCTGCATTTAATCTCTTTAAAAGAGTTGAGGCTTTTAGATTGGCTGGACCTAGGTTGTATACCCATGATACTAGGGCGTCGAATTGATTTTGTGATAAAGGACACGTTACAAGGTCATTAATATAACCTTCGAATTCTATGAGTTCGTGTTTCAGCGCTTCATCAGCTTCTACTTCTGTCCACACATCTCCTTCTGAAACGCCTTTTGTATGTCCATAACCTATAGTCCATACTCCAGCCGCACATTTATACGCCTCTAGTTCTAGTCCTTCAAATTTTTTGATTAGGGCTAAGCCCTCTGTTGATATATTCATAATTTCCTCTGTGTAAAAAGGGAGCCGAAACTCCCTCCATAACTTTACCCTTTGTTCGGTTGTTAAGTTAGTGTGCTGACTGTGTTTATCATGATTCCACCGAATGTTATCACTAATAAACTGTTCATAGTAGCATCACAGAACTTGCCATCTTCACAAATTAAAAGTCTTAATTTGTTTAATTGTCTCATTTTATGTCAAATACCTTTGGTTTTTTATCTTCGGGTATGACCTTTTCGAGTTCTATGCTAAGCAAGCCGTTTTCGAACTGTACTCCTTGGATTTCAATAAATTCACCCAACGAGAAAGTTCTTTTGAACATTTTTCCGCTTATACCTTTATGTAGATATTCTTCTTCATCTCCGCATGTTAGTTTATCCATGCCTTGAATAGTTAAGGTTCTCTTGTCTAAAGAAACTTCTATATTCTCTTTCATCCAGCCTGGCAACGCCATTTCTATTCTAAAGTAGTCATCACCGCGTGTTACTATATTATGTCGAGGATACGCTGTATCATCAACGGGGTTAAAAAATCTCTCATCAAAGCCGAGAAAGTGCTTATACATTATATTTTCTAATGTCATTTTATTACTCCTTTTCAGTAAGCTTGCATCTTGGTTAGTTGTTGCCCCTTTCGGTAGCGTTAGTTCCCATAGTTCTAAAACTGAATGTTCAAAGATGCAGAAAGAACCTGTTTTAATGAATGAACTATACCATCCCATATCCCATAGCCATATTCATAGCTACAAGATATATTATACTAAATTTTGAAGTTGATGTCAAGAATTATTTTTCGTCATCTTCTAGGGTTAGTAAGCCCTTATCTTCAAGAACATCTATTGTAAACTCAATAAAGTGATACTTGCAATAAAAGTATGTTGCAGTATTTGTTATTGCTATCCACAGTAAAAATGCAATGTCGTCGTTCATAGTCTCTCCTTATTTTATGTATATATTATACTACTTTTCTAACGCCAGGTCAAGAACTATTTTTAACCATGTTAAATTTAATACTTGACAACAGGTTCTATTTTTAGTATAATAAGGGTATGAATAAAAGATGGACTCAAGACGAAAAGCAATACCTACGGGATAACTACAAGGTAATCTCGACTGCACAGATATGTGAGAAACTTGGTGTTACAGAGAGTCAACTTTACTCACAAATACACTACTTAAGAAAGCGAGGGTGGACTTTCGGAAGAAGCCACCTTCAAAATAGGAGTGCCAATGCCTAGTATTTACTGTAGAAACATGCCGACAGAAAAAGCAATTCGCATTTTTCGTAAGAAATGTGAGGCCGACAAGATAAAAGAAAGATGTCGCGAACTCGAATTCTATGAGAAACCAACAGTAAAAAGACAACGCAAGAAAAACGAGGCAAGGAAGAGACATCTTAAATCTCTCAAACAAAATCCAACTAACTATCGAAGAACTAATAAATTTTCTCGGAGATAAGACTTTCCCAGAACATACTCTCGATAACCTACCCAAAAATTCTACTTGCAATCTTGATAAAGTTATGATATAATATTACTATAAATTAAGAATAGTTAATCAAATCATTGATATCTTCTCTCCCTATCGAGACCTACTCATGTTTATCTTTGACTAAAGCTCTTCGAGCGTAAGCGAAGAAGAGATTAGAGATGAACTGAGTGAAAGGTCGAGAGAGACAATTTTAATTTAATTCTTCACTAAAGAAAAAGACCGAATAAAACGGTCTTTAAATCTTTTCTAAAACTGCGTCTAAATTATCTGACGACTTCGCCCAATTCAAAATTTTTCATCTAATTTTCCCGTAATTGCATCTAATCTTTTACGCCTTTTCATTTCCTCAATCTCTACCTCTAGGTCTAGAAATCTTACTTCTGTATTTAGAAACTCTACTATTTCCTTAGTCTTTAGCGTAACCTTAAAGTACATCAAATCCCCATGCATTCGCATATTTTCCTTATCACATACTCCTAGCCCTTGTGGTGTCATTACTATTCTTTGCATATTCCCTCCAATAATATCTTTAGTGTGGTTTTTGGAGCTTTCTCTAGCCCTTTCAAGTCTTTAGCGTCAATTTCTAGTTTCTCTGCTAATTCTTCTACTAACTCCTGTTTCGTTACAGGCTTCTCTCCAGTCTTTGTCGTATAAACACTTCGTATATATACTCCTTCCTTGGAGAGCTTTCCTATAACACTTTTCTCAGACTTGCCTAATTCTACAGCAAGCTTTGATACTGTCTCTCTAGTAGGGACTTGCTGATAAGCCTCTACCATTTTAGCTGTTATTTCCTTACTGTAGTTCATCCAACCCTCTCATAGCTATCTATTACTTCTTCTATACTTAGAGGCTTCTGTACAATACTTATATTCTTACCTTCTATTTTATGTACTGCTCCATTATTGTAGTAAATAAACATTCCCATACCAAAGCCTAAGTCTCCTTTATCACCTTTTGTTGAGTATATTTGAGATACTTTGTTGCCCCAGTCTTCAGCAGCTAGGTACAATCTTCGTCTATCTACTAGGTCTTTATATTGAGACATTCCATTCTCCTGTGCTAAAGTACTCGTATACTAAGTCATCTGCATACTCTTGTGGTACTAGGGTTTCTCCATTAGTAGCTTCTTGTTCTTCCCACCATTCAAAGTGTTCGTGAATCTCTCCAAACATTAACTCTAGTTTAGTTGTTAGTTCTTCACCATCCATATAACCTTCATCATGAGTACAGCACCATCCTTCGTCATCATGGAATTCAGAACAGAAGAAGTCGGCTCCAAAGAAGTTTCTAAACTCATCTTCATAAGTCATTTTAGCACTTACAAATGTTTCTGTTAGTTCTGCCAAGGTATTACATAGGTTTTCTACTAGTGGCCAAGGATGTGACCATGCTGAATGACCTGTTATCATAAAGCCGTCAAATTCTTCTATATGAACCCACTTAGCTCCCATGTTATCACAGCCCCAGCTATACCAATCATCCTCATCATAAGGTGTTGCATAGATAGGGAACTTCTCAGCTGAATACTCAGTCATTTCATGAGGTCCGCTACCATAGTCTCTTTCTACTTTCTCAGTACCAACCGCTATTATCTCTTTTAGTTTACGCTCTTGGTCTTCGTTTAGACCATCAAACTCAATGTTAAAATATACATGATTTGCCATTATATTATCCTCCCTAGAATAAATACTTGTAATATTAATACTAAGATAGGCACAACAGTTCTTACAAGTTCCAAACTGTGCTTATACTTGCCTAGCTCATGCTCTAAATTGTTTTTTCTTTTCTTTGCCATTATTGCTCCCAAAATATACATACTGCTAGTATGCCTAATGTTGTAAAAATGATACCTATGCCAGCAAATAGATTACATACTAGTTCTGCCATTAGATATCTCCCTCTTCTCGCACTTCACTGCGAATCTTCTCAAAGCCATTCGGATATCTCTTCTCTAGCTTTGCTATGTTTTCTTTCATAACTTCTTCAGGCGTATAACCTAATGCTATACAACCTTGAATCCAGTACCACAGTACATCACCTAGCTCACGCTTCATATGATATCTGTTGTCCTCACTCATTTCTTTACCTTGAAAAAATATTTTTTTCATAATCTCGGTAAATTCCCCACTTTCTGCTAACATTCCTATTGCTGAAGTCATTAATCTACTCCATTCAACATCAGGATGCAGGATGTTAAGTTGGGTTATCCTCTGCTGAAAAGTATTCGTTTCTCTACTCTCAGCGGAGGTACATTTGTCTACAAATTTCGCATAATCATTTATCATCTGCCTTGCCCTCTGTATTTCTTGAAGCTACGCTTCTTGTTTTTGTTCATATTTAAGCTAACTCTGCCATGTGAGTCACCTTGTGCAGTTTTCTTTTTGTGCGATTTATGCTTCGCTTTACCACTCCACCTCATGATTGCACCTCAGGTGTAACCCACTCTATTTTGATACCTCTACGCTGAAGTTCGTTTACGCACTTCTGTCTTACTTTAGGTTTCATGTTTTGGCCTTTGTCGTTTATGTACTCAAATAGCTCTTCTTTTTTCATTGTGTGCATGTAGAAGTGTTCCATTGGCAACTTACTTGCCGGTACGCCTCTAACGTATTTCTTTGCACTTGGTTTAAATTTTATCGGCATGTTGCACCTCCTATGTGTCTTTACCTATCTTGTTTATTGTTTGTTCATTTTTTAGTAGTCGTTCCAAGCGTTGTATTTCGCTTTGCAACTCAACAACGCATGTCTCGAACTCTACTACTTCATTGAATAGCATGTCTTGTACTTGTTGCAACTGCACATTTAACTCTGCTATTGCTGTCATACTTCTATCCATATGCTCTCTATAAAAAGAGACTCTGTCAATGGTGGGGAAAGGCATCACTTTTGCACTGTGGTCGCCCATGACTCCCTTAGTAAATTTGTCTGCCATCTTACACCCCACTCGTTGTGTGTGCGTACTCGTCTGGGCATTCTACTGCGCCACATACACACTGCTTTTCTTTTAACTTTGCGACTATGTAATCGCCTACTACTTCTAGCATAGTGTTATAGTTGTCGTACTCGGAACTTACATTGTTATATGCGTTCTCAAATGCTTCAAGCATTAACTGCGTTGGAATGTCGTAAGAGTCCATTATGAAATCTTCTGTTCGCTCCTCAGCATCAAAACTACTCCAGCTAGATAAATCTTCTGCTACACCTTGTTGTTCAAGTATGCCATATATTATGCAATTGTGTTCCTTTTCTAGGTGCTTGATTGTTGTCCATAAATCCATCTTTGTCTCCTTTTTATATACATATATTATACAGAGAAATGAGTTGTCTGTCAAGAACTATTTTTTAAGACCTTAAAATTTTGAGATATAGTTCTACGAAACAAAAAAATAGGCAGTATCTCAACTGCCTATTTAAACTCCGAACGTAAGTTTATTTTAAAGTGGTCGTGTTGGAATTACTCACGAACCTGTCCACTGCGTAGCTAGAGGTGATGGATATTACAAACTTCAATCGAAGGTGCACTGCTTATTTCACATTACTTATCTACTATGCACTGTTTTAAGTCCAAATGCTGTTGACTCTGCAAGATATCTACTATTCAGTAGTTGACAGAGCGACTGCCGTTCTTCTTGCTGCTTAGCTTTTATAGTGTTCCAAGTCTGCACTTCATAATAATATTCGTGTCATACTGCCCCTCGTCCCGCAGTATGAAGTGGTGTCCTCAATCGCCACCTTACTCACACTAGACACACTATGTGCATCAGCATGCTTAGTTTGACAGTTAAAACTGAATCGCCCTAAGACTTTGCTACTATTGACTGGTTGCTATGATATAAATATCTAGTCCGCCCGTGTCGCAGTAGACTGGTTTTCTTCTCGTCCTTGCCCTACACTCCTGCTACCGAAAC
>Ga0181402_1000948_pt1 | contig 10606 bp, 8 predicted proteins | sample 25SPOviralmetaG_FD_130131 | JGI IMG/M metagenome (GOLD analysis project Ga0181402, IMG submission 130131) | Marine viral communities from the oligotrophic San Pedro Time Series (SPOT) site, San Pedro Channel, CA, USA - 25 SPOT_SRF_2011-08-17 | ecosystem: Environmental > Aquatic > Marine > Strait...
CATCTCTTTATGCTTATCACTAATACGATGTTCCCAACGTCCTAATGAAGTGACTGTGTTCTTCGGCATAAAGAATTTTGACAACTTAATAATCTGTGTACGAAGCATAGTTATATTTTATGATTAATACTGATAAAATATAACAAATCAATTTTATTGTAATATAAAAATAATATATTTATTAAAGTATTAAAATGTATATTGTAGGTGCGAGTTTACTATCTATGATAGAAAGATATTTAAGGTCGGTTATATGGATAAATAATCTTGACCAGGTTATCACCACAAAATCATTATTAACATTATCTATGTTAAAAGAATTAGTTCTGTGTGGAGGACTACTTTTTATAAGATATGCGATATGTTCAAGGCGTCACTTGTGGGCATACTATGCCGCAATTGAAAAAAGAAATAATAAATTATTACATATACAGCGAAAATGGTTAAATAATAATCTATATTTTGAAACCAATCGAAATATTATTCAGAAGACAATTAATACTATCGAAAAATTAGGTAAACAAATTGAACAAAGTCATGCTAGAATAGCAATAGACCTTATACCGGGATTAGTATCTATATACATCGGACTATATCAGTTATTATACTATATTGATAGTCCGATGTGTTATATATGCATAGGTTACTTGGCTTTTCTAGAATTTATTTACACCATATCATCCATTAATTTACATAAATTAAATAATTCATTATCAATAATTGCCAATGATGATAAATCTAGACTGTATAATTCTCTAACTGAATCTGTTATTAATAAAGAAATAGTAGTCTCTTTTACAAAAAACGAATATGAAATATGTAGAACAAAAACTCTAACTAAAGAATGCTTTATAAATGAAATGACGCAAATTAAAATATTTAATATTTTGGATTCCTTCGTAAAATGGATGTCTCATCTAGTTTACCTAGGTATTGTTGTCATGTCCAGAAATTTTATTTCGATTGAAACCCATATTTTATGGGTTCTTTATTTTGCAAAAGAGATTCGCGGGGGATTTCAAGAGGTTTATAATTATGTAAGTGTACAAAATAAAGAAACTATGCTAGAAAAGGAACTTCAAAGTATTTTATCTAATCAAAAAGTAAAGTCAATAAAAGATTCACAAGTAAAACACGAAGAAAATATTAGTATTACATCCTTATCTTTTTCCTATGCTAACAAGACTATATTTAATTCATTATCATTCTCTCAAGATATTTTCAAAAAAAACACCTACACAATCGTAATGGGTAAAAATGGTTCCGGTAAATCTACATTATGCAAAATATTAACTGGTTATCAGCAAAACATCATTATTAATGATAAAGGTAATTGTACAATTCCAAAAAACAGCAATATTCTTGTTTGTGAGCAAACACCGTTGTTATTTGAATCACAGACAGTATTGTACAATATTGCGTATGGTACAGACTATATTTATGACAATAGATACACAAAACACAAGGAAATGTTCTTTGCGTTATGTAAACGACTTGATATGCACCATAAATTAGATTTACCGGTATCTATTTTAAGTGGCGGCGAAAGACAAAAAATTTGCTTACTGCGCTCTTATGTTAAAGCAATACATATCAAAAGTCAGATAGATTTATTTGTATTAGATGAATGGAATAGTGCATTAGACATGCATAGTAAACATCAAGGGTTTATGTTGATCGATGAAATTAAAAATACAACAGGTTGTGCTGTTGTATGGGTTAGTCATATACAAATTCCTCAGCTAATAGATTGTAAAACAACAAAGGCTGTTATTCTGAATTCGGTTTATTCTCATAAAGAAGGTAATTACGGTGACTTATGGAAAGTTTACGAAAAAAAATAATATTATTTTTTGATGTAATAATAAGGTATTAATATTATAAAAAGCATAATCATAATAACAAGGTATAATCCTATAAAGATCCCACATATAATACAATATTTGTTATAGAAAAATCCCATATTGTCTTATGATATTTACATTATATAAATAACTTATTTTTTAATTGTATTTTATAAAGAACATATGCAACAATTAATGGTCCTGTTATGTGCCACATACTTTGATTTATAACCATTTTATCCCAATCATAGTTTGTGGATGCTAATTTTGATTGGGATACAAAATATATGGGAGGTATAGCTCCGATAAGATAAATTTTATCGAGGTACACAAAGGTAATCACGATCATAGTTAACACCATTACTGTAGCCATTAAGCGATCTATACCATATATTATACTTTCATTATTATGACCGGTCGTCTGCAATTGCATCTTAGGAATCCAATAATCGGCCATGAATACTAAAAGGGTTTGTAGACCCCATAAAATTATATAGAGAGAAGTCCATTTATTCGTATTTTTTATAAAAAATATAGGAACAAGATAGAATAGAGCGGTATATCCCACAAGTGCCGATGTCTTTGTAAATCCAGGATTTGATGGATTTTTTTTATTAAAATCTTTTGATAGATAATCTAGATGTTGCGTAAATAATTTTTTAATATTCATATATAAAATTGATATTAAAAAAAGAAGTACAAGAATACATAGTGAAATGCTATTTACTTGTGCTATTTGTAAGTTTGGACATGATGCAATGAATGTCGAGACGTTTCGTGATTCCAAGACGAAAGAAACGGTTTATCTCTGTAAAAGTCATTTGTCATCACGCACAAAAACAATGATTCATCAGCCGTGGGCAGATGATGATATCTGGATGGGCTGTAATGTTTGTTCCGTTGGTGATTTATGTTATGGTTTGTGCCAACCAGGTATTAACATTAAAGGCACCGGTAAGAATTTCTGTGTCTCAAGAAACAAAAATAACAAGGGTACCATCAGTATTCTAGAACACTAAATAAATATTTATCTCCGATGTCTTGTCTTTTTGTGTTTTCTCTTTTGGTGTCGAGATCTACCACGCCGAGATTTTTTGTGACGAGATCTTCTGTGACGAGATCTTCTGCGTCGTGTGTGTTTTTTTAGTTTTTTCCCTTCACCCCCGTCCTCGTCCTCAAGATCGTCCTCGGAGCCAGGTCCGCCTCTCATCTGGATTAACGAGCGTAATACGTTATCAGCAGTAAGTTTTTTACCCCTAGCTCGTAGGAACCCTTTAATAAAATTTAAACTGTCCACCTTTTGCGTCACCGCGGTTTCTATTGCTTGTTCACGATTCTCAAATCTGTCAGCCTGTATATATGTATCAAATTCAATGAGACCATTCGGTAGGACATGTTGTTGTATAATATATTTCTCCATTCCATTTCCTAATATATTAGCTTGGTTCTTAGCTTGGTCATTAAGTTTTTCTCTAACACGACTAATAAATTTACTATATTCATTGTCTAAATTGTTGGCTTGATCTCCCATATATACTATCTAAATAAAATAAAATATGTAGGCTTTTATGATACTCTACCATGTCTAGATCTACCACGCCGAGATCTACCACGCCGAGATTTTTTGTGACGAGATCTTCTGTGACGAGATCTTCTGCGTCGTGTGTGTTTTTTGGGTTTTTTTCTACCTCTTGCACGAATTCCAAATCTTTCTACCAATTCGTGTTCTACTGTTTCGGGTGTAACTTGTTGTCCATCAACTATAAGTTGATTTATAATATTTCGTAAATCATTTACCAGCTCATATTGAACTCTCATTTCTGCTTCTTGGCGATTAGGATTATCGCGTTGACCTACCCAAATATCTAGAGTCATAAGGTCAAGGTTTCTACGACCGTGTCGATGAAAAAATCTCAATAATCCATTTAATCCTGCTTGGGCACGGTGAGGCGGAACATTTAAATGGTCGGTAAGTAGAATGTAAACATTATTCGAAAACTTCATAAAATCATCAGGTATATCATAATCTGGTTCTGGCATATATACTATCTCTCTAAAATAAAAATGTGTAGGGTTTTTTATGATACTCTTGTATATTTTTCTTGTCTCTTTCATCAAAGCCAAAAAACTCAGCAATTGCATCATCATTTATTACCTTGGGGAAATCAGAGAGGCGTGTCACGTCGGGTATAAATTCAAAGGCATATTTCTCCAGATATTTCATACGATATCGGGTGGCTTCAAAAATATATAAGGCGGTCTTCGTGGAAAAGAAATCGCGCAGTATTTTTAATTCTTCTATACTTCTCTCTACAATCACATAATTATCCCGGTTAGAAATACCAAATTCCCCACATTCATCCAAATAAGGAAAGCCATACATCTTATGAGCCAAGACAAGTTTTGGTTGATCGGCGTATGCCTGTTTGATATTACTATAATTAATCACTAACTCCGGAGCAAGTTTGTTTAACACGCACGTTTTAATGTTTTTATAATGATAGCCCTTTGACATCGTTTGAGAAAATAACGACTTTTTTTTGGGCATATTTGTTTTAATAACATTAATAGTCCCCACATCATCCACATATTTTATAAGTTTTTGAATAATAGATGCTGCAAAGAGAGGAATAGCACCTGTATTTTCTATTTTATGTTTTATATATGTCTCCCTCTGACTATCATATAACATAACCTGGTAATCTGTATCGGTTTTTTCCAAGGTAAAATAACACGTTGGGGTCTGGGCCTCCTTATTAAAATACTTATTTGTCTCAGTATTGGTCAGACAGCATATTTTATGCAATTTAAACTGTGTAATATAGTCATAAGCTTTGGCTTTATCAGGTTTCATCCAAAGGGAAGGGACAATATAAAGTAGTTGGCCGTTTTGTTTGAGGAGAGAAATTGCCCGTTTAATAAAATCCAGCCAAATTGTTTGACCGTCTTGTTTTTTCTTTTTAAATTTATTTGTAGGTACTTTTTTAATTCCGTTAGAATTATAAGGCGGATTACCAATGATATAATCAAACATCGGAAAATGAAAATCCGAGAGAAAATCTTGATGATAGATATTGGCGTTTTTGCCAAAAACGGTTTTTAATTTGGCGATGTTTTCGTCTCTAATCTCCACCATATAGATCATATTTTTTATAATGTGATTATGACGTTGTTTTGCACGAGGAAATTGTTTTTTTATACCTCTATCTAATTTTTTATACAGAAACATACTGAAAAATCCCGTCCCTGCTCCCGAATCTAACCATTTTTTATCGGGATCACTAAATACCTCATTTGGAAATAACGAAAACATCTTTTCTATCAAAGAAAATGGCGTGAAAATCTCTCCATAAAGAAGTTTCATCTCGGGATTTACTTGAAGATCTTGGGTATCAGTTTCTATATTAAATGTTTGGATAGACATATATTTAATATAAAAATTAATGTTGAATTTTTAACGCTAGCTTATTATTCTGTCTGACAATAAATCACATTTCCATCACCCGTTTTTTTCTGTGCTTCTATGCGTTTTTTCTCAGCACATCCTCGCAAATGTGCCGATTTCGATTGCTGGTTCTTCCCCACAAATCCACAATATTCACACACAAATTTATTGGAGGCAAAGGCAAATTTAGACGACAAGTAGTCTTCCAGCGACGGCAGTTTCAAATCGTCGATTTGCTTCAACAGTTTCTTATTGAAATCCTTGGTCAGCTTAATCAACGCGGTTTTCGAGCTGACAAAATTTTGATATTCGGCATTAATATAGTCTAGCACTTCTTGTGAAATATTATCCGATGCATTTACCATATAAAACTCATCAAGCTTACATTTCAGATGATCTACTATATCTACCGCTAGTTTAATCTTATCGGGGTCATTATTAACATCATGAACATACACCAGTACATTACCGTTGTGAATATTAATCTCAAAGTTTTCTTTGGTAGTAATCTTACCGCCTTGTGACAAGAAAACGCCACAGCAACCCTGCATTTCTACATCACGAATAAACTTCGCAACCTCTGCTTGTACAACACTCCTATTCCAGAGCTTGTTTTCAATCAATATTTTGGGCTTGCGTGTCCGTGTCATCATAATATCTCCTGTTTCTTTTGTTTGTCCAACGGACTCAATTTCAGCGGTGGGATATAGAGTTTCAATAATATTCATTAGGAGGTTTTCCGACATTTTCCCTTTAGCACTAGAATTTTCAAACTTTTTAAGGAGGTCGCCCACGGATGAGTGGAGAGAAATTGTATTGTGATTACTATTTGCCGAGATTTGTTGAATATTATCAATTTTATGTTCCAATTTCTCCTCCGAACGCGAAATAGCCTCATTAATAAGTCCCTGTGATGCGGTGATAATACCGCCCATATTATTGTTAAAATCAGAGAGATATTTAGTAAAGGTTTCTTTATCCACCGCATTAGTCAACATGGCTTTGGTATCACTATCAACGCTTTCGCGAAACTTAGAAACCATTTTCTCGATACCGTCACTCACAAAGCTGTCGTTTTTGGGAATAACCTCTTGAATCATCGCATTTGTTTTGGCGAATAAAGCCTCATTTTGCTCTTTTACCAAAGGTGCGATCTTATCAGATACATTGCACGTTAAAACCATATTCAGCTCAGCGAGATAATCTTTTTTAAATTCCGCCATTTTTAATGTAAATTGTGTCTGTGTATCCTCGGTAATCTTATTGACCCTCTCGGTGACATTGTCTATTTTGCTATTAATTTGCTTTAATTTATCCAGCATATCAACAACCATTGTATTATTCATTGAGTTATGCATATTTTCGTGGAGAGATTCCATAATATCAATAAATCGCAAGATGATTGTTTCGGGTTCAAGATTAGGATGCTGTTTAAAAAATGTGATGATACGAGGATTAGTAATGTTCATTATATATTATCTTCGTTCTCTCTTTAAATATTTGAGATGTTTTCATTTGTTAAGTATTTAAATTAGTCTTTATTTAGAATAATGTGTTAGGTTATTATATATAATAGTATGTCTCAAGTAGTCCACGAAATGAAATTACGACCAAAAGAACCCGATAGCATTATGATACCCGCCTTGACAGGAAATGATTTACCAAACGAAGAATGTCGGTTTCGCCCAATTGAAGATACTTTAAACAATGTGACATTCAGTACTGAAAATGCCTATATTCATCCTTATAATGAAGAGCGTTTTCAAATTTTCGATGCAAAAGGTGATGGTAATTGTGGATTTTATGCATATATGTATTACCTTTATTATATTAAAAATGAATTACACGATATTAGAAATAAAACGTTTACACCAGGATCACTAGCCGTGGCACTACTAGGCAATAATATTCCTTCTGCACCGGTTGACCCTGACGATAATAAACGAAAAATATTTTTTTCTAAAGAGGATGTAAACAAGTTTAAGAAAGTAATATTTGATTTTATTACAGGTTCTGGTGATAACAGTTACCTTAACATCTGGGAACAGCAGGGAGCCGATAAGCTTCCTCAGGATCAACTTGCACATATAAGAACTATGTGTGAAAAACTAAAAGTAATATATAATATATTAAGCAGTCCTCGAGATGGTATTCCACAAATGAATATATATATAAATGATTCTGATAACATCCGCTTTGGTAATCCTATAAAATTTAAAGATGATGCAACAGAAGCAGGGTTTTCTAAAGAGGAAGTTCAAAAATTAAATATTGCCTCTAAAGAGGCATATAATGCACTAGAAAAATCCTCATTTGCTAGCGAAGGGGCATCAGGTTTTAAACCCACCGATGCGATGTCAATTTACATTGCATTTTCCCAACTTATTTGTGGTGTTGATACACAACATACGAGAAACGCTACAGTAGAAGATAGAAAGGGACAGTTCTCAACGGAGATCATGATCACATTATACAGAATGACGTATATTCCAGTCTTTACGATAGGTTGTTCTTTATTTAAAAGTATTAAGGGTAAATGGTTCGCTCAAATAGATAATGAATGTTTTACAATGCCGGCGATACAAGATGAATACGATTATCTGGGTTATCCCATTGGTATCAAAGAAGATACCGCTGCTGATACCCCGCCGATTCTTCTTGCGAATATTGGAGGAGGACATTTTCAATGTGTTATTCCTTCAGCATCAATTGGAATTGAGGGAGCAAAAGGTCCTTGGGTCGAACCTAAGAGCACCACAGACACCACGGGCACCAAACAAATAAAAACTCTGGAAGATAGAATTATTAGTGCACTAAATGGTATGGGTATCACTCAAAATAGACAAAAAATCGCCCAAGAAGCAGTAAAACGAACTAGTACTCTAGAAGGAGCATTAAACTATATTTTTGAAAATGTAACAGAATTGTCCGAAAAAGATAAAACTGTTACCGACGATGATTGGAAGTTACCAGATGACCTACAGATAAATACAAAAATATTAGAGGATATACAGGATGATGAGACCGCCGCCGGAAGAACCTCAGAAAACCCAACAGAAGAACCTGCGACAGAATTACTGCTGCCGCCGCTCAACCCGAATATTTCGAAGATATTTTCACAAGATATTTCTTATATGCCCCCAATCAATCGACAAACAAAAACATTTTATATAAGTTATCTCGATTGTGATGTCAAATCATATCAACCGACATGTCATAAATTAGGAACTCTTCAAGATTATGCTGATCGTTTATATAATAAAATAGTGACAGTAGCTATTGAAGTAAATCATACAGAAGCGGTGAAGGTTGCGGCATCAGCATCCAACGTCAAAAAAGCTTGGACAAAAACAGTAACTGCTGCAAAAGTAGTGAAAAATGAAACTTTGGTTCCCAATTATGTAGAAGTAGCATTAAATAAATTCAAAGAAAAAAATACAGGGGTTTTTGATAGTGAACTAGATGAATGGGTTCATATAATAGACGGAGCGTATTCTAAAGAGTATGTATTAGGTGCGTGGGACCAAAGTGATCGAGAAGGTACCGATAAAGAACGACTCGGCAAAGAGTGGTTTGGAATGGAATATAAAAATCCCTTAGAAGAAAATTTAGAAAATACTGAAGGTAATACAAAAGTACATAAGATTGAAAGCAGCAATTTCTTTGGTAATGAAACTTATATTACACATCTAAATAGTCCAAATGAAATAAACTTTTATAAAAAACTAAATACCGAAAAATCTCTAGATTGGTTAGGTGCCACATCAGCACCGGCCTTAAATTTTTTTAATGCGGCTATGCAGAGAATTGATTATCAAGGCGGAGGCCTAACAATAATTTTGTTAAAAGAAATGATACCAAAGACAACAAATTGGTGGTGGGATGTAAACTTACAAGAACTCAAGATTGCTGTTAAGACACAAGATACTATGCCAGGAATGAAAAGTATATTAAAAAGTTTGGGAAAACACAAGAGGGATGCATACACAAAAAGGTTTAATATCAAACCAAAATTAGTATCTATTATAGCCTCCAATAGTCCGGAATTCAATATAAAAGGAAAAATACCCGATTTATATAATCTAAAAGTAAACGGTATTAACACAGATTTTATGATATCTGAGTCGGAATTAAGAGATAGATATGAATATGCATATGAACAGAATTCTCATATTCATCCACCGTATAATAATGCTTTAAACGCTGAGTACATTATCCGCAATTTTATGGAAGATAATGATAGAGGTGATGAAAATCTAAAAAAAACAAAAAAATTCTTATTTCCTAACAAATTTTCAAAGGGCGAAACTAGTGCACCAATAAAAGCTCAACAAGATGCATACGCTGATGCTAATAAAAAAATAGAAGAATCTTTGGAAAAGGCAAAGAGCATGAAAGGACAACCGTTAACCGTGGAAGAAACAAAAAAAATACAACAGGAATATAATATATCTTCGTCCCTACAAAGAAGAATTGGTCGCGAAGCCCACTCACTTTCAAGTGTAGCCAGTTATAATAATAAAACAGGAAAAGAAAATTTGGTTGATTTTAAGAAAATAACTAACGATCTAATTGGTCAATTAGACACGGAGATAAGTAAAACTCAAGAGAATTGTGATGAGACTAAAGATGCTGTAGCATCTTCATTAAGTCCATTAAGTATAGCTCCACCCCCACAATGGAAGCAGATTGAAAAATTTCCATTTCCACCACATTTATATCAGGAGTTTAATTCTGAAAATGATAGTGGGTTACTTTATAAGGAAAATATAATGCTTGTACCAAAGATGAAAAAGGTACGACACAAAGGGGTGTCTTCAAAATATGTATGGGAAGACACTCGGTGTTTAGCTACTGGTAAAGGGTGTGTTGATTATCAAAAGGATATTGACGACACAATTGCTACTGTCAAGGAGGATACTCCTAAAAAAAGAATGCCGAAAGATATTATAAAAGGTCGAGATGATATTATAGGTAAATTATTGAAATCTAAAGAGGAAGCTACACGTTCATCAAAATCATCTCGGCGGAGCCGCACACGTTCATCAAGATTAGCTTGGTGGGAGTCTGGTTTGGATGATGACGTATTTTTTGATGATGTGGGCAACCTCGGCACCCTCGTGTCCGCCCTCGGCTCTATTATCTAGAACGATAATAAATTACTCTTGATAAACAATATCATATACAATTTACATTATATATGATAAAATAATTAACTTTCAAGCAGGGTTTCTTCACAAATATTTTTAATAGTGGGTTGAATATCTCTCTTGTTTTCGCTTATAGGCGAGGTAATACTTCGAACAATATTAACATA
>Ga0181402_1000950_pt1 | contig 10585 bp, 13 predicted proteins | sample 25SPOviralmetaG_FD_130131 | JGI IMG/M metagenome (GOLD analysis project Ga0181402, IMG submission 130131) | Marine viral communities from the oligotrophic San Pedro Time Series (SPOT) site, San Pedro Channel, CA, USA - 25 SPOT_SRF_2011-08-17 | ecosystem: Environmental > Aquatic > Marine > Strait...
TACGGTTTGTGAAACTATGGGTCAATCCTAGACCCTCCGCCTTATTTGAGAATTCAAATCCTTGTGTTTTATTATACCACGATTTAGTAAACATTAATGTTGCTTCATGAATTAGTTTTTTATTATCGCCACAGTCTAAAGCATAGAAATCGTTTTTTGTGTAAGGTGGATAAATAAAGATCATTTTATTACAACCAACGCAACCTACATTATTTTTTTTTAGTGTATCGAAAGAGTGAGAGATATATGTTGGTTCATATAAATCATCATCATCCATAAATACAACTAGATTGTTATTTGCGTTTTGAATAAGTGTATGTCTTTTTTCACCAATAGTTAGTCTTTTTTTATTTCTCAAATACTTTAATTTTATGGGTTTAATAGCTGAACTAAAATCATCATAGTTTTCTATAAGGGGTATTTCACCATCATCATGAATCACAACTTGAAGTAACTTATGTGGATATTCTTGAATCAATAGGTTTCTTAAAACGAAGGGAGTAAAGTTACGTCGATTGTACGTTGGAATCAAGATTGAAATTTTAGGTAAATCCATTATATCATACTTTAGATTTTATTTTTTAGAATGAAACAAAGTGATCCCATCCTAAATATTCTTTTTCTTTTATCTTTTTTAAAATTGGGGCGAATCTTTTATGGGTTTCTATCTCTTCATAATGAGTATAATTATTTTTAATGAAACTATAAGCCTTTTTAATAGCCGGCATCCACATATCATCATTAATTAAATACCCGCCTTGTTTCAATAATAAATCAGCATAAAAATTATCAAGTATAACATAATCAAAAATGTGTGAGCCATCAATAAATATTAAATCATACTTCTCACCTTTTGCAAGTAATTCGGGTAATGCTTCATAATTAAATTTCTCAATAAAAGTATGATTTTTATCTAAATTTAATTCTTTGATATTTTTTAATCCGTTACCACGCCAATAGGTTGATTGGTATGGGTCTATACTTGTTAGTGAACCTTCATTATTCAAAGCTTCTAAGATTGCTATACTAGACATACCATCAGCCATGCCTACTTCTAAAATTTTCTTACAATTATGTTTTTTAATAAATCCCTTTAAGAACTCTTGAGAATCTTTATCAATCCCCGCTATTTTTTCAGTTATATTCATTTATATTATAATTTAGATTTTATTTTTAACAAGTTTAACCTTCGGTTTTACCAAAACCAACCAGTTGATATTTCTTTGTTTTCTTCGGCTTCTTTTTCTTTTTGTTTAATGAATTCTTTAATAATAGATAAATCGCTTTTGATACAAATGACGTCCGTTTTCAGTTTATTAAGGTTTCTATTGATTTGATGAACTTCATTCTTCACCTTATCAATAGGTTTGGTTTCAAAGGGATTGGAACGTTCACTCATATATTTATCAAAATATTATAATTGAAATTAAAAAATAATTATTTTAATCGTAAATATCTATATAATTCAAGATGTATTTTCATTTTTAAATTATCATATTTTTGTCTATAACTGTTACACCGACTACAAATTATATTTCTAGGTAATCCAGTAAAATGGTCGTGATCTAAACATTTTCTATTAGCACAATTTTTATTAGTTACTTGTAATTCACAATTACAACTTTCACAAATTTTAGTATCAAAAAATTTATCAAATGTATCATCAAAATATTTAATGCCTTGTATTCTCCAACCAGCTTGGATTCGTGGTTTGTAATCTTTATTTTTACCTTCATAATATTCTTCTCTCTTTTTTTGTAGTCTTTCATTTATCTTATCTAAATTTCTCCTATGTTGGTCTCTAGCATATTTTCTATGTCTTTCGGGACTTTTATGGTATTGTTGTTTTCGTCTCTCTTTTGTTAATTGTGTATATTGTCTATCATATTCTTTTTTGTATGATTTATAATCGGGAAAATCTTCTTTATTAAGTTTTATCCCACTTGTTTCTCTCCCCATTATATTTAATTAATTATTGTTTCATTTGTTTAAATATATTTAATATGTTATAAATGGATTCAATTACCCCGAGACCTTTACCGGAAAACATAGATGATTGGTCTGATGAGATTGAAGAACTATTAAGTGAATGGGGCGAAATAAGCTGTTGCTACGCTTACTTACATAATTATAGTCAAAGGAAATATAAAAAGAAATATCAACATCTTCAAATCCCAATTATCGTTTTATCAACTCTAACTGGTGTTGGTAATTTCGCAGTTGATAGTTATATACCAGTTGATTATCAACACGGATTTACTGCAGTTGTTGGGGGATTTAATATCTTCTGTGGTATATTAGGTACTCTTGGTTCATTTCTCAAATATGCTGAAACCTTTGAAGGTCACCGTATTAGTGCTTTAGCTTGGTCTAAACTTGGAAGAGCAATTGAAATTGAATTATCACTTCATGATAAAAAGAGAAAACCTTGCCGTGATTTTCTCAAAGTGTGCCGTGCTGAATATGATAATTTATTGGAGAGTTCACCAAATATTGATTTGGATATTATCGGTATGTTTAACAAAAAATTTAATGATGATTATCCGGATGTTAGAAAACCAATTATATGTAATGGTCTCAAGGCTATAGTGCCTTATAAGAATCATACTATTGTTAGTATCAAAGAAGAAGAAGAAGAAGAACAAGAAGAAGAACCAATAATAGAATCTCAACCCTCAGCTCCGCAGCCGGAGGTTGAATAAAGTGGTATATATCCAAATGGGTCAATTTTAGACCCGTGGGTCAAATTAGACCCATAGAGGCGAAAGGTGCTTGACCACTTTATTTGTGCGTGGGTCTAAATTTGACCCATATAGATATATACCACTTTTGTTATAAATATAATAGAAACAATAAATAGATATCATTTATTAATAATATTAAATAATTTTTAATAATTTGTAGATAATTATTTTATGTTTTATACTATAAAAGTATGAGTTTTATGCCGGAAGTAAAGATGGATTTTATACCAAGTGATAATGAGAGTGATAATGATGAACAAAGTGAAAGTGAAACCGTTGTTGTTGAAGAAGAAGTAGTAAGCGAAGCAGAAGAAGATGAACCGCCGTCCCCTAAGAAAATACCAAAAGCAAAATCAAAACGTGATGATATGAATATAGATGAAATATTTAATATACCACAAGTCCAACCATTAGAAACTAATATTAAATTAACTAAGAAAGGTAAACCACGTAAGAAGCGTCCTCCTATGAGTGAAGAACATAAGGCTAAACTTGCATTAGCACGGGAGAAGGCTATGGCGGCAAGGAAAAAGAAAGCACAAGAAAAGAAAGAAAACAAAGCATTAGAATTAGAAGAAAAAGAATTATTAAAGAAACAAAAAGTCAAAAGAGTTAAGAAATTAAAAGAAGAAGTTGAAGATAATGATGATGGGTCTAAAATTGACCCACCCATTAAAAAAGAACAAATTAAAACATTTTCTAAAGAAGATTTAGAAGAAGCACAATTACAAGCTATTATGAATTATGAAAAAATAAGAAAAACAAGAAAGGCTGAGAAGCAAGTTAGACAAAAGAAAGAAGCTGAACAAGAAGCACTGAAAGCACAGTTAAGGCGGGCGGTGGCTCCACCTCAACAAGAATACAATCCATTTAATGGATGTTATTAATTTAAAGATAAAGTATTATCTATTGTTAAAGATAGATAATGGAATCAAGTAAAAATACAAAAGCATTAAAAGCATTGAAAGAAGTTATTGCTGAACTCAATAATATTGTTGAAACCATAAGCGAAGAAAATATAAATTTAATAAAACAAAATAATATTATTGAAAAAGAAAATAATATATTAAAAGAAAAGTTACAAAATGTAAGTGAAATTATTTCAGTTTGAATCTCCGTTTGTATGCTTTAATATTTTTATCTCTATCAGTATATGCCCCCCATAATATATAGTAAGAAAGATGATTTGGCGACATATATGTCCCCTTCTCTAAACTCCCTTTATGACGACTTCTATATTTATCTCGTCGTTTTTTGTCTTTATGGATTGTATAATCTTCATAGCGGTTATCGCCGAATTGTGTTGTTTTTATTTTCTTACCTTCGCCGTCATAAAATATTGCCTTAAGTTTCTTATTCTTTGCTGTACCTTTTTCAACAACCATTTTAATCATATTTATTATGATTAAGATATAAAAATTTAATTTATAAAATTACTTTAAACTTTGAAAACCATCCTCGTCCTCTTCAACTTCATAATCACTTTCACTATAAGCACTACCTTCACTATCACTTAAATTTTCTTTTCTAACATATTTAGGTGGTTCATAATCTTTATCAACTTTAACATTATATTTAAATTCTTGTATTAAATCGGGTCTACCATTCATAGCTAAAACACTTATAATTTCATCGTAAGCTATTTGATCCATTATACCTTAACATAGAAAATTATTCTAGATATTTTACTTTAATTTGATCAACACTTAAACCTTCATGTAAATCACTTTGAATAGATTTAGTTAATTCATCGCAAGCCCATTCTTGTTTCATATCACTACAAATTAAATCCTCCCACCATGTATCATCACCATCAATTACCCAATCTTGAGATACAAAACTTTCATATTCTTGTTCAGTCCAAGCAGAGTAAATACGCATAACCATTTTATATATTATCAATATAATTTAATTTTAAAATTTATTTTTTCTTTTTTTCTCCAAGTATTTCTTCTATTAATCCAATTGGTGTTTTTCTCACTTTTTGTATCTTATAAATGACTGAACTTGTTTTATCTACATTCGCATACTCTCCATCACTATCATGTATACTAGTTGTTATATCTGCGATCATAGTTGGTTTCGTAACAGTAAATTGTATATCACTTGGATTACCCAAGAAATAATCACTTGCTCCACTATATTTATCCACGATACTAATGATCGGCAAGTTTGCTCCCGTTGGATTACCACCAATCGCAGTCGCACCTTCTAAAATATCACTTCTTATTGTATAGTATGGTCTCAATACCGATTTCTGTAAATCAGTTGCGGTAATGGTTGTTGATTCAGTTAATACTGTTACTTCATTCCACAATTCCAAGGGTTTAGCATTTATGGGACTAAAACTTGTTCCGCCCGCATAATGAAAAATATTATCACTCCCAACCTTAGCCGCCGTATAATCGGGGACACAAGTAGGATAAGGTAATTGATTATAATACATAACCGCACCAAATTGATTAGTAACATAATTTTTAGTATCAGTTTGAACTACTTCAGCATTAGTAGTTGGTCTATATAATAAACTACTATTTTCATTATCAACTCTTTTAGTTAAAACATTTTTAGATGATGGTGAAGCATTCACAGCACTATAATCAAAACCTAAAATATCCCACAAATTATCTTCCCAATTATCCTCATCAAATCCCCAATCATCAATATAAATACCACCATGAGAATCAAATATTTTATAAGGTTCTATATTATCATTATACCCATCATATTTAATTGTGTTTACTCCTTCTGTGGTTAGTTTAGCGATATAATCTGTTGCGGTTTCGGGATATGGTTGTCTTCTATAGGCTTGATTCTGTCTATGATAAGGTTTAAAGGTTGGACTAAAACCAAATTGAGGGGGTCTAGGATTAATCTTATATACTGTATTAGCCGCTTCTTGATTTGTCGTTGCTGGTGTTATTAATCTTTCGGTTGTTCTATTAGGAGGACATAAAGATTTACTATTTACAGCACTCGAAGGATTGCCCGCGGTTGCTTTATTTCCCGTATTATTACCGGTATGAAATCTACTTAACTCAAATCTATTTGTTACACCATTATAATTGATTGAGGGGTTATTCGCACCGATATAAGACATAGTCATATATGGATTTAAATCAGTCATATTGTTTTCATCGGCAACGCTTCTAATGTGATTAATTTGTGTAGGATATTCAAAAATTTGATCTGCGACATTTTTACCCTCATTTTCGGTTGCTTTGACTCCAATATCCGTATTAAAATAACCACTAAAAGGAGTTATAATTGCTGTGCTATATGCAGTAGAATGAAAATCATATCCAAATCTTCTACCACTTTTAATACTAGTATTTGCTCCAGCACCACTATCTTCTGTAAATAACCCTTGTGGTATACCACTTACACCATCAGTGTCAACAGTAATTAAATATATCACATCAGTAGCATTACCACCAGCATCATGATTTTGTATTCGTGTTGGATAAAATGAGCCATAACAAAAACCATCTTGAGCCAAACTTGTGAAATCATTTCCTTCTATAAAAGTGTCTCTACGTGTTTCATCATATTTAAAAAATACTGGTGCTGAACTCATTTCAATATTATTAGGTGCTGCCCGTTGAGTAAACGCATCATCACCAAAAGTTTCATTATGAATAGCAACACTATTATCAGTAGTATATTTATTAAAATGAAAAAATCTAGTATTGCTAATTGTTGGTCTAACTAATGGAGAAATACGACCATTACTATAATAAAGTGTATCTGGTAAATCATCCCATAATTCGGGGTATAATGCTTGAGTATCAAAAAAATCCCTAATGATTTTTAAATTTGCCTCAGTATATAATATATTTGATACTACACTTCTGTCCGAATTATTATATTGAGCCCCACTACCAAGAGTATTTTGTATATTATCAAAAGTTGTGAAACCCTCAAAAGAATCAATTACTTGACTGATTATACTACCATCATCAGCTCTTATGGTAGGCATGTTTTCTGCTGTATTTAATAATTTATGCATAGTTCTACCACTTTCAAATATTTCGGGGCGTTTCACTCCTATGTAACCGAAGGTAGCAATATAATCAACTGCTAGTTGTGTTACATTACCAGCAGTTACCGGTAAAGTTTGAGCGACATAACCATCATAAGCTTCACTACCGAAATTATATTGATTTTGAGCGTTAATCGGTTTAAATGTATTTGTTTCAATTGTTTTAGTTAATGGTCTAACAAAACCATCTCCATCTAATATTTCAAAAATAGTTTCATTTTTGGTTTCTGTTAATTGTTGTGTGATTTGGTTTGCTACTGCCGAAGGAGTATTAAAACCCTTATTAACTTCTACAAGTAATTTTTCTCTTACTCGATAATATGTAGCCTCTTGAAAAATACCGTTATGATATTTAGTTGCGAATTGTTCTATGTCATTTGTAGCACCAATAACATAGGATATTTTATTTTTGATAAATAATGTGTATCTTGTATTATCAACTTTTTGTTTATAAAAAATACTATTAGATACGTCTTCTCTTTTTCTATAATCAGCAGAACAAATAACATTACTATTGATTGTATGATCACCTAATGGTAATCCTTCAGCAGTACTGTCTCTGTTTGTATATGCTGGGACATTAGTTCTATTTACATTGCCTCTAATGCCAAAATTTGTTGTAAATCTTCTTGGGTGTTGAATATAGTTTGGATATTCATTTGAAGTAATAAAATAACCAATTACTAATGGTGCTAAATTATCTCTTAAATCAACTGTTTCATCAGTAGGTAAAGGAGGTTTATTAGGTAAAGATTCTCTAACGACTTCATTTGTTGTAATACTTCTATAATATCCTAAACGATAATCGGGGTCATAAGCGGTAAACTTCGTATAAAAATAATCTCCATATTGTATATCAGTATAAGTAGCAACAGCATTAGAGCCTCTACTTTGTCCCTTGAATTCTATTGTTTGTGGGTTACCAGCACCAACTTCATTTACAAAAGCTCTTTCTACACTAACCTTATCACCAACATCTAATCGTACAGTTTCATTTAAAGGATTTGTAAAAATAGCGGGATTAGAATCATTACCAGTCCTACTTTCAACTGAAGCAAGCCGATTACAATTAATAAGTTTAGTGTCAACGTATTCACTCATTTATAATATGAGGATATAAAAAAAGTATGGATAAAAAAACTAACATTAAAAAACAAAACCCTTTTCAATAAGGATTTTACATTTGTCATCATGCTTCTCCTTAAATTTATCAAGTTTTTCATTCTTCTTGTAGTAATTATATAATGATCTTGCTTTTACAAATTCTTTATTGTCTTGATATTGATTACATTTCATCTCTTTACCCTTACTATGATAATGATTCTTAGCCCGTTCCCTATTCTTCATCTTGAATTCTTCATCGTGCTTACTTACTTCATGATAATACTTATTTTCTCTTTCTCTCTTCTTTTTGTAATCAATTAAAACTTTAGCAATTTGTTTTTCAGTTAAATCCATTATATATACTTATATATAGATAATTATTTTTAAATAATAAATATTATGGGTCAAAATGGGTCAAGGTCAAATTTAGACCTTACTTTGCTTGACGAATATGAAAGCATACAATTGTCTTACCAGTCAAAGCAGTACATAATGTTTCATTATCATAAACAATATCAACATCAAATGAATTGATTAAAATTTCTTCTGGGTTATTTAATGATAAATATGTTTTTTCATGTGGTTCAAAATATAAACCTCCGGTCTCATTACCACTATTATCAAAGCGAGGTAAATGAGCTATAATCTTTGAATTAGTCCCTTGTCTTGCGTTAACACTATTTTGAGTGAAATTATTTAATCTAATGAATAATGAAATATTTGATACAAGCTGAGGTACTGATGTGCTTTCAGTTGTAGTTATTACATTATTTGCTGGAGCAAGAGGACGAGAAATTGGATCACCCGAAAAACCCAATGTAAATTGAGTATTACATTCATCAGTAGAATTTCCATAAGCAGAACTTCTTGCTGTGATAAGTATAGAATCATAACCATCCATACCACCCGAAGCATTCACGACTTTCGGTGCTAGTAATCCATTCGCACCAGCACCATGACTAGTTGTTGTTCTACTGAAATTATTCCAATCTCTCATTTCTAATTTCTTACAAAAGATAGTTTCACCGTATTCTTGAGACCAACCCCACCAATCATAATTAAAATATTTAGTTTCATCATATTTAGGATATGCTGTGTAATGGTCTACACTTTCTAAGGTAATTTTTTGACCTCCAGCAGCACTATTACCCGAAGCAGCACAAGTAGGATACAACGCCCATTTAGCAGCATTAGTAGGATTTAGACATTGATTCTTTGTAGCACCCGCTGCTTTCAAGATTGTAAAATCACATAAAAGAGTTGATGCTCCCGCTTCATTAACAAGAAAAATAGAAATTTCTTCATTTTCTAATTCAAATCTAACTTTTCTATATTTACCACCATTTTGTCCTATATCATAAATAGTCCCGAAATTAGTATTATGCCCCCCGAAATATGTTACTTGATTCATGTAAATACCATCACCAGTACCACCGGCGGTTCTTGCCGAAGATTGATAAACTCTCAATTCAGTCCCAACTCTCATCACAGCAACATCAGCATATAATAATTGATTTCTAGTTATGACACCACTACCGGTTGCCCCAGTCGCAAGAGTATCATCAAAATAATTAGGTAAATAATCAAAATCACCACCACCAATATTACGCTGTGTATTGATTCTTGATAATCCACACATCCATCTACCACCCGAATTAGCATCACTAAAATTGAAAGTAGCAGTTCCGGCATTTTGACTTATTGGATATTCACGATTTTGGACGTAAAAACCATTAAGATTAGTTGATGTTACCGCTCCCGCTGCTTGTGTAAAAGTATAAGAATCATTTTTAGAGATATCAGTAAACACAATATCCGCCGCATTTCTAGTAGTTTTAGCGGTCTGCTGTGTAGCAACAAATTTAAAACCCTTAAATGAAGTACTTGTTCCATCATAAAGAGCAGAAACAGCTACACCGGTTGTAGTAGCACCAGTAATCAAAGATGGGTGAAATGATGCTTGGTTTATACCTTTATTGATTTCAGTAGCCATATCATCGATATTAACTTCATTCTTTTTATCTCCCGCCCTAAATGCTTCACCAGCACCAATCACCGCTCTAAAAGGTTGAGTGGTTGAATTTTCAATACTATCATCGTGTAAATCTTCTATGGGTGTGCCGAAGTAATGACAGAATCCACTATTAGCACGATCAAGAATAAATAAACCATTCTTATTGATTTTTGCACTTTGTAAAGCAATCTCACTCATAGGTGGGATTCTCATAGTATTAAGTAATCTATTTTGATAGGAGAACGGTTTGAAAACGTTGGAGAATGATGGGTCATCTTCAGTAGCAATATTTGATGTAACAACTAAACTCATTTATAATATTATTATATATTTTTTTAATCAAAAAATAAATCAAAAAAAATTATAAATTTATATATATAATGCCTAAGAAAGCAATAAAAGTAAAACCAATTAGTGACCACAATAAGATTCAAATAGATATTAAAAAAGAATTAGATGAAGATAAAAAGATTAAACCCGATAAAGTGTTTGAAGGTTACAAGACAACAAAGAAAACAACAAAGAAGAAATCAAAATATTAAGTATTTAAAATGTTGCTAATTTTAAACTATGGGTCAAATTTAGACCTTGAGACAAATAAAGTATAAATGCTCTCTAATTGCTATATAAGTTAAATTAGAGTTAGGGTCTAAAATTGACCCGTGGGTCAAAGTGGGTCAA
>Ga0181402_1000951_pt1 | contig 10574 bp, 18 predicted proteins | sample 25SPOviralmetaG_FD_130131 | JGI IMG/M metagenome (GOLD analysis project Ga0181402, IMG submission 130131) | Marine viral communities from the oligotrophic San Pedro Time Series (SPOT) site, San Pedro Channel, CA, USA - 25 SPOT_SRF_2011-08-17 | ecosystem: Environmental > Aquatic > Marine > Strait...
AAACACCTTTTGCAGCGAATTCGTCACAAATCAATACTCTTGATCCGTATACTTGACCGATTTCACCGTTAAGTTTAGTAGACATGTCGCCCACCATATTAACATCTGCAAACTCTGCATCTTCTAGTAAGTTGTAGTAGCACTCTTGTGATACGATATATACAACTTCATTTGGGTTAACACCATATTTGCCCATAGACTTTCTCATTTCGAGAAGTTCTAAAGCTGTTAGCTTTTCAGTAGCAGCTGCACCTGAGCCAGGAACAATTACGTTACTTGCGTCAGTTGCTTTGTGTACTAAACCATCAAAAATACCTGATGTGTATGTACCTTGAGCATTGTTACCAAATAAGATAGCATTTTCGATACCTCTTGCATGCGCTCTAACCATTGATTCTCTGATCAAAGGTAAGATTGGCATAATAGCATCTTCTTCTGTTTCGTTTCCGATAAATGATTTTGAAATTAACTTCTTAACTGCTAATGTTTTTTCTGTTAAATCAACTCCGCCTCTGTCACCAGTAGTTACATAAGAGTCACCTCTTTCTGATAAGTTACCGTGTGGTGAAGCACCGTCACCAGTTCCAGCAGCTGATACGAATTCAGCATAACCAGCGTCTGGTAAGACTGGCATAATCATTGAAGCACTAGTCATTTGAATCTCTCTAAATAGAGGAGCCAATATTAGTTCATTTTGAATATCTCTTTCAACACCTGTTGATACTACTTGCTCGTAGTCAGCTGATGAAACAGCAACACCTGAATCAGTGTTTACTTTCTCTATGATACCTTGACCAAATTGTGTGCTTTCAATTCCTTTTTTGCCAGTAATGACAGAAAGGACTTTAGCGTCCATTAACTCATCTTGGTGAGCTTTTTTCCAGTCAGAGTTTCCTCTTTCTGAGAAAATTCTTTTAGACTCTCTGATTTTCATCATTTCTTCTGATTTCTCAGCTAAATCTTTCTGTAGTTCTGCAACTACATTGTGAAGATCTTCGTTTTTGCCTAATAGTCTTTCCTCGACATCATTTACTAGTCTTTCAGCACCAGATAATCCAGCCTGAATAATAGTTTTTTGTTCGTCCTGTTTTGCTTCTTGAACAGCCTTTGCTTCAGCTTCAATGTCAGCAGCTTTTTGAACTTCTGCGTCATCTTTAGCTTTTTGCTCTGCATTTTGCATAGCAATAGAAGCTGCAGTTTTCTTTGCAACTTCTTCAGCAAATGCCTTCAGATCAAACTCTGGACTTGTATTGTCATTCGACATATCTTTCTCCATAATATCCGCATTTGCGGCACTTGGCTGCTCAGTTTTGTCAGTTATAACTGACTCTACAGAGTGAGCCTTGTTAAATTGTGTTTTAAACTTTTCATAATCACTATCACTATCAAAAGATTTAGCGATTGAGAAAGTAGCAGTTTGGTTTGCTGGAATGCTTACCACTGATACCTCTAAAAGTTCTGCACTTTTTATTAAAAATCCGTCAGTTTCTTTGTTGTAATCGGCATCCTTGACCTTGAAACCAACGGAAAAGGCTCCAAGAACACCGTCTTTAATAAGTTCTACTATGTCTCCAGCAGACTTAGAAATTTTTGCTTCTAGTTCTAAACCGTTTTGTGTAACATCGCAATATTTTGCTCTACCAATCGGTCTATTGTAGTCGTGATTAAAAAGAATAATTGGATTACCACTATAGTTATCCAACCCGCCTTCTTTCCACGCATTGTGATCAATCACATCGCCTGTTCTATCTAAGGCATTAGTACTTGCTAATCCTTTAATAGTTATTGAGCCATCTTCTTGAATGTTTGATTTTTCAAAAGTGTTAGTTATATGAAATATCTTTTTCATTAATCTTCCTTTTTAACGGCTTTTTTAGTAGCCGGCTTAGTTGATTCTACTTTTGCTTTTTTAGGTTTTACTTCCTCAACTTTCTTATCATAAATGCCAGGATAGTTTACTTCAATTAATTGCTTAATTCTAGCCCAACTTTGAAAAGTTCTTCTTAGTGCCATAAAGTTATACGGCTTATCTTTAGCTTTTTTATATTCGTCTTGAGATAGAAATTTACCCTTTGATCCCATATAAGTTGCTACTTTATTTAAAATTGCTTTTTTATTCATTATTTTCCTCTGTCTCTTCTGGGGGTCTCCCACCTTGTTCTGGATTTACGGCAGAACCCGCTATATTTGCAGGTACTCTTGGCTCATCAAATCCGTCTACTTTTTCTAGTCTCAATGCCTCTCTAGCTTCGTTAGGTGACATGATTCCTGTGTTAACAAGTGTAGCGTAGTAAGATGCTTGATCTCTTAGCTCTGGTTGCAAAGCAGGTATTCCTGATACATTTTCATTTGCTTCAAAACCAAAGTATCTTTCTAGTGCATACTTGAATTTTTTAACGATAGGAAGTATTGTCTCTAAATAATACAATCTATGGTTAGGTCTTATGTTTGCATTGTTTCCACCATCTAGTAAGATTGGTGGTACTCCCATTGCCTCTAATATTATTCTTTCACAAGATTTAATTGAATCTTGAAAGTCTAACTCTTTAAAATTTATATTTGTTAATTTGTCAACTTCTAAACCGCCATCTAGTACAAGAGGTCTTCTACCTCCAGATACAGGATTATACCTTGCAGTCCATGATTGTAACATTCTTTCTTTAATTTTTTCTGAAAGAGTGTTAGGACTTTTTAGTACTAAACCTGGTACAGCTCCATTTTTAAAGAAGTTGTCCTGAAAATGTCTTAAATTTGCAAGTAGATTCATTGTTCTAAATGCAGGTTTAAGTCTAGGTACACCTCTATAAATAGAGTGAAAGCTATTTTCTTTTATATGAATGATTTCATTTGGTTGAAAGTCGATACTGCTATCAAATTCATATTTTTCGACATACTCTCTTTCGTCTGTCATTATTCTCATTTTGTCAGCAGGTAAGTGATACAAGTGTAGGCCATCATAGTATATAAATATATTACCATCTAGTAATAAATCTATAATAAGATTTCTTTTAAAAGTGCCTATATCTTGATAAGGATTGGGTTCGAAATTTAATAATAAATTAACTCGTGATCTTCTGATATTTTTAAGAACTGGGCTGATACCTTGTATCTTGTCTCCTAATTCAAAAGGAATTTCAGCAACATCGTCTACTATCATATTAACGGCACGATTAACTACTTCTAATTTTTCGTAAGCGTCTCTATAGTTAGTAACAACTTCACGAGATTCGACACTTAAGCCTTCATCTCTAGAAATAATATACTGCGCAGGATTTGCTTTCTCTACGCTTTTATTTCCACCTGTTATAAAATCATACCATGCCATGTTTATCTCTTTGAATGTTTACCCATCTTTCTTGTTTCTTTGCCGTTACAAGTTTTGGTTTCTTTCCATAAATTGAGTGTAACTTCAAATGATGCTTATGGCATAGAGTAACAGCTTTGTTATAAATTTTATCGAAATGTTTTTCAATAAATTCTTCTCTTAATTCGAGAATTTGTTCTTCTGTTGTTATTTCTAACTTATGCTTTCTCATGTACTCTTCTAACAACTCTGTTAATGAGTAAAAATGATGAAAGTCTAAATTCTTCTCAGACTTACAGATATAACAACTATCTGTTTTCTGGTACTTGGATTTTGCTTTATCTCTTATGTATTTTATAAGATCTCTTTTTAATTCCACTTTATAATATCAATTATATCAACTATACAACCAAAAGTCAAGAGTTATTTTTGACATGCTAGAAAGTAGTCGCAGTCGTCTCGAAAGAATATAAAGCATACCTCAATGCATCGGCCATGTGAGACGCAGCATTGTGTTTTGGCTTTTCTTTCAGTAAGTTAGGGTTTGGATCCCACTGATACTGGTCTAGCGCCATCAATGTTTCGTCACATCTTTGGTCCACAATTAAAAGGTTATTATCAACTACTGTTGCTACTTTACCAATTCCATCTAATACAGATTTCTTAGCGTTTATAGTAGTTATGTCGTAGTTCTGTGCAAAATCAAAACGAGTCTGTTGGGCAGCGGAGTCAATATAGATCCAATCTATGCTCCACTTTTCTACTAATTTTCGTATTTCAATTGCGTGTTGTTCGGTGGTTCTTTCTGCATCTAAGTATTCATCAACAACATAATACTTTTGTTCATCCCAATCATACGCTATAACACAAAAAGCTGTAGGATCTTTATACCCGACATCAAGCCCGGCAAACACATCCATGTTTCTTGTATCAAATTGACCTAAGTCAGCAACGCATTTCTCATGGTCAAAAGCCCAAACCTGTCCTTCATAAATATTAAAGTCAGCTTCGTATTCTTGGCTAAATTCAGCCTCTGACATACTAATTCTTGCTTCTTTAATATCTTGTTCTGATAGTCTTGGGTTTTCGTGATAAGTTGCTCGTAAGGACGCCCACTCTGGAAATTCGTCACTGAATCCTCTGTAATAAAACTCAGCAAACCAATTATTTCTACCCCTAGGGGTTGATATAAAGATAGCTTTAGAGTTTTCTTTATCTAGTGTGGGACGTAGTGCTACGTTAAAGGCATCTTTGCCATTAACTAAAGCTGCTTCATCAAAAATAATTAAATCATAACTTCTACCGACCACTGAATCAACCTGATTTACAGATCCCATTCTAACTGTTGAACCATTAGAAAGTTCGATTACTTTATCTTTAGCATTATCTTTAACTACCTCTAGTCCAAAATGCTTGATAAGTCCTCTTTGTAAATCAAATGAAATTTGTGATAGGGAATAGTTTGGTGACATTAATAATATATGAGACCCAGGAACTAAGGAAACTAACTGTCCTATTATATTAGCAATATATGTTTTGCCTTGTCTACGTGAGACAGCAGCACATACAAAACGATACTTAGGATTATTAATTGCATTAATTATTGCAGTCTGACTGCTATTAGGTGATATACCTAATAACTCCATATATCCTGTAACGGGTAATTTTAAGTAACGAGAGGCTTCGTCGTAGTCCATGAGATATTCGCCTACAATATCTTCTCTACTTATAGTAAGCATTAGTGAAGAAGCTCTTTTTCAAAAAAGTTATCTTCATCATCAGGTTGAAGTAATCCTTCTTCCTGTACTCTGTGATATAAATAACAATAAGCTGCTGCTAATTGTTTTATATTCTTTTCTCTAGCTGTAAGTTTTCTTCTTTCTTCTACCTTCTCTACATGTAGTAGTAAAGTAGTTCCATTTAATAAACATTCATCAAGCCAAAGCTTTCTTCCGTCTACTTGCATTATTTTTTCCTTCGTCTAATTCCTTTAACGTGTTTTTGTGATTTTGGTGGTCTTTTCTTAGACCCCCCTTTACCTGCCCAAAATACTTTATTAGCCCAGTATGCCGCTGAGGACTTACCTTTTCTAATATTCTTAGCGTGTCGAGCTTTGAAACTCTTACGAGCTTCAGGACTGTAATTATGTCCCATTCCTTGTGCACCAAAGCGTATAACTTTAACTTTTCCACCTACTCGAACAGCAACCACAGCTTTCTTAGTTTTGTGGTTAGGTGTTCTTTTAGGCTTGTTTAGTCCAGCCAGGCCTGCTTTTTTAAGCCTTGCCTTTTCTGCTGCTGTAAGTGCCATTACCTTCTCTTTTTAAATCTTGCTTTTGGTGGATTCTTTGTCTTTCCGAATCTTGGTCCAATAGCTTTAGGGGCTGATTTGTATCTTAGTGCTTCTATACTGTTTGGGTTTCTACTGTTTACAGTAGTTCCTGCTGCAGAATTCATGTCTCTAGTGATACCTCTTTTTAGTTTGTGTTTCTTAATTTTTTGAGTACCGTGCACACCTGTTGGTCCGCTTAAAAAACCTCCTGATCTTGCCATAATTTTCTCCTCTTTGCTTAGCGTTTTCTACGTCTCGTAGTACGCTTCTTTTTTCTTGCGAAGGTTCTAACCATTGTAGGTTTACCTCCGACTCCTTGTTTAACAGATCTTTTTCTACGAACTGCTGAACGAATCTGTGCTTTTGTCATTCTAGCCGCCTTAGCTGCTGGAACACATTTTGGATATTTTCTTTTGCTTTTGCCTTTCTTTGCAGATTTACGTCCACAAGGTGCAAATCCTCCACCTTTTTTCGGTTTGGATATATCTACCCAACCTTCTTTAAACCATTTTGTTAATCCACCTCTTGGCTTTGCCATTATTTTCTCTTACGGCCAGTACCCATACGATACCTTCCGCCTTTGGCTTTGTAAGTCTTTACTAGCCAACCATTAGCATACGCTGATGGATATACTTTAAACTTTCTTTTTGCTTGTGCTTTAACTCTAGCGTATAGAGTAGGGTTAGTTGGGACGGGACGCTTTTTAGCTGCTTTCCGTTTCCTAGGCATTTCTACTCAGGATCACCTTCTACCCAGTATGGATGAGTTCCGTCTACATTCTTTAACTTCTCCATAACTTCAGTTGTATAATCTGCTATAGTTTTATTTGGTCCTTCATATTCTGTACCCTCAGTGTCCCATTCTACGGTTACAGTAAGTTGATTACCTTCAATAGCATTTATCTTGGAATCTCTCCAGGTACGTCTGTTGCCATCTGCATCTTCAGTTCCGTAGATTCTCCATAATTCACCCACTTGCATATAATAACTCCCATACAACAACTCTAGTATCGCAAGCAATATTTTCACCTATATTATCTTCTGTGAATGTATCTTCTTCTATCTTCATATGGAAAGAGAAGTCGTCTAGTTCATAGACTACTCCATCTTGATGTCCATTGTCATTATAAGTACGAACTACATCTCCTAATGCGGGTAGTGCCATATTACTCTCCTATGTTCTGTGTTGTGATCTTGACATTTTTCTTTGCTTTAATCATAGCATCTTTAATGTCGACTTTGCCATCTTTGTTCTGGTCTTTGCCAGTTATGATGTTCCATATAATTCTAAAATATTTCATTTACTTTTTCCTTTTAAGTATTGCTCTCTGTAGGGCTTTAGGAAGTTTTTTCTGCGCTGCAGTTAAACCCTTCTTCTTTTTACCTTTTCCTTTTTTCTTTGGTCTTCCGACCTTTGAACCGTATGTTCCTTTACCTCTTGGCATGATCACCTCCCCATAGTCCTTTCGGACACTTTGCCTTTTTTATTTGTACTTTTAAAGGCATATAACATTTACATATGTTACAATAGTTAAACTTAGGCACTAATTCTGGACACTTTTTACAAGTATCTAGCCTTTCATTACTTGATAAAATCTTCTGCATCTTTCTTATTAAAAAATACGCCTAATCTTTTACCTTCTATATCTCTTACTATGTATCTACCTCTTTTTTCTTGTATAGTATGGGTAGATTCTTTCTGATAAGAACTCATTATATCTGCAGCATCTTCTACAGCAGCTGGTTTCATCTCTTTTGTTGTATATAGTTTATTTCCTTTCATAATTACTCCTAGGAATGCATCATCACTATTGTCGTTATTAGTGCTGCCCCTCCAACTATAAGTCCTCCTGCGGAAGATATTATTATAGTCTCTATTCGTTTGATATTTTCATCCATGTCATCGAAACGGTTAAACGCAGTTTTCCAGCGTTCTGCACAAACAGCTTCATGCTTTTCTAAATCCATAGCTACTTTTGTGATTTCGTCTGACATAATATGAGGTTTTTGATTCTTTGTGATAATATTTCACATGTTTACTATTATACTAAAAATACAATCGTTTGTCAAGTACTATTTTCGTATGGTATAGATTTTTACTGGTTCAGATTTTCCTTTTACAATCACTTCATCTAAAAATTCATAATCATATCCATCAACCAAGCTGTGCTCAGAAATTACTAAGTCTACGTCATAGTTCTTACAACTAGATTCTAATCGAGCAGCCAAATTAACAGCGTCGCCCAGGACACTATAATCAAAGCGTGTAGTACTACCAAAGTTACCAACAACGCAGGGCCCGGAATTGATTCCAGCGCCTGTATTAATTTGATCAAGACCCTCTTCTCTAAGTGTTTCATTTAATTCCTCTAAGGCTATTCTCATTTCGATAGCCGCTTTTGTTGCATTTTCTATATGGTTCTCATCGGGTAGCGGAGCTCCCCAAAATGCCATAATGCAATCCCCCATATACTTATCTATCGTTCCTCCATGCTTGAGAATAATCTCAGTCTGATTGTCAAGAAAACGATTTATGAGACTTGTAAGTCCTTGTGGGTTCTTCTGATATTTTTCAGAAATCGGGGTAAATCCTCGGATATCAGAAAAAAGAAAAGTTAGTTGTTCTGTCGACCCACCCAATCTCAGCAATGTGGGGTCCTCTTGTAATTTTTTAACTAAGTCTGGACTTACGTATGTTCCGAATTGTTGTTTAATACGAAGTTTCTGACGATACTCGGAAAGGAAGCTCAGAAATGTATGATACGCCCAGTACAGTATCGATATAATTACGACACTGCTAAGGTCTATCAAGTAAGAAGATTTATAGGCATGCAGGGTTCCATATATTGCACCGACTACAATAAGTATTAGAGTTGGTGCAGAAAAGAAGACAGACCTGACTGCCAAAGCCAAAAGGGCCAAGCTAAGTAAACCATAGGCGTACTTAAGATAAATAGACCAAGTCGGTGAACTAGGTGCAGTACCTGTGATAAGATTGTGTAATATATTTGCTTGTATTTCATGTGGGTATTTAGCCCCCGCAGGGGTCGGCACCGGGTTTGTTACACCCTCTGCAGTCGTGCCGAATATAACAAAGGGAGCATCAATAGGGTTCTCTATAAACTCTTGTCCTGTTTGTTTGTAAAAATTTGTGTTCCAATTTAAAAAGATACGTCCATTTGCATCTGTATTCATGAGTGGGTAGTTTGGAACTCTTACCCATTCAATACCGTCTTCATTGGTCTTTAGCTGATAGCTAGGATCTCCTACCGCGACTCGCAACAATTCGAGGGCGAAGGACGGATATAGTTTGTTTTGACTTCCTACGACGAGTGGTATTCTTCTTGTAACTCCGTCTAACTCTGGGCTGGACACAACCACACCCGCACCCGCTGCGGATTCTGCTAGGTCTGGTGTTAGTTGTAAAATTCCTGGGTATGTTAATAGCCATGGTGTTGGGTCTTCTCCTAATTGTACAGTACCTACATGAGGTCCTTGTGTACTTACTTTTGTCGATGCTGTGTTTGCAAGGACTGTGGGTTTATATCCCATTCTCATAGAAAAGTATGTGTCATAATTTTTTCCACGAATATCTGGATTTGGCATCAATATTGTAAAGCCTGGAACAGCATTTGTAGCAGTAATTAAATCACCGTATACTGAACGTGGTAGAGGCCATCCTCCATAGGTTTTTAAAAATTCTTCGTCTAAGTCTACAATTAATATGTTTTCGTTTTGTAGTGGCTCACTATTCATTATAAGTAAATCATAGCCAATTAATTCAAGTCTTTGCATAATACTAGGATTCCATATAATGAATCCCATAAATAGTATTAGTGTTATTAGTTTATGCATCTTTTGGTACTCCTAGTACAGTTCTTCCATCGTATAGTGACTTTTTATTTTCACTATAGTGGAAAAATACTTGACTACACATATAGCCTTTTAATTCGTCTCTCCAATGCTCTACATCACATCCTCTGTATATTACAGCATCTCCTTGCTGTAATACTACTTCTACATCAGGTTCGAAATAAATAGGCCAAACTTGTCCTCCTAAAAACATTGTAGTGGAAATTTCACAAGAAGATCTATCTTTATGTTTAGTTAGTACATCTCCCTGCTGGTAAAGCCTACAGTAAGCATAAGTTTCTGTTAAATTTGCACCTACACTTGCTTCAAACTTCGGTTTTAATTCTTGTAAGTATGTTTCCATTATAGGGTCTCCGTACAAGGAGAAAGTATTAGGAACTTGTTTATCCTCAAAATGTTTAGTCTCTTTTAAATAAGTAGCAGCTTTTCTTCGTAGAATTAAGTATTTATGTAGTCTTTCTGCTTCTTGTTGAGAGATTAATCCTCGTACTATTTCAAACTTATTCATATTAGATCCCATCCATGGTTTGCTATAGCGTTAAGTATAATAAAGATACAAGTTGCCATATGTGTAAACCACCAAATAGTTCGTATGATAGCTATTTTATCTGCTTGAGAATCAGTTTCTCCTACCTTCTCTCCAAGGGATTTAGCCCACAGTCTCCAGTATTTATTCATTGTCTATAATTATTTTTGTATTGTTTATTACGGCTAAAGTTACTAGAGTATTCGCAAAGAGTACAAAGCTCTCATCTTCTTCCCAAAATATTCCTCCGTATCTTGCAAGTTCAGTCCACACTAGTTTGTGTGCTATAAGTCTTGTCAAAGAAGGGTCTGGAGGTAAAAAAGGATTTGCTTCTGATGCGTAGCCTTGTTGTACTGCATGATAAGTAGTAAGTACATCTAATGTATTGATTACAAAGTAATACTTATGGCTGGGTCTTTCCCAGTCAATGCTCATTTGGAACTTACTACGTTCTATGAGTTTGCCGTCTATCTCTATTTGGGTATAGTCCCAAGGAAGATCAACCTCCAGATTGACGGATGCGAATAGTGGATTGACCACC
>Ga0181402_1000954_pt1 | contig 10571 bp, 7 predicted proteins | sample 25SPOviralmetaG_FD_130131 | JGI IMG/M metagenome (GOLD analysis project Ga0181402, IMG submission 130131) | Marine viral communities from the oligotrophic San Pedro Time Series (SPOT) site, San Pedro Channel, CA, USA - 25 SPOT_SRF_2011-08-17 | ecosystem: Environmental > Aquatic > Marine > Strait...
AGACACAAATGCAGCACAGCTAAGGATAAAACATCTGCACGATATTGGTCGTGTAGAGCTTGGTAAGGAGAGAGAATGGCTAAAGTAAGTTGGATGTATGGTGGCAAAAGATATAGTGGCACCCTTATCCCTAGTAGAGAAACAAAGACACATAGGTTTGCTAGAACAGAAAATGGAAAGATAAAAAAACTTCCTAAAAATAAAAAATAAATAATGCCTAGACCAATATGTAAACTTAATGATGTTATTGGGGAGCAGTGTAGAAAACAAAGTAGAAACAACTCTGTATATTGTTCACAGAAATGTAAGAATAGGTTTTTCTATTTAAAGAATAAAAAAGATAAACCTCCTGTTAGACCAAAAGAAACAGCTGCAGCTAGAGGGCAACACTATGAACAGTTTGTTAAAGAGTATGCAGTTGCTTTAGAAAATAAAAAATTTACACATCAACAAGTAGCTGACAAGCTAGAGATAGGTAGAAGTGTTGTAACTAAAATGTATACAGCTTATCTACAAGATAAAGAAGTAGTTGCAGCAAGAGAAGATTGGGAGTTATCACAAGAAACAATTAAGTCCTTAGAGGATTTTAAAGATTTTAGAGATAGGTATTTTAAAACAGAAACAGGTGACCTCTACGAAACAGCAGACTTCCATGAGGGTTGGATAAACTCTATTATGGATGCTATTAAAAATGGTGGACAACAAATGATACTTAGCCCACCACGACATGGCAAGACAGACTTACTGACACACTTTGCTGTATGGCAGATATGTAAAAATCCTAACATCAGAATTATGTGGGTTGGTGGTAATGAGGACATAGCTAAGAACGCTGTAGGTTCTGTACTTGACCAGTTAGAAAATAATGAACTGTTAGTAGAAGAGATATGTGGACCTGGTGTAAAGTTTCAACCTAAAGTACGAAGTGGTAAGTCTTGGAGTTCTGGACAGTTTACTGTAGGTACACGAACTATTACAGGTATTAAGAGTCCGACTATGGTAGCTGTTGGTAAAGGTGGAAAGATACTTTCTCGTGACTGTGACTTAATTATTGCTGATGACATTGAGGACCATGGTACAACAATACAACCTAGTGCTAGAGAGCAGACCAGGCAATGGTGGACTACAACATTATCTTCCAGGAAAGAGGAACATACTGCTGTAGTTGTTATTGGCTCTAGGCAACATCCAGAAGATTTATATAACTTTTTGTTAGAGAACCCACAGTTTGATACAAAAGTAGAAGAGGCACATAGTTTAGAGTGTGTGTTACCTGAAACAGAATTAGAAGTACATCAAGACTGTATGCTATGGGCAAGTAAAAGAACTTACAAATGGTTAATGGGTCAGAAAGCAAACGCTGATACAACTGGTGGTAGAGCAATATTTGAAATGGTATATCTTAACAAAGCATTTGTAGAAGGTATTACTATGTTTAACTCAGAAGATATAGACCAATGTAGAGATATAAACAGAGTTATTGGGCAGGTACCTGCAGGAACACATTTAATTGCAGGACTTGACCCAGCATCTACAGGATTTCAGGCTTGTGTATTGTGGGCTGCTAATCCAGATACAGGAGAAATGTTTTTAGTAGATATAGAAAATGAACAAGGTGGAGGTGTTATACAAGCTCGTAAGTCTATAAAGAAATGGCACGATAAGTATGGACTATCTCATTGGGTTATTGAAGAGAATGGTTTTCAGAAAGCTATTAGACAAGATACAGAGTTAAAAGATTACTGTGGTAGAAATGGTATTCACTTAGAAGGTCATCAGACACAGAAAAACAAATACGACCCTATTTATGGTGTAGGAAGTATGCAACAGTTGTTTGAACAAAAACTAATAAACTTACCTTATGGTGACACAGAAAGCGAAACAAAGAGTAATATATATCGTAGACAGTTAATTTATTTTTCTAGTGCTGCTAGTAGAGCTAGTAAAGCTAGAAGTTATAAATCTGATGTAGTAATGGCTAGTTGGTTTCCAATGAAAGTTATAAGAAGGCTTGGAAAAGAACGACTAGCTGAGGTAGGATTAGATTACGAACCTAGTTTTGGAGAATGGGACATAAGCGATATGAACGAAAGCCCTTGGGGATAGAATGACACCTGAACAATTGACACATGCAATAACTAATTTGCATTTTGATAACCAAGCTGCTTACAGCACTAGAGGTCGTATTCGTGCAATTATGAATGGTGGACCTGATGGTATTCAGGCTTTACTAGGTGACAACTTAAAAGGATTTCAAGACTGGCAAGTACCTGTACCAAACCTTATGATGTCAGGACTAGAGCATTTATCACAAAAGATTGGTCGTATTCCTAACTTAAAAGTAGATGTACCCAATGGTAAAGATAGCGATAGAGCAAGACAGAAAGCTGAAAAGATTGGAAGGATTGTTAATGCGTATGATGAGGTACAAAAACTAGATTTACAAATGCCACAAGTTGGTAGATGGCTACCAGGTTATGGTTTCTCTGTATGGGTAATCAGAGAAAAGAAAGATGCTAATGGTACACCATACCCTTGTGCAGAACTTCGTGACCCATACAACTGTTACCCTGGATATTTTGGTGCAGACCAACAACCTAAAGATATGGCTATTGTTCGTAGAGTTCCTAAAGAAGCTCTTGCAAGGACTTATCCACAATTTGCAAATAAAATTATGTCTAAAGATGCGTACAACACAGACTTTAAAGGTGTAGGTAGTGCGTATGCTTCTGCATATACTGACTCATACAATGGTTCTTGGGCTAACAGTAACAACGAAGGTGACTTAATTGCAGAGTATTATAACTTAGAAGGTACATATATTTTCCACATGACTTCTGCAACTATTCTTGACTTCATACCAAACCCACTTGATAGTGGACCTGCCTTTGTCATAGCTAAGAAATTTAGCTTTGATAGATTGCAAGGACAGTATGACCAAATCATAGGGCTTATGGCTTCTATGGCAAAAATTAATGTGATGTCAATAATAGCAATGGAAGATGCAGTGTTTACAGAAACTAACATTTCTGGAGAGATAGAATCTGGACAATATAGAAAAGGTAGATTTGCAGTAAACTATCTAGCTCCAGGAACACAAGTTTCTAAACCATCATCTAATGTTCCTTATCAGATTTTCCAACAGATAGATAGAATAGAACGACAACTTCGTGTTGGTGGTTCGTATCCTACAACTGATGATTCGCAGTCACCACTAGCATTTGCTACTGGTAGAGGACTTGAAGAGTTAGGTGCATCTATGTCACTTATGATTAGAGAGTATCACACAGTAATGTCTGATGCTATAGAAATGATTGACACTAAACGATTAGAGTGGGATGCAAAAATGTATGGTGGTAATTCTAAATCACTATCTGGTTATATGGACAATACCTTTTATTCAGAAACATACGACCCAGGTAAAGACATAACTTCCTATAAAACACGCAGAGTATATGGAGCTATGGCTGGATATGATGAACCACAGAAGATAGTCACAGGATTACAGTTACTACAAGCTGGTATTATTGATAAACAAACTTTACAAGAAAACCTTGATGGTTTAGATAACCTTGTTAGAGTTAACGATAGAATTACAAAAGAAAAAGCAGATAACATACTGTTTGACACTTTGTTAGCACAAGCTCAACAAGGTGACCCTAAAGCAACTATGGCTGTTGTGCAGATAAGAAAGAATCCAGATGATATGCAAAATATTTTAGATAAGTTCTTTACAGCAGAAGAGCCAGAGATACCACAACCTGAACAAGAATTGCTTGGAGGAGGTGCCTTGCCACCACAAGGTCCTCCACCTGGCATAGCTGAACTACTTGGTGGATTAGGAGGATAATGTCTATTAATAATAAATTTGAAGATATAGTAGATTTTTGTTTAATTGATGTTGATGAACTAGGTGATGATATTATCTTAGAAGAAAGAATACAAGGTAAAACATATACAGACCAAATGCCACCAATGGTATTTCCTTTTGGCTATATGATTATAAGTTCTACATTTATGTTTTTTGATGATGAGGATGATGATGGCGACCAGGAGTAAACAAAAAAAAACAGTAGCTAAACCAGAATATACTGGATTAACTTATGGGACTACAGAAGATGTTAATAAAATGATTCCTACTATAGATAAAAGAAATCAAGCTATACCTCCTGCATCTACTGCAAATAGTCAAGATAATACTAGAAATGTAGAATCAATAGAAGAGGAAACAGCAGTTGCATCAAACGCAGGTGGTCAACCTACAGCAGTTGCACCTATGAACATGGGTAATCTATTAGATATAAAAAGAGAAAGTGAAAGACCAAACGAAGATTTAACAGCTGGTGCTTTTGTAAATAACATATCTCCTACACAAGCAGGAGATTTAGATTATTTAGTTCTAGCAGATTTAGCTGACAATAGTGATGTAGATGCTTTAAGACAAACATTTAGTTTTTAATTATGGCAAATCAATCTGTTGGTCCATACACATTTGGTGAAGAGTACAATCAAATAAATGAAAAAAGTAAAGCACTAGAATTATCTTATAATAAAAAGAAAAATCAATTTACATTAGACCAAGTACAAAGAACTAAAGAGTTAGCAGAGTTATACCCTACTGCAGCATCAGGACTAGTATCATCTGCTGTTTTAAAAGGACTTGATAATAAAGCATTTGAAGAACTTTTAAAACTACAGTATAAAGCTATACCTAAATCACAACCTGTATTTCCTAATGCACAAGGTAATGATGTTTTAAATTCAGCAATGTTTAATTCAACTTATGGAAAAGTTTTTAATGGTATAGGACAAAAGTTTAAACTACCAGAAGGAGCTAAATTTTGGAATAAAGGTACCTATTCAGATGAACCTGTTTATGGAAAGTTTAAAGGAATGTTTAGATTACTAGGACTTGTTGGAGAATCTCTAGCTAATAGTACTGTTGGTAAGCCATCTAGAGCTTTTGTAAAAACAGCAAGTGATACATTTGAAGGTCCTATTAGTTCAATAGGAGAAATAAAAAGAATAGAAGCTGAACAATTAGCACAAAGAGCACAACAAGGCGACCCTAATGTAACAATGTATGATGTTGCTGTTGCTAGAGAACAAGCAAATAAAGCAGATAGAATAGGTCAAATAGCAGGTTTTGGATTAACTTTATCTGGACTTCTAGGACAAGGAGCACCAGCAGGTTTAAGAAAAACAGTAGGTAAAACTTTTGCAGATAACTACAAAAATGCTGGACCATCTGTCGCAGGTGTTGCTTTAGAAAAAATAAGGGATGGTCAAAATCCTGGTGCAGTATGGAAAAGTTTTGGTGAGGGTTATTTTCCACAAGGACCAGTTGTAGCAGAAGCACTAGAACAACAAGAAGCATATAAATATCGTGGTAGAAATATAACTGCTGGAAGATACATAGAGGATTTAATAGGCATAGAACAAGGTAATAAACTCTATGGTGGAGTTTCAGGAGCAATAGACTTTTATAAAGTACTTGCAACTGACCCATTTTTAGTAGCAGGCAAAATAAACAAAGGTGTTAAGTTTGCTAACAGTGTACAAGGTAAAGTACAGAAAGCATATAAAGCAGGAGATGTAGAAAAAATACCAGGAATTATTGATGAGTTTTTAGTTTCACCAAAATCAAATACTTTTTTACAAGCATTTGCAGATTCAAATGATTTTAAAAGAATATTTGATGCAGTAAAAGATACTGAATTAGCTCTTAATTTAGTTAAAGCAAGAAACATAGATGAAGTAACAGATTTATTTAAAACTTTTGTCACAAAAAATCAAGGTGTTGGTGTACCTGCTTTAGTAAGGTCCAAAAATAGTTTTGGTTATAACAAAAACTTAGTAGATGCTTTAAGTAAAAAAGTTAAAGGTTCAAAAGCAGCTTATTCAAAATTTGGTGAATGGACTCCAGATGCTGGAGCAGCGTATAAAGATATTGATGACTCTGTACGAGTATACAATCAATGGATGGTTGAATTTAAAATGCCTAAAAATATTGCTAATCAACTCATGCAAGAGTTTGCTGGGCATACAGTCGCAGGTAATAGGTCATTAATGAATAAAGTTCTATACGAAAAAACTCCTGAACAACTTAAAATATTATTAAAAGCTGATGGGTATTCAAGTAAAACTTTAAAGTATGTAGATGAATACTTTAAAGAGTTACAAGGTGTAGGCAAAGGAGATTTAAACATAAAATCTTACTGGGCAAAATTAGGCAAAACAGAGGGTGGACAACTAAGTCCTATGGAAAGAGTCTTTAATGGACAAAGAAGTATTCCAGGACCTGATGGAACACCAATACCAATGGCAACACCTTTTGATGTAGGACAACATTTTAATGATGTATGGAGTTTAGGTAAACCATTAGATATCAGAAGAGCTTTAGGAACAATAGAAAAGTATGTAAACATTGATGTAGGTCAAACTAAAATTTCTAAATTAGCAAAAAGTTTTATTGATGATTTACCTGAAACAAGTAAAGCTAAATTACCAATACAAGATTTAATAAAAAATGTTGAACTAAAAGCTGATTTCTATTTAGACTTTGCACCTGGTGCAATAAGAAGAATTCCTGATGCCTTGTGGCCTTTGCAAAAAATATGGACAGGAGCACAATTAGTTACAAGAATTGCTTGGCCTTTACGATTGTTTGGAGAAGGACAATTTAGAATGGGTCTTGATGGTTTAGATAACTGGATAGAATCTCCAATGTCTACTTGGGTTTGGGCTAATTATTACAATGATATTCTTGGAGCTCCTTTTAGAAAAGGAATGACTCCTAGTAAAAGAGCTTATGATGAAGTTGTGCAAGGCATAGTTGCAGATAGACCAACAAATGTTTTTGGTAAACAAGCACAAAAAGAGTTTGTACAAAACAGTTGGAGAAAGACACCTAAAGGAACTATTGACAAAACAGACTTTACAAAAGGTTGGCAAGTAAATTTAAAGTGGCCAATGGAAAGTGATTTAGCACAATCAATAGCTAAAGAATTATTAGATGGTACAGATTTAGTAAAAACAAAATCACAGTTTTGGTCTGGTCCACTAAGAAAAATAAGAAACGATTTAAACGATACAAGATATGATTTAGATGGTAAACCAATGCAACCATACACAAATCTAGATGATGCTAACCAATATGTAGACGACTATAGAGAATGGATTTTAGATTTAACTAAAGGTGATGAAGAGTTATTAACACTCATTGCAGACAGAAGATTAAATTATCAAGGTAGCACTATTGTGTTTGATGATTTTGATAGGTGGACACCTGCTAATCAGAAGTTGCTTAAAAAGTTTTTAGATGATAAATATGATAATGTAGCACCTGATATTTTACCTATACCTGATTGGATTGTTGACAAACAATTTTTTAAAAGAACTAAAGGTTTTTTTAATAAAGCATCAGAGTATTTGTGGTATACATTAGGAGAATTGCCTGATTCAGAACTACAAAGAATACCAACTTTTACACAGTACTATTGGCAAAACATAGCTTCTCAATTACCATTCGGTGATGCTGCTGCTATTAGACACTTTGATGATTTAATTAAACAATCAAAAGTTCCTAAAGAAGTAGAAGAATTGTATGTGGCTGGTAAAAACGCTGCTATTAAAAAATATGGTTCTTTAGAAAATGCTAGGAAAACATTACCTAAAGAAATGATATTGACTATTGATGAAATGAATGATGCTGCAAAAGGTTACGCTCTTACTATGCACGACCAATTACTGTACAACCTAAATCAAAAAGGATATGTAGCTGAAGCATTAAGATTAGTGTTTCCATTCCTAGAACCTTGGAAAGAAATAGTATTTAACTATCCAAGACTGTTAGCAAAAAATCCAGCTGGTCTAAGAAAAATACAGTTAGCTACAGACAAAGGAACTAACAATGGATTCTTTTACACTGACCCAGTTTCAGGAGAAAAGTTTTATGTAACTGCTCCTACTGATTTGACAGAGTATGTATTTGGTTTAGAAGATAGAGATTTAACAGGATTAGAAGAAGATGTTCAAATAAGACTAAGTTCACCAGTACAAGGTGCTAACCTGTTTACACAATCACCTATACCTGGTCCAGGACCAGTTATGAGATTTGCATACAAAGTTTTAAAAAAATTTATGCCAGAGTCACAATGGACACAAGATGTAGAAGATGTAATATTTCCTTATGGTTTAGGTGACCCAGGAATAGAAGGTGCTACAGTTGGACAGTTACCTGTGTATATGCAACAAGCTTACAATACAGGAACAGAAGGTCAGTTAAATGATGAAGCATGGGCTAATGATGTAGCTGTTGCTTCCAAGATAATGACAAAAGCATTTATGGAGGGATTTTTACCATACGACCCAAGGACAGATGAAGGAAGAAAACTTTTTGAACAAGACTCTATTGAATTAGCTAAAAAATTAAATACTTTTGAAAGTATGGCTAAAGGAATTGCACCATCTTCACCTAGAGCAGAAGCTACATTTAAATTACAGTTACAAGAAAGATTAGATAATCAATCAGATTTTCTTGATAAAGATAATTTGATAGAGGTACTTGAAGCATTTATGCCTGCTGATTTTGAGTTTGGAAAATATGATGATGATTATTTTAGCAATTCAGTTATAACAGCAATATTTAGACAAGTCCTTAATACTGTAGAGCCTGGTGAAGAGTATCTAGCATACCAAACAATAGCATCATTAATTGGTGGAACTCCTGAAGATTGGGATTCAATATATACTGCTGCATATTTAGTACAAGGTAACACAACTACAAAAGGTTATTCACTACCTTCTACAGAAGAAGAGGTTGAATGGTTTAGAGCACATCCAGAATCAGCAGAAAAATATGAATATACATTTTCTTTGTTCGCTCCTAATGTTTATGAATACGATATGTTAGATATAAATTCTTTCTATAACCAAGTAGATGAAGGACAAAGAGTTACTTTAACTATTGATGAAAAAGTAGAAAGAGCACAAGAAACTGCATATAGAATGATTTTCAATAACTTATCACGACCAATTAGAGAGGCAAGGGCATCAGGTCAGTTGAACAACAAAGATGCACAAGCAGAACTTGCAGTTATTAAAAATGAATTATTAGAAGTATTCCCATTAGGAACCTCTGCAAGAGATTTACCTAAACGAGAACCTGTTAGTAGATATGTCGTATTTGAAGAACTTAAAGAAGCAGCTAATGATGAATTAATAACATCTACAGATGCAGGTAAAGGTTTACAAAAGTTCTTGTATGGAGATGATGATAATGTAGGATTTATGTATATGGTTGACAAAATACGAGAAGAAAAGAAAAAAGTTACAGTAAGTGGTAAAGAAACATTAATGAACGAAGATACAGCAATATATTCTGCACTTGCTAGAACAGAAGATGGACAAGCTATGAGAGATTACTTATTTAACTGGGGAGCACAGGTAGTAGAAGAACACCCAGAGTTTGCAGGAATTTATAGAACAAAGTTTTTATCCTTAGTAGAATATCAATATACACCATAATGAGGAAAGTATGATAACAGTATATAAAATAAACGAAGATGGAACAATATTAACTTTACAAATAGAAAAAAGTGAGTTACAAAATTATATAAATTTAGGTTGGTCTGAAGATAAGCCAGTAAGTTTAATTAATATTGCAACAGGTCCTGATAAAACAGGTGAAGACATTCCATTCAGTAGTACAACAACTGCAACACCTTCTCCTTTTGGTTATCCATCTTTAATAAATACAGGACAAAAATACGAAAATGGGTTACCAATATTACAAGATGTAAATGTCTATCTTAATGGATTAAACTCTAGTGGAAATTGGTATTATCCAGGTGATGAAGATAGAGTTTTAGATAAATTACCTACACAAGATATAAAAACTTTACAAGATAGATTAGTTAGAACACAATGGTTTTCTACAGAAGATTACAGTCAAGAATATGGTAGACCAGGTAGAGAAACTAGAAACGCTTTAATTAAAGCTATGACAGCATCTAACTTTTCTACTGGTGTTGGTTACGATACTTCAATAGATTTAGAATTACTCAATCCTGGAGAAGACATTTATGTACCTAATAGATATAGAGAAAGCGATAAAGCTACTAGGTTACAAACTGTAGATGCAATATTTAATACCATAGGTAGAAAACCTACTACTCGTGAAAGAAACTATTACGAAGTATTGTTAAAAGATTTGGAACAAAAAGAATTTTACACTGATGAAGATATAGCAAGAATTGGTGTTGAGGGTCCTGAAGTAACTGCAACTACAGCTCCAGGTAAAGTTATTACAGAGATTGATAAAGAAGAAGGCATGATAAATATTGTTGGTAGAGAACCAGGAGAAATTACAAGAACAATAGAACCTTTACCAGGTGAGTTTGATGCTATATCTAACTTACAAGAAACTATAAGAGGAGATTATGAAAGTGTTTTGTCTAGACAAGAAGATGTCGGCAGAGCAAGAAGCAATATTGGTAATATTGCACAGTCAGTTATGCGACTCAAAGCACTAGGTGGATAATGGAAGTATCTCCACCAGCAATAGAAAT
>Ga0181402_1000959_pt1 | contig 10542 bp, 10 predicted proteins | sample 25SPOviralmetaG_FD_130131 | JGI IMG/M metagenome (GOLD analysis project Ga0181402, IMG submission 130131) | Marine viral communities from the oligotrophic San Pedro Time Series (SPOT) site, San Pedro Channel, CA, USA - 25 SPOT_SRF_2011-08-17 | ecosystem: Environmental > Aquatic > Marine > Strait...
AAGACTACTTAATCTGATGACGGGCATGATCTATCGTGGGCTTGTACCATATATACTAAACTTCTGTAACTCAAGAGATTATTCCGTAACTGTAGATGAAGGCATTGTACCCAATAATGAAGTGCAAGATACAGCAGGTTATGATTTAGCCAAAGAGTTTGAATCTACATTTGTGCCTCGTGAGTATCAAAACGATGCTGTCGTTCATGCACTTAGACACGAAAGAGCGTTACTTCTCTCCCCAACAGCTTCTGGTAAGTCTTTTATTATATACCTGCTAACACGTTTCTACACAGAGACACTTGATACAAAAGTATTAATTGTAGTACCAACTACATCACTCGTTGAGCAGATGGCTTCTGATTTTGTAGAATATAATGGTGGTGAAGAATTAGACATACACAAAATAAGAGGTGGAGCTGATAAGAATGTAGATGCTCAAATAACGATCACTACATGGCAATCTGTTTACAAGTTGAGAAAAGATTGGTTTGCTAAGTTTGGTGTTGTAATAGGTGACGAAGCACATTTGTTTAAATCTAAGTCACTAACATCTGTACTAGAGAAGATGCCTGATTGTCAGTATCGTTATGGGTTTACTGGTACACTTGACGGAACACAAACACATAGACTCGTACTCGAAGGATTATTCGGATCAGTATTCGAAGTAACAAAGACAAAAGACTTGATCGAAGACAAGACACTTGCAGAGTTTGATATCACTGCCCTTGTTCTGGAATATCCTGATGAAATACGCAAGCTAAATAAGAATATGAGTTATCAAGAAGAGATCGACTGGATAGTTCGTAACGATGCAAGAAACAAGTACATACGAAATCTAGCACACGGTCTCAAGGGTAACACGCTTATATTATTTCAATTCGTTGAGAAGCATGGTAAAGTCTTACATCCGCTTCTCGAAAAGGAGGGTAAAGTTGTTCATTTCATCCATGGTTCAATCAGTGCTGAAGAGCGTGAAGAAGTTCGCAGAATTGCTGAGTCTAGCGATAATAACATTATTCTGGCTAGTTATGGGACTTTTAGCACTGGGGTTAATATCAAGCGTTTGGATAATATCATCTTTGCATCTCCTAGTAAGTCAAAGATTAGAAACCTTCAATCGATAGGTAGAGTTCTTCGTAAAGGAAATGGTGCTGACAAAGCAACATTGTATGATATTGTAGACGACCTACAGTGGAAATCGAAAAGAAACTTTGCAGTCAAACATTTTATGGATAGAGTAGAGATATACAACGATGAGGGATTTGACTATAACATATACAACATCAAGATAAAAGGTTAGTCTTATGGAACTTATACATATTAAGTTAAAGAACGGTGACGATCTTTTAGGAGTAGATTTAGGTAACGCTTTAGGATGTGTGAATATAGAAAACCCAGTTCAGGTGAAAATACATCCAACTAGAGGTTTCTATGCCCAAAGTTGGTTATTGTTTTCTGAAGATAAAAGTGTTATGATAGACGATCAAGATATTTTAGTGAAAAGCAAAGCAAATCAAAAAGCAATCGATTGTTATGCTTCATTTTTTGAAGATCGTTTTCTAGACGATTTAGAGAAAGAACCAGCAGAAGAGATGGAAGAACAACTGATGGCACTGATTGATTCCAAGAATGCTGTAAAACATTAATAGTATTCTTAGAGCGATAACGCTATTATACACAGGTTTGTAACCTTTGTCAATACATTTTTAACAAATTTTTTTATTTTTTTTACTTGACATCTGTTGACTTTTATATTATAATGTACAAAATTAAGTGAGGACCAAATGGCTAAAAACTATGTAAACAACCCAGAATTTTTGCAGGCGATCATAGACTACAAGAAACTATGTGTAGAAGCAGAAGATTCTGGTGACCCGAAGCCCCAGATACCTGATTACATCGGAGAATGTATCTATCAGATATCAACTCGTCTCGCATCTAAACCGAACTTCTCTGGTTACTCGTATAAAGATGAGATGATCAGTGATGGTTTAGAAAATGCGATTCAAGCTTTGGGTAATTTTGATCCAGAAAAGTCTAGTAACCCTTTTGCGTATTTTACACAGATCATTTGGTATGCATTTTTAAGAAGAATTGATAAAGAAAAGAAGCAACTTTATATCAAACATAAAGTAACAGAGAATTCAGTAACTTCTGGCACAGCAGTAGAGTCAGAAGATGACGACAACGGAATGCCATCTTACATTGATCTTGATAATGACTACATGAATGATTTTGTTAAGAACTATGAGAAGAAGATGGATGAGAAAAAGCGACAACAGCAAAAGAGAGCAAAGAAGGGCCTAGAGAAATTTATTGATAATGAGGAGTAACTGTGAAGATTGCGGTAATCAATGACACCCATTGGGGTGCGAGATCGGACAATGCGGCATTCGCTGAATATTTCATACGATTCTATAAAGAGATATTCTTTCCTAAGTTAAGAGAAGAAGGTATCAAAACCATCTTTCACTTAGGCGATGTGTGTGATCGAAGAAAGTATATTAACTTCGTGACCGCTAAGAATCTTGAAGAGAACTTTATGAAAATCTGTGCTGACGAAGGCATAGACATATATCTCATTGCAGGTAACCACGACACTTTCTATAAAAACACCAACGAAGTAAACTGTCTGCGACAACTCTATGGTAACTCAAAGTATGGTAATATTCATATCTATTGGGAAAAGCCAGTTGAGTTAGAGTTCGATGGCTGTAAAGTTATGCTTGCACCTTGGCTTTGTGCTGACAACTGGGAAGAGTCATTCGAAATGTTCAAGACTACTGATGCTCAAACTTTGTTCGGTCACTTTGAGTTTCAGGGTTTTGAGATGATGAAAGGACAACTCTGTACGCACGGTCTAGATAAGAAAGTGTTCAACAAGTTTGAAGCAGTCTATTCTGGTCACTTCCATCATCCATCTACTGTAGATAACATTACATATCTTGGTGCACCATATGAGATGAACTGGTCAGATTATGATCAGAAGCGTGGTTTCAGCATCTTTGATACATCTGACCGAAGTGTGACTCATGTAGAAAATACTTTAAGAATGTTTCATAAGATCAAGTATGACGATACCGACATGACAATCGAGGATATCGCAAATCTTGATACAACGAACTTGACAAACACCCATATAAAAGTTATAATAGTGAACAAGTCTAATCCTTATATCTTTGACTTATTCCTTGATAAGTTGCAAGCGGCTGCCCCTTGCGACATCAAAGTCGTTGAAGATCATATGAATTTAGATGTGATTGATGAAAATGAATTGGTTGATGAAGCACAAGATACATTGACTATCCTTAAACAGTATGTTGATAATCTAGAAATTGACAAAGATAAGACGAAAGTCCAAGAAGTTCTAGACGATCTATATCAAGAGGCAATTAGTCTATAATATGGCAAACATTATATTTGAGTCTGTTCGTTATAAAAACATTCTATCGACTGGCAATACTTGGACAGAAGTTCAATTAAACCGCAGTAAGTCTACTCTTATCATTGGAGATAACGGTGCTGGTAAATCTACGATGCTCGATGCATTGACTTTTGCTTTGTACGGTAAACCCTTTCGTAAGATTAAAAAGAATCAGTTAGTCAATTCGATTAATGGTAAGGGTCTAGAAGTTGAAGCCAACTTTAAGATAAGTGGTTCTAAGTTTGTTATTAAGCGTGGTATCAAGCCAAACTACTTTGAGATATGGAAAAATGGAGAGATGTTGAATCAAGATGCCGCGGCTAGAGATTATCAGGTTTATCTTGAAGAGTCTATATTGAAACTGAATCACAAGTCTTTCGGTCAAGTTGTTGTTCTAGGTAGTTCAACATTTGTGCCATTTATGCAGTTAAGAGCAGGTGAAAGACGAGAAGTTATCGAAGACTTACTTGACATCCAGATATTTACTGTGATGAATACACTTCTCAAAGATCGTGTGACAGACAACAAAGCAACGATCAAAGATATAAAGCATCGTATTGAAATACTTGATAGTCAGATTGCATCAGCGAAAACTCACAACGAATCTATTCGTAAGTTGCGAGAAGGTGAAGTTGAGAAACTCAAAGAAAGATTAAGAGAGCAGATTGCGATTGTTGAAGCCGAGCAAGAAGCAGTTGATACTTTGATTCAAGAAGTATCTGGTTTAAATGATGATATCAAAGACAAGCCAGATACAAAGAAAAAGTTAAAAGAACTACAGGAGTTAGATCGTGAACTTGCCAATAAACACAAATCATTATCTAAGGAAGTTGCATTCTACCAAGACCACGACAACTGTCCAACCTGTAAGCAAGGTATCGAACACGACTTTAAACAAGAAACAATTACTCAACACAATGCAAAAACAACAGAAATCGAAGAAGCCAGAGCCGAACTAGAAGGCAAGAGTTCTAAGCTGGAAGGTCGAATCGATGAGATTGATGATGTTGAAAATGTGATTAGTGCCAAGAATCTACAGATGAGTGAGCATAGAATGGCATCTAAGATTGCGATGAACAGTTGTAAAGCAATCAAAGAAGAACTTGTTGGTGCGGAAGAGCAGGTAACTGAGTCTGCAAATAACAATGTAGATGATCTAGAAAAAGACCTCAAAGAATGCCACAAAGGTCAGACAGAGTTGTTTGACTCTAAAGAAGTTCTTGGTATTGTGTCTTCTATGTTGAAAGATGGCGGCATCAAGACTCAGATTATCAAGCAGTATGTGCCTGTAATGAACAAACTAATCAACAAGTATCTTTCCGCAATGGACTTCTTTGTTCAGTTTGAGTTAGATGAGAACTTCAATGAAACCATTAAGTCTCGATTCCGTGATGTGTTTAGCTATTCGTCTTTTTCAGAAGGTGAGAAGTTGCGTATTGACTTAGCATTACTGTTTACATGGAGAGCGGTTGCCAAACTTCGTAACTCTGTATCAACTAATCTACTGATCATGGATGAGATTATGGACTCTTCACTAGATTCATCTGGCACAGAAGAGTTCTTGAAGATTATTCAAGAGTTGACAGCCGACTCAAACATCTTTATTATCAGTCACAAGGGCGATCAGTTGTTCGACAAGTTCCATAGTGTAATTCGATTTGAGAAAGTTAAAAATTTCAGTAGGATAGCGGCATGATAGAAAAAATTTATATACCTACTATTCGTAGAGTAGATAAGCAAATTACTTTTAGTAAACTTCCTAAAGAACTTCAGGAAAGAGTTATTATGGTTGTTGAGCCTGGAGAAAGGCATCTTTACGACTATCCTTGTCAGTATCTTGAGGTACCCGAAGAGATAGTTGGAACTTGGACTCAACTTGCTGAGACAAGAAAGTTTATTCATAAACACGCAGGAGAAGTAAAGTACTGTGTTACTGACGATGATATAATATTCAAAAGAAGAAATTCAAAATATTGGAGTAGATCATCTAACATGGATTTAACTAAAAGAACTGCTTCTCCAGAAGAAGTTTCAGATATGTTTGATAAGATCGATTCTTGGCTTGATGAAAAGTCTATAGGAATTGTTGGTCTTTCTGGTGCTGATTTTCCACCCACTGATGTTGAATATGAAGATACTAAAGATGTATATTCATGTGTATTTTATGACGGAAGAATGATATCAAAAGTTATTGACGAGATGGATATATGTTCTTTGAGAGTTGCAGAAGATGTTCTCTTTCTGTATGAAGCACTGTCTAGAGGGATCAATACGAGAAGGTCTACAGAATGGATGTTTGATAACCGAAGTATGACAGATAAAAAACTGGCAGACACTCGTGAAGTTTGGACTGGTATGTTTGAAGATAAGGATCGACCAACTAAAGGTTATTATCAAACTGACGAACATTATGATGCATTGAGATATATACAAAGAAAATATCCTCACGGCATGAAGATTTATGAGAAAGACGGTAAAATGAAGAATACTAAATTCTGGAAGAAAGTTTATAGACCTTCTGTAGCAGACGGAGCATCTTTGACAGACTTTTTATGATGTGTATTGACATTACAGATTGTTTAGTGTATAATAGGCAGAAATTTGACATAATGGAGTTTTATTGATGGGCGATGTGAAAGAAAGTGCAGACTATGATAACTATATGGATGATGATGCCAGAAAGAATGACACCTATAGTGTAAGTCTGGATAAGTTTTTTGACGATCCTCTTCCTGAAGTTCTATATGATATGACTAAGGCGAAGAAGAAAGTTGAAAACGATGTCTGGAAGTCTATCTATGTTCATTTCAGAACCCAAGATGATATGGTTGAGTTCTGTACAAAAATCAATCAGATGATACCCACTAAAGTCAAAGAAACTTTTCACCCCCTATATGACAAAAAAGTTAGTCTGTTTTCAGATGAAGAAGATGTGCCAGTTGTAATCGATTCAGACAAACTCACACCTAAACAAGTGAAAAAAGAAGTTGATGTTGAAAGCGAGATAGAAGAAAAGTACTGGAAGTCTCAATGGCAAGGTATGCCTGAGTACACTCAAAACAATAAAAACTCCTATAGATCGATCACTATGAAGTTTCGTAACGAAGAAGATTACAACGACTTCTCACAAAAGATTGGTCAAGAGGTTACTGATAAGACTAAAAGTATCTGGCATCCAAAACTAAATGTCACAAAGAACTTGAAACTACGATGGGTGCAGAACGAGGGTCGTACAAATCCTAGACACCCAATGTATATCGTATCTAAAGGTCGTGCTGATACAATGATCACTTCTCGATCATTTGCTCGTATGCATATTCCACATTACATTGTGATTGAGCCACAAGATGAGAAAGCCTACGAAGAAGCACTTGATAACTTTGACATTCGTAAATATGTCACACTTCTAGTTGCACCTTTCTCTAATCATGGTGATGGACCTGGTCGTGCTAGAAACTGGGCATGGGATCATTCTATCAGTATCGGTGCCACTAGTCACTGGGTATTTGATGATAATATCTCTGACTTCTATCGACTTCATGAGAATGAGCGTATTCGATTCGAAAGTGGTGTTGGCTTTCAAGTGATGGAAGATTTCGTAGATCGCTATGATAACATCTACATTGCTGGTCCACAGTATCGATTCTTTATTGCACCAGATCAAAGTTATCCTGCGTTCGTAGCAAATACGAGAATCTATTCTGCATTACTTATCCGTAATGATTGCAAACATAGATGGCGTGGTCGTTACAATGAAGATACTGATATCTGTTTGCGAGTACTAAAAGATGGCGATGTTTGTCTTCAGTTCAATGCATTCTTACAAGGTAAATGTGCTACTCAGACTGTCGCTGGTGGTAATACTGCTGAGTTCTATCACGCTGAAAACACAGAAAATGAAGAGTTCAAAGAGACTGGCTACAATACAGAAGGTACTGTGAATAAGTCACAAATGCTGGTCGATATGCATCCAGATGTTGCTCGACTTGTTTGGCGATATGGTAGATGGCATCACTGGGTTGATTATAGTCCATTCAAAGTAAACAAACCTCAGTTAAAACAAGGGTTTACTATGCCAAATGGTACTAACAACTACGGAATGACACTAGATCGAGATTTCGACTATAAAAATGCAAAATAATTTCAAAAAAGGGTTGACTTTTGATTCAGTTGTGTTATAATACTTGTATAAATTGAATTGAAGAGAGAAATCTATGAAATATGTACTGCGAGCCAAAGAGTCCCACAAAATCGTATCTGATTCTTTTGATAGTTTTTCGAGACTACTAGACTTTCGTGTTGAGAGTGACTTAATTGAAAGCACTTATATTGACACTATTGATGAATAAAACCCTTGACTTTTAGTTCAAACCTGTTATAATACTTGTATAAATTGAATTGAAGAGAGAATTATATTATGGCTTATGTATCTCAAGAAGACAAGAAAAAACTTGCTCCCGCTATTAAAGAAGTTCTTAAAAAGTACAAAGTAAAAGCATCTATTGCTGTTCGTCACCACTCTACTTTAGTTGTGAACATCAAAGAAGGTGCTGTACCCTTCAAACCTAGTGATCATTATCAAGTGAATGAGTATCACTATGAGAACCATTATGCAGATAACCCAACTCTTGTTTCCTTTCTTTCTGAACTGATCTCAGCGATGAAAGGTCCTGATTGGTTTGACAACTCTGATCCAATGACTGACTATTACCATATTAGTCATTATACGAATATTAACTTTGGTCAGTATAATAAACCTTATAAGATGGTGTCATAATGTCTAAGCCTAAATTCAAAAGAAAGTTTATGAGCATTCAGTCGTTTGTTCTAGAGTTATTGCCTACTGTAGATTGTAGCCCAATAGGACAACGACTGCCAGTTCATTCTGATGTTCAGAATGCGAAATCTGAGGCTATCATATTAGCAATTTTAAACAACATCGACATAGGTAATATCACACTTGTAAATGTTGAAGAAGAGCCCACAACATGGATCTGGGAATCACTTGATGGTGGTCACCGAAAGAGGGCGATCCGAGACTTCTTTCAAGGCAAGTTTACTGCAGGTGGTCGAAAGTATTCTGAATTGTCTGACGAAGAAAAGACTGCGTTTAAGAATTATGAACTAGCATTCACTCAATATTCTCCATTAAGTAATGAGATGAAGGGTAAAATATTTCGTAGTCTAAATGAGACTACTCATGTAAATGAAATTGAGATGTTAAACTCTTACGGCAACACTGCAATCGCTAATGTGATACGAGAAACTGTTCGTGTTGTTACCCGTTATGATGGCAAGACTTCTCTTATACATGATTTGTTTGAGGTTACTGCCGGAGGTAATTTCAAGTGGCTAGAATCCAATAATCTTCGCTTAAAGCAAGATGAGTTTGTTGCTAGGGTTTACTATACCTTCTATAAGGGCGGTAAGTTGTGTAATCGATCAACAGTTAAAGTCCAAGAGATGTATGATAATCCTAAAACAGATGCAAATAAACTCAAGAAAAAGGTAGACAAGTTCCTCGACTTCCTATATGAAATGTCTAAAGTAAAACGACAGACAGGTCCTCGTGGTCTGAGTAATAGTGAGAAAAATGTCTTACTCAACATCTACATTTATTTGTCAGAGAGTTTTGGAGCTGACATCAAAGTAAGTGATCCTATAGAATGGTATAAAGTGTTTGCTTCAGTGTATCTTGATCTATATAATGATCCAGAAGAGAAGTGGACAGAAGTGCCTGATTTAGACTTTGAAGCAAAAGATTCTACAATCGCTCAGTTGTTTAAAGATTATACGAGAAATCATGACCATGCTGACAAGCAAACTCAGCTGGTTAAGTGGATGACAGAGCATCCAAAATGGGAAGATATCTATGATCATATGATACTAAAAGATCGTAGTCGTTCCTTTCCAGATTGGATGAAACAAACTGCACTTCTAAATCAAGATGGACTTTGTGAGATTGACGGTCTACCTTTACTTTGGGAAGATGCTGAAGCTGGACATATTGAGGCCCATGCTCTTGGTGGAAAGACCATACTTAGTAACTGTGCAATGATTCGCAAGGCACATAATAAAGCTATGGGTACAATGGATGTTCGAGAATATAAAAAGGTATACAATGCATAGAAAAGATTTTATTTTTGATTTAGAAACTATTGGGGCAAATGTTTTTGTTTGTCCCGTAGTCGATATGGCTTACAGTACATTTGATTGGGGTAGATTTCTAGATGATCCATATTCTTTTGAAGAGTTGGCTGATACTGTTAAAACTGTCAAACTTGATATAAAAGACCAACTTGACAACTACAACTGTTCTTTTAAAAAGGATGATGTTGCTTGGTGGGAAAGTCTACCAAAAGAAGCTAGAGATAAAATTAAACCTTCGCCAAATGACTTGACTGTCACAGAGTTTTGTGATACAATAGTCGCATATCTCAAAGACTCAGGTAAAATTGATTACTGGTGGTCTAGAGGTAACACATTTGATCCTGTGATTATACAGAGACATATGTGGGCAACTAACAACGGTACTGCTTTTGATAATGTATTGAAGTTTTGGAAAGTGAGAGATGTTCGTACTCACATTGATGCGAAGTTTAACTATACGACCAGAAGTGGTTTTGTACCAGTTGCTGATGAAGACTATTGGAACAAGGCGTTCATTGCCCACGATAGTACTCATGATGTTGCCGCTGATATTTTGAGATTACAGGCTATTCATAGAGCCGAAAATGATTTAGAGCAAACTGATAGATAATGGAGAGAAAATGGGCTATATAAATTACTGGTTGAAAGAACCACCAGAAGATGAGGGGATTGACCCCGATGGCAGAATACCGCCATTTGAAGAAGATGATTATGAATATTATGCCGATGATGATATCGCCTATAAATTCAATGAGAATGAGTTGATACAAGAGTTGAAAGAATATATCGATTCTACTTACTCAGCCCACTACTCAAGAACCAAGTTTCAGTCAACAGAGTTTATTATTGACTGTGGACATGGACAAGGGTTCGCTCTTGGAAATGTTCTAAAATATGTCCAACGATATGGCAAGAAAGATGGCTATAATCGTGCCGACTTGATGAAAGTTTTACATTATGCTTTG
>Ga0181402_1000963_pt1 | contig 10528 bp, 9 predicted proteins | sample 25SPOviralmetaG_FD_130131 | JGI IMG/M metagenome (GOLD analysis project Ga0181402, IMG submission 130131) | Marine viral communities from the oligotrophic San Pedro Time Series (SPOT) site, San Pedro Channel, CA, USA - 25 SPOT_SRF_2011-08-17 | ecosystem: Environmental > Aquatic > Marine > Strait...
AACAACGTCACCTTATGCTCCTGAACAGCGTAAAACGCATCCTCAATGTCCACAAGCCTCTGCACAGCTCCATACTTGTTCTTGATGTCCAAGAAGTTCGCAAGGCTGTTATTGAAAGACGACAGAGAGAGCCTGTCACTGTCCATTACATGGGCATCACTGTATGTGATTGATGAGGTTCTGTTTATTCTTATAGAATCCTCTGAGAAAGCGTTAGGCTTGCCAAAGTCATTTGACACCTTGCTTATGAAGTCTGTGAACCTGTAATCTTCTACATAGTCCACATATGTTTCAAGGTCGTTTTTGCCTTCATTGATATTTGGTTCAGCCGTCCCTGAAGTTGCTTCATGGAAACCAAAGTTTAAAATTCTTTTTCTAAAGTATACATCTCCGTCTTCAAGCTCAACAATACTTTCTGACGATACATTTTGAACTGTTGCTGTCACAGAAGATGCAAGAAAAGCCCCTTCTTGAAGAGAGTTTAGAACAAGTAAAAATTTAGTTCCTAACGACTCTACACTTGTTACGTTGAAAACAGATGGATTCAAGCCAGATACGTTTATAGTGTCACCGACATAAGCCCTCGTGTCTGTTACTATTATGTATGAGCCAGATGTGCCACTTAGAGATGCGTTAGCAAGAGTAGCTGTCCTCGTCACTCCTTTATGAACTCTATTCTCAATTTCGTATGATTCACCTATCTGATGGTACACCTGATTGTCTGAGGAAAACTTTGGAGTCCTTACCTCGACCAAACATTTGTTCCTAAATGAGTTTCCTGAAGCACTGTTGAAATCGCTTTCTTTTGCATCTTTTCTTATGACAAAAAAATTGCCAGTTCTTTCGTATCCACCCTGCTGCTCAAACGCAGCCGTTCCAGCAGTGGCGGGCATCAAAGGATTGTCTGTCTCACCTAAAACATCATATCCTAAAACTTGGAAAGTTTTGTCAGTATTTCTTTTTCCATCTACAGATACAATCTGCATTACATCCCCGTCTGCGTAACTATAAGATATTTTAGGATTAAAAGTCTCTACATATGAGTTCTCTTTACCCTCAAAACCTCTTGCCGAAACATATAGTTTGTCGTTTATGTTTGAACCTTTTGGTATGGATTTACTCTTAGTGTTTATAGGGGAGAATGCATCGTTGACAGTGTATTGAATGAAACTACCTACATTTGTGTTTCCTGCGTACACAGGAAACCATCTGGTTGCATTTTCAGGCGCAAGCTCCGTGTTTGGTATTCTTATCACCATACTTGACCTACCGTGCTTTCCATTCCTTACCGAAGAGTCAAACCAAGCCACCTCCTGTTCTCCAATGGGTCTTACAGTAGACAGTCTTCCATTCTTATCCTGATAAACTATTCCAAAGGCGTGATTAGCACCTGCCTTAAAAGACATGTCCAAAGCCTTTTCGCTAAAAAAACCAACACATTTAAGATTTACACCAAGAAAAATGCAGGAGTTATTTGGTATAGTCGCTATGTTGTTTGCACTACCCAGATTACTAAGGATGCCAAACCCACTGGTCATCGTGGGAGCGTTCTGAAAAGTCTCTGATACAACATTACCTATACCCAATGGAATTGGAGATACATCTACAGAGATTGGCTCTAAACAAAGAGTTATTTTATTAGTTCCTGTCACAGGAGGTGTTCCACCATCCCTTTTTGCAGAAATTTTAACCCTCATCGAACCACTATAATTAGCCCCCTCTTCAAAAGGTGTTGAAGTGCCTCCTGAATCACTTTCTGAACCAAAACTTAATTCGGAAGCAGCCTCCACTCCAAGATTGAAGTCAGATAAACCATTTATCTGAGATATAATTTCATCTAAAATGTCAGTTGCAGATGTGTATGAGCCAGCCGAAGGAAGGTTTACTCTAAGTGTAAAGTTTATTGGGGCTACCTTATGGAGAAATCCAGATTTACCCGTACCATCACTACCTCCTAATGAAAAACTGGGAAGGTACTGAGTTCTTATGTTTGAGAAGTTAAACGAAACATCAAAAAATTTAAACCTATTAAAATCTGATGTGTCATCAAATCCTATAGCTCCAAAATCAAGAACGGTGTAGTGAGATGGTTTACCTCCAAATCCAGTGAAAGGTGAATTTCCTGTATGACCAGTATACATTCCATCTGAAAAACTTAATGCTCCACTGTCAACATCATCTGGCTCGCTTACCTCAAATACTTTTACTAAAGAATGATAGTTTGTTTGTATGGATATGTTTTCTTCCTTACCCTGTTTTAAGTCAAAACCCTCTGTGTAATTTGAAAGAAAAATTCTGTTTCCAGATATGGTAATGGTTTTCACATTTTCCCCAACTGCATCAAACTGCTTGTTGTTTTCATCGTTTGATATGGGAGTGTAAGCCTTTTCGTTTGCAAACTCAATAGACTCACTGTCCGTAGCTGTAGATGAGAACTGAGTTTCCTTGTCCTCAATGATGAAAAACACTCCGTCATTCCCCTCCCTCGCCAAAAACCTAATTTTCTTTATATCTGAGTTTGTTTTTTTACAAGTGATTACGGCTTTATTGTTGAATTCATTTAGTATGCCTTCAGTATTAAAACCAACACTTTGATGCATACCGTCTTTAGTGACTTTAGAGATGGGTGATATGGCACTCACCTCTCCGTCCTCATAAACATACTGACAGGCAAACTGAAACTGCTTGCCTAAGAACCTGTTGTTGCTTATGTCTGGGTCTGACTCAAAGACAAATGTGGGCGGCTCTAACGGTGGCTTCTTGATGAGCGATATGTAAGCCTCAACAGCTTCATACCCCGTTGGGTAGTCACCCCGTATAGCTCTGTCTACATTTATCTTCTTAGGCTCTCCCCTGCCGTTTGTGAAGTACAGGAGGGTGTCTCCGTCCTTGTCCACCATTGTGGTGGCGTCAACGTAGTCCGTTGACTTGAAGCCAAGGGTGTCTGCGCTTGCTCCTGCTGCCACGCCCGTAGCCTCATTCTCAAACACAGTCTCCACCTCCTCGTTTGAGTCACCGTACCTGTATATCCTGTGCTTTTGTGCAGAGTTCCAAACGAAAAACAGTATCTCTGCTTTTACATTGTTGTGAACACTTCCGATAACCTTGTTTGTGCCACTGGGCAGGCTGCTGCCAGTTTTGAAAGAAACGACAGTGTTGCCCTCAACATTCTTTATCACGCCCTCATCACCGTTGTCATCCGCTTGGATTCTCACGTTCTGAGCGTCAACCATCTCAACCCTCTTTACGAGTCTCTCATCGTCTTCAAAGTTGAGGTGTCTTGGTACAAGTTTATCTATAGCCATGTTACGTCTTCACAGTGCTTTTGAAGTTCTTGTTGATGGTCTTCATAGCCTCCTCCTTCGTGAAGCTCTTCATACGGGAGTTGGCAAGCCTTCTCTCGTTGTAATACTCCTGTCTTGCACGTTGTTTTTCCACCATAGGAACTCCCACCTTACGCTCAATGAGCCTGTAGTATATGTAGCTCTGTAATGCGTTCTCAGCGTATATATGAACCGATGGGTTAGAAGACCTCGCCTCGTCAGCGATGTACTCTATAGCCACCTCTGTAACGTCTGAGTTGAGCGATAAATCAATCCTGTTCTGTTCGTAGTTCACCTTGAACTCTCCAGAGTAGCGTCCACCTCCCAGTCCATACACCCCGCCCTCTGTGGACTCGTACAGATAGTTTCTGTAGATGTAGCTCTGGTAGCCCTTGAAGATGGAGTCACCGTCTCCCACCACCTTAGCGTCCACCCTGTCGTTCACCCCGTCTCCGTCAGAGTCAATCGGGTTGTTGTTGGAGTCCAGCTTGTACTTCATCGTGTCGCTGATGTTCTTGTTCTCACCGAACACATACAGCAACCCATCACTACCAATCACCCCTATCTTCGTCCAGTCCACAAAGTCGTCTGGCAACTCAAGAGTCTTGAGTGTTTGGTTTGGTGTGAGCAGTAGGGACTTGATACGCTTCATAATGTCAAAGCCCATCTCACGCACCCCACGCAGGGCAAAGTTTCTGATGACGCTCTCTGTGGCATGGCTAACATATCCATCCTCATCGTTGAGTAGGATGAATTCATTCACCACATCATCTACGCTTATCGTGTTCCTTGCCATTATTCTTTCTCTTTAACTTGTGAGTAGTTTACTACATCAGCATCTCTGAGGTTGAGTCCTATCATGCTCCCTATCTCAAACACCAGCTCGTCTGTGTAGTGTTCTGGAAGCTCAAAGTTCACGCTGTTGGCTTCGTCAGCCACCCCTGTCGTGGAGATGAAAGATATGGATGGCGGGAGGCTTCTCCTTGCGTCACTGCTGTTCCTTCCCTGAGGAATCTTATAATACGTTATTGTAATCTTGTTTACAGAGTCTGGATACACCGTGATGTCCTCCTCCACCATAGCGATGGGGTAGTTTTCCTTTGGTGCAACAACAGGACTCCTAAGTATTCTCCTTAGCTTGTCTTTGTCGTAAATCATTTCAATAGGAATCTCCGTGGAAGTGTTGAATGCAAAAACACCTTTGGTAGATACACTGATAAGTCTCGCAACATCATCAGGCTTTGCAAAAACACCACTGCTTTTTGACCTGTCCGTTGTCTTTATGAAGTTCGACAAGTCCTCCTTTACACGCTTCACCATGCTCTTATCGTCCGCAGGGTCAATACCCCGTATCCTTAGGTTCTTGGCTTGTACCAAGCTCTCAAACATCTTGTTGAAAATCTTCACCTGTGCCAACTGAGCAAAGGAGTTAAATATACTTGGAGTCACCATTCCCCGCTGGTCTTTATTAACCAAATCAATCAGGGTGTTGTATACGGTGACGATGGATGCTGATGTCATGAAAATCCTTTATCCTGCAAAGATACCAAATAAAAAAGCCCTCATTATGAGGGCTTTACAACAGACAATATAATGAATTTATTTGTTGATTTTATCAAGCTCTGATTCAATCTTAGCAAACGTAGTTGCTCCCTTGTCTGTGAGACAGTGTTGTGTCAACGTATTCAAAGATGAGTACCCTGTTGGTGTAGCAACAATGAGTCTGTTCCCGTCTGCCCAGTAAGCTCCAGTATCGTTGAACTTAATGATTCCGAAGTCAGAAGCTCTTGTGAGCTTTGCCTTCATGGTTACGACAGGGTTGTCAAAAGAACTTATAAATTCCTTTGGATTTCTCTTAGCTACACTCAGCAGCTCATACTTAAAGTCTGATACTGATTCTTTAAGAGAGATACCGAAGTGCATGGCAACTGGAGATAGCTCCTCAGCAGACTTCTCCCTCACAAGAGAAACAGCATCGTGTACCAAGAACTCTTTTTCAACCTCCATTTCATTATCTTTCTCAGTATCTACAATAGAAAACTTACTGCCCCCGTTAGACACATTGTCTGGGTGCATTTCCATGAAAGAAATGAGATTTGGCTTTGAGGCTGGGACTGCCAAAAGACCATCAAAAAACTTTAATGGCTCTCTTGTTACCTGACCCTGTTGCTCGTCAACGTAAATTGACTTTTGATTTGGAGCGTATCGAATCTCTCTGACTTCATTTTTAGCCTCATCATATACAGAGATTCCTTTTGAAGAAATGATAGTCACCATTCCACCTCCTCTCTCTAACTTGTAGATGTATGAGGTCTTTTTCTTTTCTGCTTTTTTAGGTTGTGCAGGCGCAACGCTTTTCCTTGCGGACATTTGAATTGAAGTTTAAATTAAAAAAAGGGGAGGGTACATCCCTCCCCTGTACTCTTAGTCGATTAAGACTGTGTCAAAAGAACGTGGCGGTTAGCCGCACGGGTAACCAAACATACTTCTGAACGGTAGTTGAACTGTGCGAAGTCCTTCGTGTCAGTGTTAGCACCCAAGATGCTACCAGTGATGAAGTGTTCCATGTCACGGGAGTATCCTCCAGCAGACTTGAAGTTCATCTCCAGAGCTGGGTTGCGGTCACCTGACTTAGGGTCTACAACAGTTGCCATAGGAATCATAACTCCAGCGAACTTAGAGTCAGCCAACAGAGTAGGCTCATTCAACAGCTTGAAAGAGTGCTTGTGGAACGTGTAGCCTCCACGAGAGAAGCTCTTGAATCCAAGTTTCACAGCTAATTCAGCGTCATTGTTGAAAGCACCAAACTGCCCCTGAACACCTGAGGTGGGAGAGCTGCCCATACCCTGAGCAATCATGTCATCCATGTTGAGCATCAACTGAGTGTTACCGTAAACGGCATACTCTGGGTTCGCACCCTGCTTGTCAAGCTCCTTGATGATAGCGTCAAACTCAGAAAGAGCATCGAGGTTTGGCAGGGATGCCTTAGCACCACAGTCAAATACGATACCTCCGTTTCCAGCTCCTGTAGCTTCGATAGCTGAGAAGTAACCTTGAGAGCCATCTACTGAGATACCAGCGGTAGTGATGCTGTTAGTAACAGACTCACCCAAAAGCATCATCATCTCACGCTTATCCATGAAACGCTTACGAGTGTCAGCCTCACCTTTAACATACCAACGGTAGTCACCATTACCAAGGTTTACCCATCCGATGTTGGTTGCTTGAGAACCAGTCACCTTGAAGGAATCCTTCATAATCATGTACTTGTTGGTCTTCTTGTTGACCTGAGACTCCAAGTAAGCATCGTTCTGGTCGCTACCCTGCTCGAACAGGTTACCGATGATTGAAACAACTCCAGTAGCACCGTTTGCGGTAGCAGTGTCAAAGTTCCCAGAAAGAGAAGTGATGTTACAGCTTGCTGTTGCTGCCAAAGCACCACCAGTTCCAAGTGTCAGGTTTGAAGTAGACAGACCGTCAACGATTGCACGAGTTCCAGCTCCAATCAATACAACGTCATTGTTACGCAGAACAAGACCGTTAGCACCGTTTGTTTCGCCAGATGCGGGGATTGTTGCAACGAAGGTGCTTGCACCTGTTCCGATTGAACCTCCCGTCTCGTTGCGAATGAACTGCTGAGGGTGCAGGCGAGTTTCCTCCCACCACTGCACTTCGTCATTAGTTCCAGCAGCCTTAGTAGCTCCTGTCATTTGAAGGAAACCAGTGATACCTTGGTCTCCATAGGTGTGAACAAGCGACTCACGATTGTCAGGCTTGTTGATTTCGTCAAGGAAGTCACCCAATGCGGTGTACTTGGACGGGTCAATCCGTCTTTGTGCCGCTGGAGTGAAATCCGTTGGTACTTGTGTTGTTGCCATTTTTTAGTTTTTTAAATGGGGTTAGTTAAATCTTTACTGTAAGGGTATTATTACCCATTCCGAGTGCGTCAGACAATTGTTGCGCTACGTTAGAAGCCCTCTGCTCTCCTCCAGCTTGCTGTGGCGACTCCATTGAGACGTTTGCAGTCCTTTCGACTAAGCCTCTCTGTCCGTCACCCAGTCCTTGCTGATAAACAGAATTGACTATCTCGTCAATGTTGTCTATCAAAGCCCTGTGGGAGTTTAGAAGGTCGTAATCCCAAGAACCGTCTTCTTGAACGTAGTCATCGAAGTAGTTCTCCAGATTAGCGTTCTTCTCCATAAGCTCACGCTTGTAATCATCACTCACTTTGAAATCAAACTCATCCTCGCCAATGTCAAATGACAGTGCCTCAAAATCGTTTGTCTCACGAGTCATTGCATCAACCCACTGCTCATCAATAATGGAGGTGGTCTCCTCTTGTTGTTGAGCTTGAATCTCAGGTGTCTTGTATTGCTCCCTTAGGCTGCTGATTGATGTACGCCCTTTCTCGGCATCCATCTTCAATTGCAACTTGGAGAGCTTTACCTCATCCTCGTCAAACATATCATCATCGAGCTTGTACTTGTTGTTCACAAGGAGGTCTACCTCCTCAGAAGACAGGTACGGGTTCTCAACCTTCATCTGATTCTTAACCACCGTCATATCGTCCATTTCGGACGGATTTAAAGTTTGGTAGTAGAACCAATCAAGAGGGTCTCGACCAGTCTCGTTGACGAAATCTGCGATGGCTTGCACCCGTTCATCAATGGTTTGCTGCTCTGGCTCTCTATTAAGAAAATCAGAAATCTCTTCAAAGGAGTTGAACTCAGTGCCGAGCCTTTCGCTCAGGGTACTAAGTGTCAACCCATCAATGTCGAGTCTTTCCGACTCATCTTCATAATCATTTGCAAGAACGTCTTCTGGCTGAACCTCTTCACTAACTGCTTCTACCTGTTGAGGTTCTTCTTGAACAGGAGCTTCTTGCTCCCCGCTTAAGTCAATCACCTCTGCACCCTCAGGGAAGCCGTCATTTTGTTGTGACACATCTTCACCTGTAGGAGGTTCGTTTGTTAGCTCAAAACCAGCGTCTTTCAACGCTGACTCGTAATTACTATCAGCCATGTGAATAAAATTTAGTTAAAGATGTTGCAAATTTAAAATGTTTTTCATATACGGATTTGCACCCTCCGAAATTCTTCGTATGTTTGAGTCGAACCAAAAACTAAAGAATGATGAAAAAGATGGTTTTAGCCCTGCTCCTTACAGCAGGCAGTGTGTACGGGCAACTCGCAGATTACAAGTTCAAGGAGGCTACAACTAAGGACTATGAGAAGTTTACCTATTGGACTGGTGCTGAAGCAGTCGAAATGGTAGTGTGCGACACAGTTGGACTTGTTTGGACGAACTGCTCATCTGTCATTCGAGAGGAATACCAGCACGTTGAGTGCCTTGATTACGGAAGAATCTCTATGGAGAGCAATGATGAGTTTTATATGGTGTTCGTCTACACCATTGCTGATGAACTTGCTCCTTATCCAATAGTCCTCTTAACCATGAACCTTGACAAATCTACCAGCAAGGCGTATATGAGTAAGTGATTGTTTCTTTAAAAAGAAAGGGGCTTTATGCCCCTTTTTTTATTTCTTAGAATATTCTGCTACAAATTTTTCTATTTGCTTCTTGTTCGGTTTAACAAAATTGCCGTAGTCTTCACTTTTAAATAATTCTATTAAGCCATCAACACCCATTCCAGCAAGTCTCTTTTGTAGCCTATAATCATTTCTTTCTTGCTCTTGGCTACGAGAGTGAAATGGGCTGTTAATCACTGCTTCACCTGCACTTTTAAAAGACAGTCCACTCCTATCTTTTTTCGCTTGCTTCCTTCTTCTCTTTCTGTATTGTTCTTGAAACTCCTCATTTCTTTCTTTAGCCCCAGCTATCCTCGCAGCCCTTTCTTCTGCTATTGCTCGTCTCTCATCCCTGAAATCCTGTAGCTTACTTCTGCCCGTCTCCCCTGTAGCATTCATGCCACCCTCCTGATACTTCTTCACCTTCATGCCTTTTTCCCCGTACATCATGCCACCCTTCTCCATGCTGCCCAACATCTTCTTAGCCATCTCACGTTGCTTGGGGTCTTTCATAAGAGCCTCGAGCATTCCTCCTGTGGCATACATCTTCATCATGTCCTTGTCCATCTTTCCTCCCATGGCATAGTCCATCATCCCCTTCATCATCTTACCTCCTCCCATCATCTCTTTCGCCTTACCTCCGCCCATGTACATGGACATTTTTTTCTTTGTCTTCATTTTCAGTTGTTTACGTTTGCAAATTTAACGAAATCTCCTTACAATTTTGCGTATCCTCTCAGGGTACACTGCGTTCTTTCCAGACCTGCTTGCAGCCTTCTTTATCCTTGCTGCATCATCATACAAGCCAGCAGCTTTCAGAGCTTTTACAGCACCTGCGGGAAAATAAGCCTCGCCTGTTTCAGACGACTTCTTTCCACTGCCTGTTCGCCAGTCTTGCTTAGTCCAGTTCCTCAGGCTCTTCTGTGACTTCTTAAGTTTCACGATGTATAGCCTCCTCCAGCTTTTTTATACTCCATAGCCAAAAGCTGTGCTTTGCGAGCAGACCACTTTCCTGCCTTGCCGCCACGAGTGCCAGCCATTATCTTATTGAACAGCCTCTTACGCATTGCAGGCTTGGTGTAATTACCAGCCTTGTTCACTGTTGATTTCTTCTTAGCCTTCATTACTTAAACGCACTTCTAAATACTTCGATGTATTCGTCAGGAGTTTTGTTCTTAGCCTTGAACAAACTTGGTACAGCTTCCTTGAGGGGCTTACCATCACGGACATGATATCCAAAATAATTTCTCGCACCTTGCCTGCCAATGTAGTTAGTTAGGGCAGCCACTTCCTCTGGAGAGTATCCTTTCTTTTTGATTTGCTCTCCATAATCTCTATACAGCATCTGTGTGTTGTCGAGAATGTTTGTTCCCTGACCAATGCCCTCTGTAAATCTTTTTAAGAAAACTGTGTTTTGAGCTGTGGTGTCACTGGAAAACATATCTCTGGTCATGTCCTTAACCATTGGATTGTTCTTTATCTCACTCCAACGCTGACCATAGAAACCTGTAGCCGTGCTTACTGGACTCTTCATCAACTTCCCATCGGCACTCTCAGCTCTCTTTACGCCCTTCTTGACCTTTGCCAAGTCAATATTGAAATCTTCGTTGACCTTGTAAACCTTATCTTCACCACCCTTCTTTACCCTCATTTTGGGTGGGTCGGTTTTACCGCCTT
>Ga0181402_1000966_pt1 | contig 10509 bp, 13 predicted proteins | sample 25SPOviralmetaG_FD_130131 | JGI IMG/M metagenome (GOLD analysis project Ga0181402, IMG submission 130131) | Marine viral communities from the oligotrophic San Pedro Time Series (SPOT) site, San Pedro Channel, CA, USA - 25 SPOT_SRF_2011-08-17 | ecosystem: Environmental > Aquatic > Marine > Strait...
ATGGTATGAAACTTCAAAAGAAACTATGCAAGAAGTAAACGAGTTGTATGAATCACATCAAAAAATACCTGCAATGATACGAAAGGGATTTGTATGAAAACAATTGTTCATGTAAATCAACATGTTATAAAAGCTAACAGAAAGAATAATAAGAATGATCCAGTTCTTACTGTTAAGAATTATAAGAATAATGTTTATGGGCATAGTGTGAAGTTAGGTAAGTGTGAGATAATATATAGAGCAGACAAACCATTAAGTTGTGGTGCTCATGTCTGGATAGAAACCCACGATCCTGTGGAAGTAGACGGGAAACCTTTTGTATGAAAGTAATTAGAAACTTTGTAGAAGAATTAAATTTATCTGATGGTGAAAGATACAGAGGTAAATGTCCTGTATGTAAAAGATCTAATACTTTTACTGCTACAAATAATATGGGTAAATTACTTTACAATTGTTATGCAAATAGCTGTACAATATCTGGTGCTACCACTACAACTATGACAGTTCAGGAGATAAAAACCAGAATGAAAACTTTAGAAATAAATCCAAATGAAAATAAAGGACTTAATGTTTCAAAGGGAGAAGTGTTTCCAGAGTCTGTAGTATCGGATGCTAATCGAGATATAGTAGATGGTTTTTGTGAAAGATATAGTATTGATTCACAAGAACTTGACTTGAGATATGACATTAAAGAAGATCGTGTAGTGTTTCCTATCTTTGATCAAGGACGACTTGTAGATGGAATAGGTAAAGCTATTAGTGATAATGTAGTTCCTAAATGGAAACGGTATGGGACTATGGCAGGTGGTTATATAAGAGGTGAATGTGTAATAGCAGTTGTTGTTGAAGATTGTATTAGTGCTGCAGTAGTAGAAACACTAGGACTTACAGGTGTAGCTATACTTGGTACTGCTCTTACTGACAATCATGTTTTTGCATTAAAAGAATTTAAAAAAGTAATTGTTGCATTAGATCCAGATGCAGCACCCAAAACAATTGCATATACAAAACAACTTAAATCGAATGGTGTTGATGCTTTTGCATTAAAATTATTAGATGATATTAAGTATAGAAGAGAAGAAGATATAAAGTATTTACTTAAATTAAAAGGGGAGTTTAATAGTGGAACACAGTCTATTAAGGAGTCTACTGACTAAAAAGTTTTATGACGATACAAGAGGCAATCTTTGTCCTGCTAGTTTATTCAACAAGGACTTGAGAAAGATAAAAGAAACCATTGATATATCTATGGATTCTTATGAAAGAGATCTAACTTTAGAAGAATTAAAATCTTTATTCTTTGTAAAAAATCCAACACTTACTACATCACAAAAACATCAATATGAATTACACTTTAACAAAATAAGAAGTGCATCTTTATTAGGGACTGATGTTGCAAAAGATATACTAAGTAATTTATTTCAACAATATGTAGGTGAGAAAGTTGCAAACATTGGGTTTCAATTTGTAAACAATGAAGTATCTAGTTTAGAACCACTGAGACAAATACTAGAAGAATATAAAGATGACTTTACACCAGAGACAAAAGTTAAGTTTGTTGATAGTAGTGTAGATCATTTAGTTGCAGCAGCATCTGCAAGTAATAAATATAGATTCAATATTCATACTTTATATCAAGCAGTATCAGGACTTGATAGTGGTATGCTATTTGTTATTGGTGCTAGATCTAATGTAGGTAAGTCAAGTTTCCATGCAACTCTATGTGCATCACCAAATGGTTGGGCTAGTCAAGGTGCTAAGATTCTTGTACTATGCAACGAAGAAAAACCAGAACGTGTAGCTAGTAGATACATGACTTGTGCAACTGGTATGACCATGAATCAAATACAACAAAAGAAAGAACATGCAATAGATGTATTTGGTAAAATAAGAAATAACATAAAGTTTGTTGATGCTACTGGAAAAACAATGGTGTGGGTTGAAGGTGTTATCAAATCAAATAAACCAGACATTGTAATATTAGATATTGGTTCTAAGTTTGCAGAAGAAGGTGCATCAACTAATAGCCACGAAGCTTTAAAAGCAAATGCTATTCATGCTAGAAATCTTGGTAAACTTTATGGCTGCTTAGTTGTATATTGTACTCAGCTATCAGCAGAAGCAGAAGGTAAGATAGTTCTTAGTCAAGCCATGATTGAAGGTAGTAGAACTGGCCTGGCAGGTGAGTCTGACTTAATGATATTGATTGCTAGAAATCCACCTATGAATGATCAAACGGAAGATGATGGTATGAGATATCTTAACATTGTTAAAAATAAAATATCAGGTGTGCATAGAATTGTTAACTGTGAGTTTGATTATACAACAGGAGAATATACCTCTTGAGTGTATTTAATAGAATAAGTAAAGTAATTAATACTCCCTATGCAAAGGAGAAATATATGAAAATGAAACTTGAAAAGTTAGTAAATAGTGAACATGATGAAGTATTAAAAATTTCTCTTAAAGATTTTCTAAAAGAAGCAGATGATGTTGGATACAATTATTTTTTTAAAGATATAATAAAAAAAGTAATCATATCAAGATTACAAAAAAAGGGGCTACTAGATGAGTATAACAATACTTGATGTTGAAAATACAGTCACTATTAAAAATGGTAAAAACCATCTTGATCCATTCGAGAGGACAAATTCTTTGGTTATGGTTGGTGTTTATTCATTGGATGCTACAGATTCATCCACTTATATTTTCGACCATTGTGACATTACTAAAGATGATGATGTTGTATATAACAGAAATACAGTTCAAAGGATATTAGATGAGACTACTACTCTTGTTGGTCATAATATTTCTCATGATTTATTATGGCTTTGGGAATCAGGATTCGTATATACAGGAAGAGTGTACGACACAATGCTCTCTCAACACATACTTAACAAAGGACTTGGGACAACAGCACTAAATCTTGCAGCAGTTGCTGAACACTACAGGTGTCAAACACTAAAACAAGACACACTAAAAGTGTATTTCAAAAAAGGTTATTCAACCAGGGATATACCTAGAACTGAATTAGAAAACTATCTAAAACATGACTTGGGTGCAACCAAAGAGATATACCAAAAGCAAAGTAAAAAGCTTATTAATAGCACACTTCTACCAGTTGTGCAACTAACAAATGAAGTAGCTTATTGTTTATCTAAGATGTATCAGAATGGTTTTAAGATTGATAAAGATAAACTTAAAGATGTTCGTAAAGAGTTTGAAGATGAGAAGCTGCAATTAGAAACTGACTTACAAAAATATACAAAGTATCTAATGGGTGATACACCTATTAACTTAAATAGTCCTGAACAATTATCTTGGGTATTGTTTAGTCGTAAACCTTTATCTAAAAGTAATTGGTTAAATACTATTAATGATCAACCCTATATGGATAGTACTGTATTTAAAGTAGCAGTTAAGAAACAATTTAAAACAATATATAAAACAAAAGCAAAACAATGTACTACATGTAAAGGTAAAGGTTGTGTATTCAAAATAAGAAAAGATGGATCTCGATATAAGAAACCAACTAAGTGTAAAATTTGTAATGCTAAAGGCTTTATTCTTGAAGATACAAAGTTTGTAGCAGGTCTTAAATTTTCACCGTCTAGTATAAAATGGGCTAGTGCTAATGGTTTTAAAACTAGTAAGAGTAGTTTAGAAATGTTAAGTAGTGTAGCTCATAAGAAACAAATGACAGAAGCACGGGACTTTTTAGATAGGTTAAAAAGGCTGTCTGCTATTACTAGTTACTTATCTAATTTTGTAGATGGCATTGATAATTTTGTAAAAGAAGATTCAATGTTACATGTAAAACTAAATCAACACATAACAACAACTGGTAGGTTTAGTGGTTCTAATCCTAATATGCAAAACATACCTAGAGGATCTACCTTTCCAGTTAAAAAAGTATTTGTATCTAGATTTGAGAATGGACAGATACTAGAAGCTGACTTTGCTCAATTAGAATTTAGAGTTGCTGCTTATCTTAGTCAAGATGAAACAGCTATTAAAGAAGTAATAGAAGGTTTTGATGTTCATAGTTATACTGCTAAAGTTATTACTGATGCAGGACAGCCTACTACACGGCAAGTAGCTAAGATGCATACATTCGCCCCTTTGTATGGTGCAACTGGCTATGGTAGAACACCTGCCGAAGCTAAATACTATGAACACTTTTTACAAAAGTATAAAGGGATTGCAAGATGGCATAAAGTATTAGCTAATGAAGCTCTAACAAAAGGTGCTATTACTACACCAAGTGGTAGACAGTTTGCTTTTCCAGAATGTACAAGGAGAAAAGATGGAAGTGTTTCCCACTTTACTCAGATTAAAAACTATCCTGTACAATCATTTGCTACAGCAGATATTGTTCCATTAGTTTTAGTTGAAGTGACAAACAAATTGACACATTTAAAAAGTATTGTGGTAAACTCAGTTCACGATAGTTTTATTGTAGATGTACATCCAACAGAAGTAAAAGATGTTACAAATATAATTAAAGCTATTGAAGGGAACCTAGTATCCTTAATGAGAACTAGGTGGGGTATAAAATTTAATGTACCTTTAAAGTTAGATATGAAAATAGGTAACAGTTGGTTAGAACAGACAGACATCTAACAAAGGGTTCCCCCACAGCAGGGTGATGGGGGAAACCTTTGTTAGTTTATTATAGGAGAATTATATGTCTACAGAAATAGTTACACTTAATACAGATAAAAATAGTTTCAATCAGTTAGCAACAGCAATGGGTATGACTGCTGATATGGACACTAGAAAATCTAAAAGCAATTTAGCTAGATTAAAAATAGACCATGCAGGTATTGATGGTGAGACTGAAATAAAAGGTAAAAAGAAAACTATCAAGGTAGTAGATCCTGGTATGTATTCTTTAGAGTTACCTGATGGTGATAAGATTTATCAAGAAGATCCAAAGATTAGATTATTCCAACAGAAGTTTATGTATAAAAGATACATAATGGCTAATGGAGATAGCAAAGGCACGTTTGTAAAAACAATCATGGCTAATGACTTGAAATCAGATCTTATTGATAACATTGGAGGTGTTAACTGTGGTAAGCCTAGTGGTTGGATTGAAGACTATCAAGCTTTACCAGAAAGTCAAAAAAACTTAATTAAAAGTATTAAAAGAGTTCGAGTGCTATTTGGTTTGGCTACATTTGATAAAGCTATTGATAGTGAAGGGCTAGATGTTGACCCACAAGAAAGTGTTGCATTTATTTATGAAGTAGACAATCGTGAGGCATTTAAAACATTAGGTACACCTATTGCTCAAATGGCTAAACAGTCTAGATTATTACCACAACATCATATTAAATTAGGTACAGATGAAAGACAGATTGCATCTGGCAATAAATACTTTGTACCAAGAGTAGAGTTACTACCTAATATAATTGAGATTACAGAAAATGATCAAGGCACTTTTAAATCTTTTACTGATTGGATAGAAAACTACAACACATGGGTTAATACAAATCATCAAGAATCTATTGATGCTAAAAAGCAACAGGAAACTGATGCACTAGTTAACGAGTTTGTTGAGATTGATGAGTCAGGTAATGTTAACTAACCCTATTGAACTAGCAGTTCATAAACATCTTAATAGTATTACTACTAAAGATAGTATCTTATCTAAAAAAGTAATAAAAAATATTGTTAAAGATATTGAGACTGCACTCAATAAACAGTTTGTTGAAAAAAGGACAGGTGAGTTTAATCTTAGAATGTCTAATATCGGCAGACCTTATTGCCAACTCTGGTTTGATAAAAACAAGCCAGAGTCGGCTCTTCCTCCATCATCTAATTTTATTATTATGATGTTGATCGGTGACATACTTGAGGCTGTATTTAAAGGTTTACTTACAGCCTCAGGTGTTTCATACAAAAATGGAGAACAGATTGAGTTAGATTTAGGTGATGGTTGTAAAATACCAGGAACACCTGACATTATATTTGATACAGGAGTTGCTGATATTAAATCTGCAAGTCCGTGGTCATATCAAAATAAATTTAAAACATATGATACATTAGCTGAAAAAGATAGCTTTGGATATGTAGCACAATTAGCAGGTTATGCTAAAGCTACTAACACTAAACCAAATGGTTGGTGGGTTATTAATAAAGGTACAGGAGAATTTAAACATGTAGATTCTCCTCAGTTAGATACAGATAAAGTTTTAGCACAAACTAAACAGTTGTATAAAGAATTAAAAATAAATAAATTTAGAAGATGTTTTGAAGATGAACCTGAAACCTATCGTAAAAAACCTTCAGGTAATCGTAAATTAAAACAAGAATGTTCATGGTGTTCTTATAGACATGCTTGTTGGCCTGGACTTAAAGAGATGCCATCTAGAGTTTCAAAAGCTGAAGTACCTCCGATGGTTTGTTATACAAAAGTTAGCTAAATGTTTAATGCAAAGTCTTACGCAGCCTCTAAAAGAAAAGGTTATCGTAGTGGTCTTGAAGTTCAAGTACAACAACAATTAACTGAAGCTAAATTAGATGTAGGTTATGAAACTATAAAAATAGAATGGGAAGATTTAGCTTATAGAAAATATACACCTGATTTTATACTACCTAATGGTGTAATAATAGAAACAAAAGGATTGTTTACACCTACAGATAGACGTAAACATATACTAATACAAAAGCAACATCCAGAGTTAGATATAAGATTTGTATTTACAAATAGCAATAAAAAGTTAAATAAAAAATCTAAAACAACATATGCAAAGTGGTGTGAGAAACATGAATTTTTATATGCAACAAAAGTAGTACCAGAGAAATGGTTAGATTGTAGTAAAAAAGTAAATATACCTAAAACAATTAACTTTAAAGGGACACGACATGTTTAATAAAAAAACATTTGATGCAGATTTAGCACACACTAAATTAGAAGATGATGATGTTGCAGTTGTAATAAGACCTGCCTTTGATAAAAAAGGTTGGACAGGTAAAGTAGATCTTAGTGCTTTAATTATGCCAGTTACTAAATTAAAAGATGACGAACATGAAGTAGTTAAAGATTCAATGTATGCTTTGGTAACTTGTTTTCATTTATTAAATACAGACAAAGATTTTGGAGAAAGAGTAGCAGATGAAATGGATAGAATGGCTGCATCAGGTGAGCTAGGTGATATTGAAAAACCAGTAACAGTAACACACTTGTCTTCATGGACTAAGACTGAAGGCACTGCATAATGAGTTTGTATGGAGATTATTTAAATAGAGTGCAAGAAGATTTAAAACAGGAAGATATGGTAAATAGTCCTGAACATTATAATAAAGGTAAGTATGAAACTTATGATGTAATTGTAGATACATTAGGTAAACATGAAGCTATATCCTATTGCCAAGGTAATATTCTTAAATACATTATGAGAATGTGGAATAAAGGTAAGCCTTTGCAAGATGCAGAAAAAGCTGAATGGTATTTGAAAGCTATGATAAAGTTGTTAAAAGAAACTAAGGGAGTTAATTGGTAATGGATAAGATAAAGATAAATTTATCTAGAGACAAGTTGCTATCAGAACAAGCAACACAATTGCTAAAAGATTATTACATGATTAAAGGAGAGTCTTCTCCACAAGAAGCTTTTGCTAGAGCAGCACTTGCTTATTGTAATGATGACTATAGGTTTGCTCAAAGAATATATAACTATGCTAGTAAACAATGGTTTATGTTTGCTAGTCCAGTTCTTAGCAATGCTCCTAGATGGGGTGAGCCATTTAAAGCTTTACCTATTAGTTGTTTTTTAACTTATGTAGGTGATACATTAGAAGATTTAATTGCACATAATACAGAAGTTGCTTGGTTATCTGTTAAAGGTGGTGGGGTTGGAGGTCATTGGTCTGATGTAAGGGCAGTCAGTGATAAAGCTCCAGGTCCAATCCCATTCCTCAAAGTTGTAGATAGTCAAATGACTGCATACAAACAAGGTAAAACTAGAAAGGGAAGCTATGCTGCGTACATGGATATTGATCATCCTGACATTATTGAGTTCATTAATTTTAAGTTACCTACTGGCGGTGATGCTAATCGTAAGTGTTTCAACTTATTCAATGCTGTTAATGTAACTAATAAGTTTATGAAACGACTTGAGGCTAATGAGATAATTGAACTGAAAGATCCTCATACAGGTCTCTATAAAGATAGGATTCGAGCTAGAGAATTATGGGAACGTATACTTGAGGCTAGATTTAGGACAGGTTCTCCATATATTAACTTTATTGATACAGCTAATGAAGCATTGCCTGAAGCTTTAAAGCAACAAGGTTTAAAGATTCACGGTAGTAATCTATGTAATGAAATTCATTTGCCTACAAATAAAGATAGAACTGCTGTATGTTGTTTATCTTCTGTTAATCTAGAAAAGTATGATGATTGGAGAAGAACTTCTATGGTTAGGGATTTAATTCGTTTTCTGGATAATGTACTACAAGCATTCATAGATAATGCACCTAGAGAAATTATTAAAGCTAAGAAAAGTGCTCTTAGAGAACGATCATTAGGGTTGGGAGCTATGGGATTTCATGGGTATTTACAGAAATACAATACACCATTTGAAAGCCCTATAGCTAAGTCATTAAACAAAAGAATATTTAAGTATATAAAAGATGAAGCCTTATTGGAAACAAAGTTACTTGCAACAGAACGTGGTACTCCAGGTGATCTTTTTGGTACCAATGTTCGTAATGCACATCTTCTTGCTGTTGCTCCTAATGCCAATAGCAGTATTATTTGTGGCTGCACTGCTAGTATCGAACCTATTAAATCGAATGCGTATGTGCATAGGACAAGAGCAGGATCACACTTAATTAAAAATAAATATTTAATTGAAGTATTAAAGAAGTATAATTCTAATACTGAAAAGATTTGGCAGAGTATCATTATTAATGAAGGCTCTGTACAACACTTAGACTTTTTATCAGACTATGAAAAAGATATATACAAAACAGCTTTTGAAATAGATCAAGCATGGGTAATAGAACATGCAGGTGATAGACAAGAATACATATGTCAAGGACAATCAGTTAACTTATTCTTTCCATCAGGCAGTGATAAGAGTTATGTAAACTCTGTTCATATAAAAGCATGGAAACAAAAGTTAAAGGGGCTTTACTATCTTCGTACTAGCTCTGGTAATCAAGCTGAAAAAGTTAGTACACAAGTACAACGAAATGCTTTAAAAGATGCAGAGGAGTGCATAAGCTGTCATGGATAAACGAAAAAAATTTGATTATAAATTATTTAAAGCTAATGATGAGTTAGCTAGAAATATTGGAAAACAATATTGGCAAGACTTAGGATATCTTTGCTATGATAATCCAGATAAATATGGTCCTGATTTGTGTGTTGATGAAAAGACAACAGACATTACTGTAACTCAAAATTTTTATTGTGAAATGGAAATTAAACGTGCATGGAAAGGTAAAGATTTTAAATATAAAACTTGCCAAATACCTTATAGAAAAGCAAAGTATTTGGACTTCAATAAGTATGGTAGGACAACACATTTTTTCATTATTAATAATGAACAGGAATTTGCTTTTTTTATTAAAGGAGAAGATGTTGAAGCATCGCCAGTAGTAGAAGTACCTAATAGGTATGTACCTTCAGGTGAAATGTTTTTTCAAGTACCATTAAATAAATTAAAATTAATAGAGCTAAAGAAAAATGATAAAGACAACAAAACCAACAAAGAGTAAAAAAGAAAATAAAGTAGATACTGATTCAATAGAAGTAATTCATTGGAGAGATGCTTTATCAGATCATGGATGGAGTGAGACTAGAGAAGCTGAATTAGCAGAGGTAATATCTGTGGGATTTTTAATAGCAGAAAGTAAAAAAGCAGTAATGATAGCAACAACTTGGGCCGAACCAGAAAGTAATGGTCGGATGAATATACCAAAGGGATGGATTACAAAGAGATATAAAGTAGATATAAGGGAAAAAGAGACAGTTGCAACTACTATGACACTGCCAAAAAATAACTTGCAAAACTTGTAGTTTTCTATACAACTATTCCTACCCCCTAATAGATACATCCGTATCTAATATACCCCTTTTAACAACATGGAGATAGAACTATGAGCTTATTGTCACCTTCAAAAACGTACAAGCCCTTTAAATATCCTTGGGCTGTAGACTATGCAATCAAATCAGAGAAGGCTCATTGGGGTGAATGGGAGTGTAAGTTACAAGATGATGTAGCACAGTGGCAGTCTGGTAAATTAACTGATGCTGAAAAAAATCATATTACTCAAATACTTAGGTTGTTTACTCAAAGTGATGTAGCTGTAGGTACAAACTACCTGGAGTGCTATATACCTAAGTTTAAAAACAATGAGATAAGAGCTATGCTAACTAGCTTTGCAAATAGAGAATTTGTACATCAAAGAAGCTATGCATTGCTTAATGATACTTTAGGATTACCTGAAGAAGAATACTCTGCTTTTCTAGAGTATGAACAGATGAAAGATA
>Ga0181402_1000969_pt1 | contig 10493 bp, 11 predicted proteins | sample 25SPOviralmetaG_FD_130131 | JGI IMG/M metagenome (GOLD analysis project Ga0181402, IMG submission 130131) | Marine viral communities from the oligotrophic San Pedro Time Series (SPOT) site, San Pedro Channel, CA, USA - 25 SPOT_SRF_2011-08-17 | ecosystem: Environmental > Aquatic > Marine > Strait...
AAAAAAAAAAAAAAAAAAAAAACTTTTTTTTATAAGATAAACAAAAGAAAAATACTAAAAATAATAAAAATTTTCTTTGTAAGAAAAAAGTACTCCCGGTGGGACTCGAACCCACAATCTACTGCTTAGAAGGCAGTCGCCTTAGCCATTTGGCCACGGGAGCATATATAGTATATAAATATTTTCTTTAAATTATTTTTTATAATTAATATAATATATTTATAATATTTTATTTATTATCCCAGATTAAACTTCCAAATTCATTGTTTTTATCTTGACTATCACAACTTCCTTTACAGGTAAAAATATGGTTTAATACAGCAATTGAATTAAATATTTTATCACATTTATTAAATAAAAAATCAATATTAACATCCCATGGTTTTATATTTATCATTTTTTCAATAGCATCTATATGAATTAAATAAGCACATGTTCCATATTGAGGTATTTTAATAAAACCTTCTCCATCTTCAATAGTTAATAATTTAGGTGTTTTTGTTTGATTAATTAAAAATTGAGGATATATACATAATTGAATATATTTAGAAACTTTTAAGTATTTATCTAAATTTTTTATTAAATTATTTAAAAATAGAGAAACATTTTTTTTTGGATTAATTCCAACATCATCTTCTAATATAAGAAACCATTTAACAATATTTAAATTATTTTTCTTATTTATTTGATATTTTTCAAATATTTGTTGGAGAAGTAAAAAATGAGATAAATTACAACCTAATTTACCTTTACCATTATTCTTCACTTCAGTATTAATATATTTGTCAGTTGAATAATTATTCTTAATTGAATAATTTTTCCAAAATTCAAAATTATTTATTGTATCTATTGCTTCAAAATAATTTAAATGATTATTAAATATTTTATTAATATTTTCATAATTTTTTTTTCTTAATTCATTTTTTGAATATACAATCATATAAGAATCGAAATATTTTTCACTCATAATTTATATATAATAAATAAAAATATCGTTTAATTATTTTTTTTTAATTAATTAATTAATAAGTTTTATTTTGAAATTTTTTTCTTTGTATAGTTTATAAAAGAATATTATGGCAGGAGGTTTAATGCAATTAGTAGCTTATGGCGCACAAGATGTTTACCTTACAGGTAACCCACAAATTACATTTTTTAAAGTAGTATACAGAAGACATACCAACTTCTCAATGGAATCTATTGAACAAACCTTTAATGGAACTGGTGATTTTGGTAAAAAAGTAACCTGTACTATTAGCAGAGTTGGTGATTTAGTAAGTAACATGTATTTACAAATGACTGTTCCAAAATTAAATCAAACCCAAAGTAGTGCAACTTACGTTAACTGGGTCAATGGATTTGGTAATGCTGTTGTCAAAAACGCTGAAGTAGAAATCGGTGGTCAACAAATTGATAAACATTATGGAGAATGGATGGACATCTGGAATCAACTTACAACCAGTGAATGTCAAAGAGATGCTTATGACAGAATGGTAGGAAACTACAATTCCACTACTGGTCTTAAATACAGTGCTGATAATCAAAGAACTCTTTATGTTCCACTTAGATTTTGGTTCTGCAGAAACCCAGGCCTTGCTCTCCCACTCATTGCTCTTCAATACCACGAAGTCAAAGTAAATGTTGAATTCAATACTCTTGCTAGTATGATTCAATCTGATGTATCTTTATCTGCTCCAACTGATACTTCAGGATCTACTGCCGCAATGAGTTCTTGTTCTCTTTGGGTTGATTACATTTATCTTGATACTGATGAAAGAAGAAGATTTGCTCAAATCAGTCATGAATACCTTATTGAACAACTTCAACACACCGGAACTGAAAGCATTTCTGGTTCAAGTTCTTCTAAGAAGGTTGACCTCAGTTTTAATCATCCAGTCAAATGTCTCCACTGGGTAATCCAAGACGATGATTACTTAACATCAGGATCAACTGGTAATAACAACCAACCATTAAGATATGATTGCCCAACCGCAACTAATGGTCAATTAGACACTTTCAATACTCTTAAATTACAACTTAATGGACATGATAGATTTGAAGCTAGAGATGCTGAATACTTCAGATTAGTTCAAAACTACCAACACTCCGAATGTGCTCCAGAAAAACATATTTACACTTATTCATTTGGTCTTAAACCAGCTGAACATCAACCATCTGGTACCTGCAATTTCTCAAGAATTGATAATGCTACATTAAATTTCACCTTCAATTCTTCTACACACACTGGTAATGGTAATGTAACTCTTAAAGTATATGCTGTTAACTATAACGTTCTCAGAATCATGAGTGGTATGGGTGGTCTTGCTTACTCTAACTAATTTTTTATATATATATATTTTATCATTTTTATAATTTAATAATTTTAATACTAGAAAAAAAAACAATAAAAATTATATAATAAGTAAAATATATAGTATACTTAAAATAATAGAGGTTATAAACAAATCATATTTATTATTAGCAAATAACAAATAACAATTAAATAAAATAATGATTAAACAAATAAATATTAATTAATTAATTTAAAATTATTTTCTTTTCATATATTATAAAAGAAAATGTCCGAAATTAAAAAAGATCTTACTTTATCTAGTTTAAGAATTGACCCAACTTCTGATAACGCTTCAATCATGGCTCTCGATGTTGAAGGTCCAGTTTCAATGACCAAAACTTTAGCTGTTACCGGTGCTGCTACTGTTACAGGTGCTTTAACTTGTTCTTCTACTTTCCAAGGCCATAAAAGACCAGTTGAAACTATTGTTGATCTTGGAGCTGCAGGTGTTGTAGCTGCTACTTGTACTGCTGCTAAATCAGGAACAATTTACTTAGTTCCAGCTTTAACTACAGGTACACAAACAATAGAACTTCCAGCTGCTGCTGATGCAGTAGGATGCACTTATACTTTTGTTGCAACTGACACAGTAGGTCAAGATTTTGATGTTACAACAAATGGATCAGAAAAAATCTTAGGTGCTGTTCCAAAAGGTGATGGTGATAATCTTGCTGCTTCTGACGCAAATGATTCCATAGGTTTTGATGCAAATGCTATTATTGGTTCAAGATTTTCTGTCACTTGTATTTCATCGACTGCCGGAACTGCATTTATTGCCCATGATATTTTAGATGGTTTAGCTGCTAATACAGGAGGTATTAATCTTAAATAATCATATATTTAGACAATTTATAATTAATATTTTTTATATCAAAATTTTTCATATTTTTTAATAAATAATATTTATTATTTAATTCATAAATCATTGTTAGTCTCATACATACAACAACAATACTCATAATAATTGAAAAAATAAATTCAAGAATCCCTTCAGTGCTTAAAATACTAATATAACAATTAAATAACATTTATAATTTTAAAATATAAAATAATAAATATAATTAAATTTATACACTCTACTTTATTACAAAAATTAATTAATGTTTAATTCAAATATTTATACTTACATCTCATATTTTTTTTTATTAAAATATTTGTTTTATTTTTACAAAATATTTAATTTAGATGTTTCAGAATTAAAATCTATTTTAGATAATTCTAAGAAACCAGTAATTGTTGCAGTATATGGGCATACTTACTTTTTTGATGTATTATATGGATTAAGTAGTTTTTTTCAAATAGATAATTTCAAAGGTTTAGCAAAAAAAAATATAAATATTTGTATCCTTTTTTTCTTTGGAAGTATATACATTTCATTGAATCATCAACTACAAAATTAAAACTTAATAATCATTTAGCTTTAATGATTGAAGGCACAAGATCTAAAAAAGAAAAATTACATACAGGTTTTATACATTTAGCAAAAAATAATGAAGCCGACATTTGTTATGTATGTGTAAATTTAAGAACAAATAAAGTACTTTGTTCGGATATTGTAAAATATGAAACAATAAAAAACTGTGAAAATTTCAATAAACTTTTAGAACCATTAAAAGAACTTGTGTTTAATAAAGAAAATAAAATTGCTGTTTATCCAGAATATTTATCATCTATAAATTTTTAATTTTTATTTTTTTACTTTTATTTTTTATAAATTAACTTGATATAATATAACTATATCCATCATCTCTTTTTTCGAGTTTAATTTGATGATTACAAAAACCTCTAATATTTTGAATATGGCTTACATTTAACATAAAATTAAATCTACTAGTAATAAAATCAAATATACTGCCAATATTATTTATATTTTTAGAATCAAAAGCAGACCATCCTTCATCAATTATTAAAAAATTTGGTTTTGGTAAATGTGATATATCAAGAAGTGATAATCTAATAGCTAGACTACTAATAAATTTTTCAAATCCAGAACAATTATTTAATAAAATAGGAAATCCATTGTAAATAGGTCTATCAAGATACATATTAATCTTATTATCATCTATTTCAACTTTTACCATAAAATCAGTCATAATAGATAATAGGTCATTTATTTTCTTTTCAAATAGCGGAATAATCTTTTTTATAATAAAGTATGGTAAATCTTTTAAAGCAAGTTGATAATAATTAAATAACTCCATTTGTTTTTCATATTTTTGAAGTTCTATAACATCAGATTTAACATTTTGTAATATAGTATTGTTAGCAACATATTTCATATCAAATTTTAATTTATTGTTTTCAAACTCTTTTAATTCATGATTTAGTTCAGATAATTTATCATTATTTTTATTTAGTAAATTGTTAATTCTTTCATTATTTTTCAATTGTTTTTTAAGTTTATTTAACTTATCTATGACTTCTTTTTTATTTTGACTTTGATTCTTTATTAATAAAAGCTTGTTGTTAATATCACATATTTCAATATAAATTTGTTTATCTTTTAAAAAAATATCATATTCTTTATTTTTATAATTCAATAATTTTTTTTTTTGTTCTTCTAGTACTTTTATATCTCTTTTAATATCTAAATTATTTTTTATTTGTAATAGATCATTTTTCAATGTATTTATATCATCACTTAATAATTTATTATCATTAATTTTAGTATTAATAATACTGGTTAATTTTACATCTTCTTGATATACATTTTTTAATTTATTAGATATTTCTTTTAATTTAATTATTTTTTTTGATAAGGTCAAAAATTCGTGTTGATTATTTTCGAATTTATCATGATAATCTTCTAGAAATTTAAAAATATTATTGTTTTTACATACATCTAAAACATCATTAACAATAGTATTATTTTCACTAGCTATATCATTTTCTTCAAGCTTTTTTATTTTATCTATATTACTCCCTAAATATTTTTTAAGATTAACTAGATCATCTTCTAGTTCATAAGGCGAAGTATTTTCTATTATATCAATTAAATTAGAAGGTAATTCTTCTTTAGAAAATTTATTAATTTTATCATTTATATCATTTATTTCATTATCAATATTTTTATATTTTTTGATATATTGCTTTACTTTTGAATGAGTGATTTTATTTTTACTAATTTCTTCTGTATTATTTTTTAATGAAAGTTCTAGTGTATATAGTTTATTAAGTATATTTTTTTCAATTAATTTATAATTAGAATCATTTCCATATGCTATAGAATAATTTAAATCATTAATAGTTTTATTCATTTCTACATATTTTGAATTACTAGCATTAATATTATCATCTAATATTGTAATATTTTTTCTAATTTTTTTTTGTCCATCATTAAATTGTTCTTCGTACTCATCAGTAATTGATTTTAATTTTTCCATACAAAAAATATTTGTATCTAAAAGTGTATTTAATTCACTAGTATATATTTGGTTTTTGTAATTATTATATTTTTCTTTTAATTCTTGTTCATCTTCAATTACAAGAGATGAATTTTTAGTTTCTAATTCATGAATATCATTTTCAATATTCGGAATATATTCATTTTGTAAATCTAGATTATTTTCATTTATTTCTTTTAGTTGTTCTTTTAATAAATATATTTTTTCAATAGAAAATTTAATATTATTAATAAGACTTTTATTTTCCTTTTTTAATAAAACAATCTTATCTGGATCACACTTCTTAACAAGATGATCAACAATAACTCTCTTTTCATGATACATTTTTCTGGCTTGTTTTTCAAGTAATTGTATAAAATCAATATTCAATATTCTTTCCAATTCTTTTAGCCTGTTTGAATTTTCACAATCAATAAAATTAAGATTATTATTTTGAATAGATACATTAGTTTGTACAATATCATCATAATTCCCAAAGTATTTTGAAATATTATCCCTTGTTTTTACAATACCATCTTCATTTAATTTTTCAATGATGTTTGTGTTTATTTTTTGTCTTAAAAAATTAATTTTCAAATTGACTTTTTTTGTGGCTGATAATGTACCATATTTTTCAATTGTATACATATAATCATCCATTTCTATTGTTATTTTACTTCGGAATGTCATTTTAGTATTATTTATAATATCTTTTATTGTTCCTTTTCTACTAAATTTATCATAAATTGTATATAATATTATATCAACAATAGCAGATTTACCAACGTGATTTGGAGCAATAATACCTACAACACCATTATAATTTGAAAAGTTAATTATATTATTTGACGAATAGGAAAATAAATTGCTAAATTCTAGTTGTTTTAACTTCCATTTTGAATTTTTTGTTCTATTATCAATAATTTTTTCATTCGCAGTAATATTTAATCTTTTAATCATTGTTTTTTTATTATCATCTAGTTTAAATTTTTCAGTTAAAATTTCATCTAAAATTTTATTTTGGTAGTCAACATTATTAATAAAATCTGTAATATTTTTTTTTTCTATTGAATTATTTTCAATAGTATTATTTAAATAAACAACATCGATAACATTATATTTTTCTTTAATTTTGATAAGTAATTTATTTATAACAGAATTTTTACATTTTGTAAATGTAATACGAAGATGTATATTTTTCGGAAATTTATTTGAATTACTGAGTAAATTAATATTATTTATATTATCATTTTCAACTTCAGTTGTGACATAACCAAAGTTATTTTTAATATCAACAAATTTTGACTTATTATTTAATATATCCCATTTAATAAGACCATGATTATTTAGACTTTCTCCGTGATTTTGTTGAATTAATGAACCAGCGTATGCTACTGTTTTATTTTGGTTTAAATATTGTCTTTTATGAATATCTCCAAGTAATGCTAAATCATATCCATTAAAGGATGAAGGAGTTATGGTTTTATTAGTTCTTTGATTTACTTCACCTTCTAGTGTTGTATTATTAAATAATATTACTCCGTCAACTCTTCCATGAAATAGACAAATTAATTTAGTGTCTTTTGTATAGTATTTATTTTTTTTTATAATTTCAGGGTTTATAATTTCATAATCTCTAATACTTGATACACTAAAAATTATATTGTTAAAATGATACAGACCAGTATCTTTTAAATAATAACAATTATCTTTATTGTCTAATCCATTATATATTGGTGTTAAACTATCTAGCCTTTCAGAATTACTTAAATTAACATCATGATTTCCAGCAATAAATAATAGTGTAAATATACTAGACAATTTATTAAAAAAAACTCTTGTTATTTCAACACATTCTGGTGTAAGTTCCGTTTTTGAATGTAATATATCTCCTGTAATTACAATTACACAATTAGAATGTTTTTCCTTTTCTTCAATTAAGTAATTATATAGGTTTTCAAATACACTCAAATATTCATCATGTTTAGATTGTAAATGAATATGTATATCTGATATATGATAAATAAAATCAATTTCTTGATTATAATCATAATTTTTATAATTATTCATGATTTATTCTATATATATAATCTAGTATAATTTTAAGTTAAAAAAAATAAAAAGAAAAAAAGGTAGAGAGTGCCATCCTAGATATTATAAATATTTTTCAAAAATTATACAAGAGTAGTCAATCTAAACCTAGCTACTTTCTCTCCAAATGTTAACAAATGCTACCTCTTTTTTCGGTTAACATTGTAACGTTATATCTATTTAAACCAAAAAAAATCAATTTTAATTTTTTTATGCCAAATATTATCTGATTTTGTCAATTTTTTATTGATAAAAATAACATTATGACTTACATTATTTAAAAAATAGTTACGTAAATAGGTTAAAAAATATTATTTTATAAATAGGTTTAATATAATATAATATAATATAATAGTATATTATTCCGAAAAAAAAAATTAAAAAAAAAGGTGTTGACTGCTTTACCAAATATTTTTAAAACGCGCTTCAAATTAATGAAACATATTTTATTTAAAGGGAATGGTAGCTTTTTCAAACATTATTATAATATATATTATCATGTTTATAACAAATATTAAAATTCAATTTTATTTTATTTTTTATTTTTTTTACTTTTTTTTTTGGGTTGCTGTTTTTTTAGCAATTTATTTATTTTACAATTATTTCCTTCAGAAATTTCACAACATAATTTTAAAATAATTTGTATTACATCATCATTAATATTATTTAACATTCCGTTTAATTTATCACACATGTCTACAATTCTTACAAAATCATCATTTCCACCTATAAATTTGTTATCAATAAACACCTGAGGAAATGTATTAAATTTATTTTTCTTTTTTATTTTATTTCTTTTTTCTTCAGTATCTAATACAATTTTGTTTACTTTAATATTTCTAGAATCTATTAAATTTTCAGTATTTTGACAGAACGGACAACCTGGTTTCAAATAAACTGTAATCATTTATATATTAGAAAAAGAAAAAAATATCAAAAAATTTCGGTATACATTTAAATAAATTTAATAGTAAAATAAATATGTATTTTATTTAAAAATAAATAGTATATATCTTTATCTTATTAACATTATATGATTTTTAAATAAAATTGATTTAAATATGTATTTAATTTACACCAATATTATAATTAATAAAATGTCTGACACATCAAGAATACGATACTTAATTGAACCAGCACATAAAAAATCTGTTTATGAAGAACAAATATGGAAAAATATTCTAAAAAATGATAAACCTGTAAATGTTAGAATTGGAAACCTTTTTAGATGGGGTTCATTTAATATTGATTTATCAAAACAAGAAAAGGAAGAAATAACTAGAAAAGAATCCATTCTCATTAATGAATATGAAAATTTTGAACTTATTGAAATGTGGGATGGAGGATGTGATTTTTGGATAGATATTGTTGATGAAGAAAGCTTCACAGAACAAGAAATTGAAGAGATTAACACACTAATTTACAATTGGCCTAAAGGCAAATGTCCAGAATATGAAGACGAAGATGATGATGGATATGATGAAGAAAAAATGGTTTTAAATGGATGGAAAGATATTGAATGTGAATATTACATAAATACTCCAATTAAATTAGAAACTATTCAAGAATAATTATATAATGAAAAATAGAAGAAAAAATTGGTTATAATATAATATATTATATACAAAAATAAAAATTAACCATGAATTTCAATATTGTCTTCATTTATATCAAATAATTTAATAAGTAAATCTTTTATATCATGTCGTTTATCACCCTGAAATTGTAAAATTTGTCCAAATTCTTTATGATCAGTTATATTTCCATTACAACATAATTGTTGTTTAATATGTTTCAATAAATTTTTTTCATCAAATTCAACTAGAGAATCTAAATCTTGGATTATCGTTAAATATTTATTTTTTTTTCTTTGAAATACTCTTAAATGAACAGAGCCAGTTATTTTATTATCATCTAATAAATTTTCGTCATTGCCGAAAATTATATTATCAGTTACAGACATATATTATTAATTTATATATTTTTTTAAGTTATTTTTTTAAAATATTTTGATTCTATATCTTTAGAATCTAATAATATATCATTTGAACCTAATACAGAACAAGCTTTAACAGAAGGAAAAATACTTTTTCCAGGTATCATATTTCCAAAAATATAACCTGTTGATTCTGGATAAAACAAACTCATTTTCGCACAATCAGACTCAGTTAAATCAGAATTCTTATATTTACAAAGACTAGATGAAGAACTTTTATTAATTGGATTATCATATTTTGAATTTATATCATCATATAAGTCTGATTGATAATTACAACATTTTGATAAAATATCATTACAAACATTTTTATGATTTTCATTATAATTTAATTCTTTCAAACATTGTTGATGTAAAGTTTTACATTTGTTATTAAATGCGCTTTCACAAAAACAAGATTTATTAGTGCTGTCATTATTACAACAATTGTAATTATTACAAACATCAACTGAATTTTTATAATCGACTGAAAGACATTTATCATTCATTTGAAAATTTTCAGAATAAGAGATTGTAATTAAACATAAAAATAAAATTAAAATAATAAGTTTTAAATGAAACATTTAATATATAATTAGAATTTTTTATTAATAAATTAATTTTTAAGTAAATTTTTTTTATTTTTAAATTATTAATTTATATATTTTTTTAAGTTATTTTTTTAAAATAT
>Ga0181402_1000976_pt1 | contig 10439 bp, 11 predicted proteins | sample 25SPOviralmetaG_FD_130131 | JGI IMG/M metagenome (GOLD analysis project Ga0181402, IMG submission 130131) | Marine viral communities from the oligotrophic San Pedro Time Series (SPOT) site, San Pedro Channel, CA, USA - 25 SPOT_SRF_2011-08-17 | ecosystem: Environmental > Aquatic > Marine > Strait...
ACGTCTCTTGTGACTTCCTTTCCAGTAGCATCTGGTTTTGTCCAAAAAACACCTCTGGCTTTACTCCCTTTAATTGAGCTAGGGTCTCCTGGAATTTGTGTTAGGGAAATTGCCCCAAAATTAGTAACATTTCCTGGACTTTCAAAGTTTTTAATTTTGACAAGTTCTTCATATGCCTCTTGAAGCTTTTTTATGTCAAATTTTACATCAGTTTGATGAAAATCATTAAAGTTTAAATTCATAGTTTTTATTTACTCTTTTAATTTTAGAATTGTATAATACATTTGTCGCATTTTAGAAATAAATAATATGATTACAGGAAATTATCCTAGTCTAAGGCTAAGAAGAAATAGAAAATTTGACTGGACAAGAAGGCTTATACAAGAAAATACTTTAAGTCCTAGTGATTTTATTCTGCCAATTTTTTTGATAGACGGTAAAAATAAGAGAGAGAAAATACCATCAATGCCTGACGTATACAGATATACAGTAGATAGAATTAATCAAATCGTAGATAAAGCATTAAGAAATAAAATACCGATGGTTGCATTATTCCCAAAAACGAAGAATTCCAAAAAAAATGAGTTTGGATCTGAAGCTCTAAATGAAAATAATTTAGTATGTAAGGCTATTTTACAAATAAAAAAAAGATATAAAAATCAAATAGGTATAATGTGTGATGTTGCTCTTGATCCTTATACTTCTCATGGACATGATGGACTTTTAAAAGGAAATGAAATTATTAATGATGAAACTATTGAAATTTTAATTAATCAATCATTATTACAAGCTAAAATTGGATGTGATGTATTGGCGCCATCTGATATGATGGATGGGAGAATAAAAAAAATACGTCAAGCTCTTGATAAAGAAGGATTGAAAAATATTAATATTCTTTCTTACGCTGTTAAATATGCCTCTAGTTTTTATGGTCCATTCAGAGATGCAGTGGGTTCAAAAAATTCTTTAAAAAGCGACAAAAAAACTTATCAAATGGATTATAGAAATAGCTCAGAGGCCTTGAGAGAAATTTCGCTTGATATCAAAGAAGGTGCCGACATGGTAATGGTAAAGCCTGGAATGCCATATTTAGATATAATTAGATCTGTAAAAAATGAATTTAAAATACCAGTTTTTGCATATCAAGTATCAGGTGAATATAGCATACTATCAAACGCAATTAATAAAAAATTGGTCAATAAAGATGTAATTTTAGAAAGTTTAATAGCTTTTAAAAGAGCCGGAGCTAACGCAATTGTTAGTTACTATGCTGATAGATTAGATAAGATACTAATCTAAATTTTTTAGAGAATTTACAAATTGATTTCTACTTATTGGAAAATTAACATTATTTGGTTTAAGAATTGTTTTATCCATAAAATCACCCACTAATTTCAAACCATCTAATAAAATATCTAGATTATAATTATGATTATCTCTGTCTATTAAAAAATTTGGTACAATTTTTTTTTCTTTAGCAGACTCTACTACATATAAAATCTTATTATCTTCAATTTTTTTTTAACCATTGAATCTAAATCTAAATTATATCCAAGATGACTTAATAATTTTAGTTCCCAAAAAATATACAATCTCAACCAATCATCCTCGGATAGATCTAAATAAAATTTAATCAGTAAATCATAAATTTTTTTATTTGACTGAGAATCAGCGGTTAAAAGTTTCACAAGATTAATAGCAGAAATTATACAGTTTAATTTTTTTGCATCATCGAAATAAATTGGAGTATATGCTTTATAAATTTCAATTTTAAAATATCCAATTCTGTTTTCGTTTTTTGAATTATAATTTACATATAACTCATTACCTAATTGTAAGTAATTTTTTATTTTTTTTGATGTGCCGCCAAATATAATACCAGAAACTTTACCATGTTGTTTTGTATAAATTTCAGTTATTAATGAATTTTCATTATACTTACTTTTTGATAACAAAAAACCAGTGTCGTCCCAATTCATGATTTCAAATTATTATTTAAACATAATATAGCTGCATTTTGTTCTGCGTCTTTCTTCGATGAGCCTTCACCAATAAAAAATTTTGAATTAGGTAGTTTAACACCTACTTTGAATATTGGTTTATGACGAGGTCCTGTATTCGAAACTAATTTGTATGTCGGAAGTTTCTTAAATGTTTTAAGTGAAAATTCCTGTAATTTTGTTTTTGCATCAATTTGAGTTATTACGCTATCTTTTATATTTTCTTTCCAAAGTGTTAAAATAAAATTCTCAGTTATAGTAAAACCTTTATCTAAGTAAACAGCTCCGACCAATGCTTCAGAACAATCAGCAATAACTTTGTCTTCAATTTTAATCTTTTTATTTTTCGGATTAAAAGTTAAAATATATTTATCTAAGTTGATGTCTTTACCAATTTGTAAACATGTTTTTTTATTAACTAGAGATGCATATTTTTTATCTAGAATACCCTCTTTTTCATTTGGATAAATCTCTAGTAATTTTTTTGCTATAACCAATCCTAGCACTCTATCACCTAAAAATTCTATTTTTTCATTATTATTTATTTTATCAAAACTTTTATGAGTCAAACTCCTGACTAATAATTTCTTATCTTTAAATTTAATATTTATTTTTTTTTCAAGATTTGTGTAATCAATTTTCATTAATTAATTTTTTTAAAAAAACGCTTATATCTAATTGATTTATTCCATTTCCAAAATGCGAATAAATTACCAACAGATTTATCAGAAGAAAAGAAAATGAGTTGAGCTTTACCGACTAGATTCTTTTTATTTACATAACCAACGCTGGTTAAAAATCTGCTATCTTTTGAACAATCTCTATTATCACCTAAAAAAAAATAATGCTCATCAGGGACAGTAAAAATATCAGAATTTTGATATGGAAAATTTTTTAAATATACAGTTATATGAGATTTGCCATCTGGTAAAGTCTCCTGAAAAGTAAAAACATCAATGGTTGAATTACCACAATAAATTTTATCATTTTTTGAAATTCGTGATTTAAGAATTTCACTATTATTAATAAAAAGGTTTGAGTCTAAAAATTGAATCTTATCACCTGGTAGCCCAATTAATCTTTTAATATAATCAGTTCTATTATCTGCAGGTGTTTTAAAAACAACAACATCTCCTCTTTTAGGTTCAGAAAAAAAAATTCTATTTTTTAATATTGGAGGACTAAATGGAAAAGAGTGTTTGCTATAGCCATAAGAATATTTCGTTACAAATAATCTGTCACCTACTAATAAAGTTGGTTCCATAGATGATGAAGGAATATAAAAAGGTTGTAATAATAAGGATCTTATTATTACGGCTATAATTAAGGCATAAATTAAAGTCTTAATATTATCGATGATGGCACTTTTTGAAATCATGGATTTTTTTGAATAATTGTAAATGCTATTGAATATTCTTTCTCATCAGAAATAGAAAGAAATAAATTAAAATTTTTAATTTTTTTTTTAGATTTTATCAAATTTTTAATCTTTGAATTAATTAAATAATAAGGCTTACCCAATTTATTATTCATCACTTGGATATCCTTAAAGTTTAATCCTTCTCTAAAACCAGTACCCAATGCTTTTGCAAACGCCTCTTTAGCAGCAAAACGTTTTGAAAAAAAACTTATTTTATTTTTAACATTTTTTGAAATCAAAATTTCATTTTTTCCAAAGATTCGATTTATAAATTTTTTATTTTTTATAAAAGATTTAATTCTTTGAGTTTTTACAATATCTACTCCAATACCTATTGTCTTCATTATCGTATAATTTTCTTAAATTTTTTGATTACTCTTTTAAGACCGTCAAATATTGATTCTCCAATAATAAAATGACCTATATTAAATTCTTTAATTTGGTCAATTTTTGTTAAAAGTTTTGTTGATTTATAATCAAGTCCGTGACCGGCATGGACTTCTAAATCTAATTCATTCGCTAATTTTGAGCATTTTTTAATTCTAAGGAATTCATTTTTAGTTTCTTTTTTTGATTTTACTAAATTAGCAAATCTGCCTGTATGAATTTCAACACAATCAGCCCCTAATTCTTTTGCAATTATCATATCTTTAACAGATGGATTTACAAATAGACTTGTTCTAATTTTTTTTTTTTTAAATATGTTTATTATAGATTTAAATCTTTTTTTATTCTTATTTAAATTTAAACCACCTTCTGTTGTAATTTCTTTTCTATTTTCAGGTACTATGCAAATAAAATTTGGTTTTATCTTAAGTGCATTTTTTATAATTTCTTCCTTAATTGAAATTTCAAGATTAACTAATAGATTTTTAATAGAACAAATTTTTTTTGCATCCAAATCATTTATATGACGCCTGTCTTCCCTTAAATGAATAGTTATTGAGTCTGCACCTAATTTTTTAACAAATTTAGCCCCTGTAAATGGATCTGGGTGCAACTCACCTCTTGCATTTCTTAATGTAGCTATATGATCGATATTTACTCCAAGTCTTTTCACTTAATGAATCTACTTCCTGGTGTTGATATTGGGATTAATTTAAGTGCATCTGGCAATTGGCTTGGTTTATATGTTGGAACATCAATTTTTAAATGAGAAATTATTTTTTTTTTAATCTTTAAAGTTTTTTTAGATGATCTGTCTATAATTGATGCAAATCCCAATAATTTTGCTTTAGATTTTTTTATTAATTTAGCACACTCCAAACTTGATTTACCAGTGGTAATAACATCTTCTATAATCAAAACTTTTGAATTTTTTTTAATAAAAAAACCTCTTCTTAAACTAAATTTTCCATTAATTCTTTCACAGAAAATTGTTTCTTTTTTTAAAATTTTTCCTATTTCATATCCGATTATAACACCACCCATTGCTGGTGCTAATATCAAATCGATATCTTTAAATTGTTTTCTTATTTTTTTTGCTAAAGATTTGCAAATTAAATTGGCTTTATCTGGAAAACTTAATAATTTTGCACACTGAATATATTTTGAAGAATGAAGACCTGAAGATAATACAAAATGTCCTTCTATTAACGCATTAGTCTTTTTTAAAATATCTAAGGATTTTTTGTGTGAAAGCATTTCTTTTATCTTCGTGTCTAATTATCTTAAATTTTATACCTTTTTGTTTTAACTCCGCAATAAAATTAGTGAAATTCTTCAAATCTCTAATAATTAATTGGAATTTAAAATTGATATAATTAGGATTTTTACCCGCCATCTCTAAATTGGATATATTTAATTTATGATCACCTATAAGTGAACTTATACTGCCTAGCTGTCCTGGTTTATCTGGTAGAGAAATCCATAGTGTTGTATTGTATTTTTTTAGCTTTTTCTCCTTTTCTTCTCCTTTATCATGCCAATATCTCCTTATAGCTGCTCTTGCTTTACCTGTTTTAGTGACTGGAATCCAATGTAAAGATGGAGATTGGTTTTTTGATGTAATAATTTTTATTCTATCACCATTTCTTAAAATTGTTTGAAGTTCACTCTTATTACCATTTATTTCACATCCAACTGCAGTATTGCCAATCTTTGTGTGAACAGCGTAAGCAAAATCAATAGGAGTGGCGTTTTTAGGTAATTTAATTACTGAACCTTTAGGCGTAAAACAAAAAACATTTTCCTGGAACATTTGTAATTTTGTATATTCATAAGAATGTTCAGGATTTTCATTTTTTTCAATAATTTCCACTAAATCTTTTAACCAATCATATTCTTTCCATTGTAATGAATTAAATTTTTCAGATGATTTGTATTGCCAATGTGATGCTATTCCTCTTTCAGCAAAATCATGCATTCTAGATGTTCTAATTTGTATTTCTATCGGTTTTTTATATGATCCAATCACTGAGGTATGTAAAGATTTATATCCATTTATTTTTGGTGAAGAAATATAATCTTTGAATTTACCTGGAATACAATTCCATCTTTTATGCAAAACACCAAGAGTTTGATAGCATTCATCTATATTATCTAAAATTATTCTAAAACCTATAATGTCAGTAATTTGTTCTAAAGAAATTCTTTTTTTTTGAACTTTCCTCCAAACAGAAAAAGGTGTTTTTTCTCTTCCATAAATAGATGCATTTAAATTGTTTTCTATTAATAAACTTTTAATTTCTTGTGAAAGGCTGTCAAATATATCATCCTTGTCTTTCTTTATTTCATTTAATCTATTTTGAATTAATTTTCTTGCATCAAGATTCAATATTTCAAAAGATAAATCTTCTAATTCATCTCTTATACGATGCATTCCCATTCTGTCAGCTAAAGGTGCATAAATCTCCATTGTTTCCTGAGCTATCCTTTTTCTTTTTTCCTCTTTTTTAATAGATTTAATTGTTCTCATGTTATGTAATCGATCAGCCAATTTAACAAGTAAAACTCTTATATCTTTAGATGTAGCTAATATTAATTTTCTGAAATTTTCAGCTTTTGAATTGGCTGCTGCTGTGTTTTCAAATACTGAAATTTTTGTAACTCCATCGACAAGTTCAGCAACTTCTTCTCCAAACTCTCCTTTAATTGTCTCATATGTAGCAAATGTATCTTCAATGGTATCATGTAATAGTCCTGTTGCTATTGTAGCAGAGTCCAATTTCAAATCAGTGAGAATGTTTGCCACTTCAATTGGATGAACTGAATAAGGATCTCCAGACGCTCTTTTTTGAGATGAGTGAGCTTTAACAGCAAAATTATATGCTTTACTTAATCGATCTAGATTAACAAATTTATTATATCCTTTAACCTTATTAATTAAATCATCAGAATTAAGCATATAAGCAGTATAGCACTAAATTAGATTTGTTTAATAGATGTAATATCCTTAATTGGTAAGGAAAAGATTAATTCTTTAATACTTTGATTAGTAATAGGATGTGACCAATTCTTATCTAATTCATATAATGGTAATAATACAAAATTTCTTTTGTGCATTCTTTTGTGAGGAATAATAATTGAGTTTTTTGAAATTTTTTTAAAATATGAGATCAGATCTATATCACACGTTCTGGGAGCATTTTTAAAACTTTTTTTTCTACCTAATTTTTTTTCAATTGCTTTGAAAATATCAAGATATTTTTTTGGAGTAAATTTAGTATTAGATTGAATGATAATATTAATAAATTTAGGCTGACTAGGATCTGGCCATGATGAAGTTTCATAGTAACTAGATGATTTTACAATTTTAATACCATAAGTATTAATTAGGTATTTAGCCTTTTCAATATTTTGAATCCTATTTCCTAAATTTGAACCTACACCTATATATACCATCAGCTTGATTTTCTAATATATCGTGCTTTATCACGATTCCAGTCTCTATCTTTTTTAGTTGCACGCTTGTCATATTTTTTTTTACCTTTAGCTATTGCAATTTCAACTTTGGCTTTACCTTTTTTAAAATACATTTTTGTTGGAATAATAGTGAGTCCATCTCTTTGAATTTTACCAATTAATTTGTCTATTTGTTTTTTATTTAATAGCAATTTTCTATCATCAGTTGGATTATGATTGGATTTACTTGCTTGCTTATATTGAGAAATATGAGAATTAATTAAAACAATTTCTCCTTTTTTTTCAATTGCATAAGAATCTCCAAGATTAACTTTACCATCTCTAATAGATTTTATCTCAGATCCTTTCAAAACAATACCTGCTTCAATCAAATCTTCAAAAAAATAATTAAAACTTGCTTTTCTATTTAAACAAATAATCTTTAAACCAGGATTGGCTTTTTTATTCATTAATTAGTTTGGCTGACTGTAATGCTTTATTAATAATTTCCTTAGTTTGCTCAGTTACTTTTACCAAAGGTAATCGAACTGCATCGTCACACAATCCTAATTTTTTCGCTGCAAATTTAACTGGACTTGGATTGCTCTCAACAAACATAGCATGATGTAATGGCTGTAAAATTTTATCTAATCTTTCAGCATCTTTTATACTTGCAGTTTCATTTCTTAAATTTGAAAACTTTTGAAAATCTGAACAAATTTTAGGTGCTATATTAGCTGTCACACTTATAGCTCCCTCACCACCCTTCTTATTAAATTCTAATGCGATATCATCATTCCCTGTAAGTTGTAAAAAATCTTTACCTAATTTTTTTAATGTTTGATCAACTCTATTTAAATCACCTGTAGCATCTTTTACTCCAATAATATTTTTCAACTCATACAATCTAGCCATGGTTTCAACTGACATATCAATAACTGACCTTCCAGGAATATTATAAATTAAAATTGGAATTCCACATTTATCATTTATAGCTTTGTAATGTTGATACAAGCCCTCTTGAGTTGGCTTGTTATAATACGGAGTAACTATTAGCGCACCATTTGCTCCAATTTTTTCCGCATGACTAGTCAAGGAAATTGCCTCCTCTGTTGAATTAGAACCTGTGCCTGCAAATACAGGTAATTTACCATTACTCTCTTTTACGCACAATTCTATTACCCTTTCATGTTCACTATGGCTCAAAGTAGGAGATTCGCCTGTAGTACCAGCCGGAACTAATCCATTAGTGCCATTATTGATATGAAAATGAATTAACTTGATATATGTATCGTCATCAAGTTTGTCATTTTTAAACGGTGTGATTAACGCAACATTTGATCCTTTAAACATAAATACTTATAACATAAATTATTGATTCACATACTAAAGATTATGTTTAAAAAATTAATAGCAATTATATGTTTATTTTTGTTCGTGAACTTAGGACATGACGCTTTTGCTTCAGATAAAAACAATCTTATTCCACCAAAAAAACCTGAATTAACCAAGCAAGAGCTTAAAAAAAAGGTTTTAATAAATATTCTAAAACCATTGCCCAAACCATCGAAGGAGAACGAAAATTCATCAATTAAAATTGTGAAAGAAGAAGAAATAAAGCCTAAGTTTTTATTACCTAAAAAAAAACCATTAATAGCTGGAACTCAATCAAAAATAAAAGTTGCTAAATCAAAACATTACAGCAAAAAAGATTTTAACATAGCCAAAAAGGCTGTATCAGAAATGAAAAAATCTAATTGGAAGTCAGCTATTAAAATTTCGAAGACGGCAAAAGATAAATCAATTTATAATTTTGTACAATGGAGACATTTGCTCACAAAAGGTAATAAAGCTTCATTTTATGATTATTTAAATTTTATTAATAACAATAAAAACTACCCAAGAATTGGAAGAATCAAGTATCTCGCTGAACATAAAATGTCTAATGAGAATATCTCGCCTAAGAAAATAATAGAATGGTTTGAAATTAATAAGCCTTTAAGTGGTTATGGTAAAATAATTTTAGGAGAAAGCTATATTTTGTCAGGTAATATTGTTGACGGAAAAAAATTAATAAAAGAAGGTTGGATAACAGCAGAACTAAGTAAATCTGATTTACGATATTTCAGAAAAAAATTCAAAAAATATTTAAACTCAGAAGATTATATTAATAGAGCAGACTATCTTGCATGGAGTAATAAATATTGGGATTTAAAAAGAATGCTAAGATATCTTCCGAAAGATTATGAACTGCTTTATAATGCAAGACAATTATTGATGAGTAAATCTTATGGAGTGGATCAAGCTATAAAAAATGTGCCTCAAAAATTTAAAAATGATGCTGGATTAAATTTTGATCGATTAAAATGGCGTCGTAAAAGAGGAAGAGTTGATAGCTCTGTAGAAATATTATTAAAGATTAAAAATACTAAAGATTATTTAGTAAGACCAGATAAGTGGTGGAATGAAAGAGAAATTATCTCAAGATCTTTGATTTATAAAAAAAAATACGAACTTGCTTATAAAATTTCCAGTAATCACGCCTTAACAGAAGGTCCAGATTTTGCTTCAGCTGAATGGATGAGTGGATGGATTGCTTTAAGCTTTTTAGATGATCCATTATTGGCTAAAGATCATTTCCAAAATTTTTATAATAATGTTGGTTATCCAATAAGTACTTCTCGAGGAGCTTATTGGCTTGCAAAATCGTATGATGCTTTAGGGGATAAAGAAAATTCTAAAAAATGGTTTGATGAGGCTTCGAAATATTTGACTACATATTATGGACAATTAGCTTTTTTAGAAATAAATCCAAATGCTAATTTTGAACTTTCTGAGGACATGAAAGTAGATAATAGTTATCGTGATTATTTTTATAAGAAAGAACTTGTTAAAATCATTTACCTTTTAAACGAACTGGATGAAAATAAATACACCAAATTTATTTTAAGACATATCGCTAAAGATAATATCGCTAGCGGAAGTGAAATACTTGCTGCCGAACTTTCTACTAATATAGGCAGATTTGATTTTGCAATACAAATTGCTAAGTTTGCATCTTATGAAAAAAGATTTCATAATAAATATAATTACCCAATTATAAGCACACCAGAATATATTAATGGCAGAAAAATTCCTGAAAGCGCGTTCATTCTATCTATAATAAGACAGGAAAG
>Ga0181402_1000979_pt1 | contig 10435 bp, 11 predicted proteins | sample 25SPOviralmetaG_FD_130131 | JGI IMG/M metagenome (GOLD analysis project Ga0181402, IMG submission 130131) | Marine viral communities from the oligotrophic San Pedro Time Series (SPOT) site, San Pedro Channel, CA, USA - 25 SPOT_SRF_2011-08-17 | ecosystem: Environmental > Aquatic > Marine > Strait...
AGTAAACACCACCGCAAACATTGATGGTTATCAAACTCCGTTTGCGTTTTCTGATTCAGATGAAGAAAAGCATAAAAAAAACATGAAGTCACGTGCTGAAGTATTTGATTATAAGTCAACAGAGAATAAAAAATCAAATACAGTAAAAATAAACGAAGGAAAAAGTTTATTTCATGTATTCAGAGATCATCCTGATTTATCACCTTCTCAAAAAGTCGGAGTAACCGTGCGTGAGATTAATAAATTAATGACAGAGATTGAAAAATTAATTCGTGTGTCATCGAGATATAAGTCTGAAAAAAAAGTAAATTCTTCTTCTTTGTGGAAAACAACAAACAGATATCTTGCTAAGATAGATGAAAAAATCAAAAGAATTTCTCACAAGATAAAGGAACTTAAGTAATGAATAATTGTTCTTGTCAAGAACATGATTTAAATTCATTAGAAGAATCAACTGATCCAAGTATCGGTGAATACAAACTTGCATTAAAAAAATTAGGTATAGCAATTAAGTCAGCACACAAAACTGAAGAAGGAAAAAAACTTTCGGGTGAATATTGGTCTGACATTGTAAAACTTCTTAAAAAAGCAAAATTAGGAGTTTCTATGATGGAACTTGGAATTGATGACGAAGAAGAAGTTAAAAGTACACATGATGCTACAATTAAAAAAGTAAAACCAACTCCTGCTGGTGAAAAAGGTGAAGGTGGTCCAAGGGACGGAGATAAATCAGAAGAACCCACAGAAGAACCTAAAAGTGATGATTCAGTTGAAGACGAAAAAGAAGATGAAGACGAAAAGCCAAAATCTGTAAACGAAAAGTCTACATCTAAATCTCAACAAAGATTATTTGGCATGGTTCACGCATACAATAAAGGTGAACTTAAAAAAAGTGATGTAGATTCTGCTTTGTATGACAAAGTAAAAAAGATTGCAAACGGAATGACAAAAACTGATGCAGAAGACATGGCTAAAACAAATCACGATGATTTACCAGAAAAAGTTCCAACTGATGAATTTTACGATACAATGAACCATCTTAGCATTTTATTATCAGAGCAATCTTTTGATAATATAGAAAGTGATGGTTCTGAATTTAGTATAGATACCGAGAATCGCAAATTTACCATAAAATTCGATGACAAGTTTTATATGGTTTCGGAAAAATATAACTTTGAGTTGGGAACTGAATCTGACTTACAAGAAGTGGTTAATACTTTCGTAAAACTAACAAAACACTCAGACTTTGAGTTGAAAACAGATTACGAAAACTCACTTTCATAAAATTTGGTTGTAAAAAAATAATTAAATTAAGATACGTATATACTTATTTATAGTCATGGCAAAAAAATTACTAGTATCTACAATGCCCTTTGAATTCAGTCCTGAGCAAATAAGTGAAAGTATTGAAAAGAATTCGGGTAAACTTCTTGTAAGAGGAATTCTGCAAAAGGCAACTGAACAAAACCAAAATGGTCGTGTTTACACAAGAGCATTGTTGGAAAGAGAAGCCGGCAAATATAATGAGTTGATAAGTGACCGACGTGCACTTGGTGAACTAGATCATCCTGAAAGTAGTGTTGTCAATTTACAAAATGTAAGTCACAATGTTACAAAAATGTGGTGGGAAGGTGATAGTCTACATGGAGATGTTGAGGTTTTGGGAACTCCTGCTGGAAATATTTTAAAAGAATTGTTTAAGTCTGGAATTACTCTTGGTATAAGTTCAAGAGGAATGGGAACTACACGAGAGTCTGAAGGAAAGACATTAGTTAATGATGATTTTGAATTGGTTGCATTTGACTTTGTTAGTAATCCATCAACAAGAGGTGCGTTTTTAGAACCAGTAAATTTAAGTGAGTCAGTTTCACATGAAACTAAAGTTGTAACTGACGGAAGAGTGTGTACTAAGTATTGCAAATTAGAAGGTATAGTACATGAAATTCTCGGAGAAATAGGAGAAATGTAATGAATACTGAAGTTTCTAAGTTAATTAAATCTACAATTTTAGAAGTTCTAAAAGAAGAGAAACAAAAACAACTCAATGAGTTTAATGCCGAAACTAGAAAATTTTCTGACGAGGGGTTGTCATCGGATCAAAAGAAACTTGCATCTGAAAAGATTTCTAAGTTTGGTAAATATCAAAAATTTATTGCACTTGAAGCAAAGGATATGGATGTTGCCGAGGATATTTGTAATATCGTTGAAAATGCATCCAAATATATTCTCAATGAGACTGATGATTGGTTTGATGCCATGAGTGTAAAAAGAAACCTGAAAGAAATAAAAGGTCTTGCAAAGGAATTTCACAAAACTGCATCTGAACGACATATATACACACAACGTATGCAAAGTTTATATGAAGATATGGGAAATATTCTAAATAGATATTTTGAAATAAACGGAGAACTTACCGATGAACAAAAGTGAACTTAAAAAATTTGTAACTAAAGTCTTGTTGGAAAAACTAGAACAAACACCACGTGTTCAGGGTAAATTAATAAAAAAGACTATAAGTTTCAGTGGAATACATCGTGATGTGGTTTGTGAAGGCACAGTCACAGACGCAAACAATTACGCACATGAAAATAATCTTACATTTAACTTAGAAGAAAAATCACATTTTGGTGGTCATTTTAATAATGAAATGACTTCATATGAATTCCATCCAAATCCAGAATTCTACGGAGAAATGATGGAAACATCTATGTCAGCACGTGAACAACTTTCACGAATATGTGGAACAAACGACCAAGTGCTAACTGAAGTGGATGCACAATATACCGAAAAGTTGGTTGATTTTATTTACACCAACGAATCTTTTAAAATAAACAAAACTAATTTAGTATTTGAACAAATCGAGACACGCATCGTGAATAAACTATATGATAAAACTCAGTATGAAAAATTGTTTGAGTATTTGGTAAAACAATCATGCAAAGAATGCAACGAAGAACAAATAACTTTATCAGAACAAAATCTTGAATATGCAACTAAAATACTTTCAACTCGTTTTTTCAGCAACATCGGAAAACACGAAGAAGTTACCGAAGATAAAACCGAGTGTGGAAAAAAATCATTTAAAACAGGAAGTGCATTTGAAAATATGCAACGAATCGTATCAGGACATCAAATGTTCCTATAAGGAAATCTAAATATGAAAATCACAAAATCAGAACTCAGAGAAATTATACAAGAAGTCGCAGAAGAAATGGGACTCTTTGAAGGTCTAACCGCTGCACAAGAAAAGTTACCAGAACCTTTGAAAAAAGCAATTCTTAAAAAGCAAGGGAAGTCAGATGACTCCGAAGAAAAAGAAGATGTTGAAGAAGGTTTAACGAAAGCACAAGAAAAGTTACCAGAACCCTTGAAAAAAGCAATTCTTAAAAAGCAAGGTAAATCTGATGATTCGTCTGATGAAGAAGATGTTGAAGAATCAATTAAAGAAGGTAATGCGTTCGGAGCTGCGGTCAAGGCCGCAAGAGAAAACGGAGACTCTGAATTTGAAGTGGGTGGTAAAACATACCAACTTAAAGAAAAAGTTACTGAAGAAGTAGACGAAACAGAAGAATTCACGGGTGAAGTTGAAGAAGATTGCGAAGAGTGTAATGAAGAAATAGAAGAATCATCGTGTGGTACACATGAAGAAGACGAAGACGATGTAGAAGAAGGAAATGCATTTGGAGCTGCTGTTAAAAAAGCAAAAGAAGACGGGGAAACCGAATTTGAAGTTGACGGAAAAACATACAAGGTTCGTGAGAATTGGTCTAAGGTAACATTAGCAGAAAAACTTGAAAGAATGCTTGGAAATAAGCAAGTTTTATAAAAAATTAAAGCAAAAACAACTTAAAACACAAAAAAAGGGAAGAAATCTTCCCTTTTTTTATAAATTTATGTATATTTTTAAATATTTGTTTATGTAAGTATATATTTATCTTTTCAAAATGTTTTCACTCTATTGAAAACCACATTAAAGGTTTTAATTATTTGAAGTCCTATTAAAATGACTTTACCAAACTAAACATAAGAAAAGGATAATTAACCATGAGTAAATTACTTAAAGAAGCTATTGCAGATGCGAAAGCAGTTCGTGAAACAGCTCTTGCTAACGCAAGACTTGCCCTCGAAGAAGCATTCGCACCACGTTTGCAAAGTATGCTTACAAAAAAACTCAAGGAAGAAGAATTAGAAGGCGAAGAATCAGAAGTTGAAGTTTCTGATGAAGTTGAAGAAGGTTCTTATTCCGAAGAGGACGAAGAAGTCGCAGTTGATGACGAAGAAGTCGCTGACGAAGCACCAGTTGAAGAACCGGAAGCCGAAGAAGCACCTGTTGAAGACGAAGTTGAAGTTGAACCAGAAGTCGAAGGAGACTATTCTGAGGAAGACGAAGATCACGTTGAAGAAGATGCATTCGATTTAGACTCCATAATCAAAGAACTTGAAGATGAAATGTCAGTCGAAGATGAAGAAGAAGAGTTAGAAGAACAATCCGACTCATCTGAATTAGGTACAGGTGGAGAAGAACACGTCAACGTTGCTGATAGTGACGATGAAGAACTTCCCGATGATACAGAAGTTGAAACTGCACCGGTAGGTGAAGAAGACGAAGAAATGCCTAAAGTTGCTGATATTGACGAAGATATTGATATTGAAATCGTTGACGAAGAAGCAGATGCAGGTGACGAGTCTGATGAACCAGTTGCTACCGAAGATGATCAAGAAACTGCGTTTCCAACAAACGAAGCAGAAGGATGTAATCAAGGTGGTGGAATCGGAGAAGACGATGAAGCAACTGAGTTAGAAGAATCTGAAGAATCTGAAGAAGAAGATGAAGAAATCAACTTGGAAGAGATTCTTAAAGAACTTGAAGAAGAAACTTCAGTCGAGGACGATGAAGATGATTCTTCCGAAGAAATCGCAGAACTCAAAACTGCAAACGATAAGCTTCAAAAAGAAAATGATGAATACCGCAAAGTTTACAAATTTTTGCGAGGTAAGTTAAATGAAGTTAATCTTCTTAATGCTAAATTGCTTTATACAAACAAGTTGTTTAAAGCACACGTATTAAATGAAGATCAAAAATTAAAGGTTGTAGAAAGTTTTGACCTTACGAAGAATGTTCGTGAAGCAAAATTGGTATACGCAACACTTGGTGAGAGTTTCAGAAGTCAAGGAACTGAGAAATCAGAACCTGCTCCTAAAAAAGCAAAGACTACAAAGAATCCTCTTACAGAAGGAATTGCGTCAAAGGCAATCAAATCAACAAAACCTTCCAAGAAGATTTTATCTGAAGGCAACGACCTTGCTGACAGATTCAAGAAACTTGCAGGAATACAATCATAACAAAACAAAATCTAATATAGGAAAAATATAATGAGTGAAATAAGCAAATTATTATCAGAAAGTCAAAATCCTCAGGAACGTCTTATGTCCGAAACCCGTGGTTTGGTATCAAAGTGGGAAAAGACAGGACTTCTCGAAGGAATTTCGACTGACACAGAAAAGAGTGGTATGTCCATTCTTTTAGAAAATCAAGCAAAGCAATTGATCGATGAAGCATCACGCACCGGAACAGGTGGAGGCAACGAAGAATGGAGTGGAGTAGCACTTCCTCTCGTACGTCGTGTGTTCGCAGAAATCGCATCAAAGGAATTCGTTTCCGTTCAACCAATGAATCTTCCATCCGGATTGATCTTTTACTTAGACTTTAAGTATGCAACAAATCAATCACTTCAAGGAGAAGGTGGAAGTCTTTTCGGTGGATCATCAGACGCAAAACTCGGTTCAACCGACAAAGCAGAAGGTGGTCTTTATGGCGCAGGACGTCATGGTTACTCAATCAACGACAAGCAAGTTACAGTCGCTGCGGGCGATCTCGTAGGTCCAGCACCAAAAGGTGAAGAACTTGCTGAAGGACAAGCACGTGTAGCAATGGACGCAGACATGGAAGGTGTTCGTGCATTCCAAGTTGTTGACGGTGACGGGGCAACAGAAACACTTGTTCTTGATAGTGCTGGAAAATCAACACAAGCAGGAACACTTCAGTATCATGTTCAAACAACCGCAGAAGCACGTGGTGACTTTGAAGATGGTAACCAAGATTCAACAGGTGGTAAGTCAAGCACTGACACAGGTCTTCAAAAAGACATCGGAATTCCTGAAGTTAACTTGGAACTCAAAAGTGAACCAATCGTTGCAAAGACACGTAAGTTGAAAGCAGTTTGGACACCAGAGTTGGCACAAGACCTTAACGCATATCATAGTATTGACGCAGAAGCAGAATTGACTTCTCTTCTTTCCGAGTACGTTTCAATGGAAATTGATTTGGAAATTCTTGATATGCTTATCGTTAACGCACACACTGTGGGTACACCATTCGCAGCTGATGGAGCAGATGCAACATTATTCGGTGGTGAGACACAAGGTTCTTACTTCCAACGTCTTGGAACAAGCATCCAAAAAGTAAGTAATACAATTCATCAATTGACTCTTCGTGGTGGTGCAAACTTCTTGGTTTGTTCTCCATCAGTTGCTACAATTCTTGAAAGTATTCCAGGATACGCAGCTGACACAGACGGAAATCAGTCTCAGTTCGCAATGGGTGTTACCAAGGTTGGTGCATTAAACAACCGTTTCCAAGTTTACAAGAATCCATACATGACGAGTGGTGACATTCTCATCGGATTCCGTGGAACAAACTTCCTCGAAACCGGTGCAGTATATGCTCCGTACATTCCGTTGATCCAAACTCCTTTGGTATACGATCCGGTCAACTTTACTCCACGTCGTGGTGTAATGACCCGTTATGCCAAGAAGATGGTTCGTCCAGAATTCTACGGAAAACTCTCTGTAACAGGAGTAGATTCTATCTAATTCTGTTTGGAATAACACAAAATTTAAGAGGGGTTCTTTTGAACCCCTCTTTTATTTATAACGATTAAGTAAATTAATGTATATTTATAGACAATGAGTGAAGATAATACAAACAACGAACAACAATCTAACAATCAATACGAATTAGAAAGAGTAAGATGGGAAGGAGTTCTATCATCTCCGATTGGAAAAACTCCATTTGGTTTTTTTGATCAAGATGCCACTTTCATTGACTTCGCACCAAAAGCAGCTGATTGGGCGGCAAAACGACTTGGTTATCCAATTGTTGATGTTGAAATGATTGATGTACAATTTTATGCTTGTTTTGAGGAATCTGTAACAGAATATAGTTCACAAGTAAATCAATTTTCAATTAAACAAAATCTTTATAGTTTAAAAGGAACTTCAACGAGTGTTAATTTAACTACATCTGTAATGCAAACACAACCACTTCCATTTTATTTGAAATTGTCGGAAGCATACGGAGCAGAAGTAGGAGCAGGAGGAAATGTAGATTGGAGAAAAGCAAGTTTAAAAGTCAAATCTGGAGTACAAACTTATGATCTTCAAGGACTATTTAATCAGTATTATATTGATCCAAAGACTGGAGAAAAGAAACTTGAAAAAATTGAAGTCAAACGAATATGGCATCACCCACCACCCGCATTAAACAAAATTTATGATCCTATGTCAAATTCTGGTATGTCACATTCAAATTTATTAAATGAATTTAATTGGAGTGGGATGTCACCAATGGGAACACAATTTTTACTTCGTCCTGTAAATGAAGATTTAATGCGTTTGCAGGCAATTGAGTTTAACGAACAAGTAAGACGAAGTGCATACGGATTTGAAGTTATTAATAATAAACTTACAATTCTTCCAGTGCCACAAAAAGATTTTACTTTATGGTTTGACTTTGTATACAAACGAGAAAGAGATATTGCAGCGGTTCAAGGTTATGTTGATGCGGATGAATTTAATACGATGCCTAAAACGCAAACTCAAGTTTCTGAAGAAACAACTCAACAAGTTGTTATGAATGAATCAAGTCAAGGAATAAACGATGGAACACAAAAAGCAATTGCAAGTGACGAAGATGAAAATGTTTATCCTAAACGTCCGTTGGAACAATCCGGAGATAGTGTTACTGATGTTAGTAATGTGCCTTATCAATTTCATACATTTGGAACAATTAATGATGTAGGAAAACGATGGATCATGAAATATTATCTTGCGTTATGTAAAGAACTACTTGGATCGGTTCGCGCAAAATATCAAAGTATTCCTATACCTGGAGGAGAAACATCACTAGATGGAGATGCTTTGCGTGGTGAAGCACAACAAGAAAAAGAACAACTTATCACAGAACTCAGAGAAGATTTAGAAGTAACAAGTAGAAGCACAACAAGTGAACAACTTAATCAAGTAGCAGACAATCTTCAAGAAAATTTAAGAAAAGTACCAAACTTCCTGTATATCGGATAATGGAAAACTCACGTGGCAGATATTTCACTCGCAGAGATGTTCGTATGATGAACAGTGTAAATGGTGAATTAATGTCTGACATTATTGATCAATCTGTTTTAATTTTTAAAGTCAATCCAACAGAAACAACCGCAAATTTATACGGAGAAAGTATGGAGAAGCAATATTATACTCCTGTTGAAACTACTTGTTATGTAGAATCTGATCCACGATCAACTTCATACGAAGGATTTGGTCCTGATGTAAAGAAAGGAACATTATTTAGATTTCACCAAAAGTTATGCGAAATAAAAGAAATGTATCCAGAAGTGGGTGATATACTTGCATGGGAAAATGCTTTTTTTGAAATTTCTAATGTAATTGAAAATCAATTTTTAGGTGGTCAACCTGAGAAAAATTATAGTTTGATATGCAATGCACACATGACACGAAAAAGTAAACTAAATTTAGTGGAACGAGATATTTGATATGGACTATACAAAAGTAAACAATCCATTTATTACTCTTAGAAACGAAAGTACAGACCAAGAGTTCACCACAGATTTATCAAAATTACCTCCGAGTGTAGACAACGATCCATCTATGTCTAATTTGAAAAAATCTAATCATGCATTATATTCAGATAATCGTGCAGACAAAATGAGATTAGATGGGGACGTTAAAACACTTGGAAATTATTCTATTGGATTAATGGATATTGATAACATCATATATGAGTACTTCACAAAAGTAATCAACCCACAAGTGTCAGATTCAAACGATCAATTAATAAGTGTACCTGTACGCCATGCTTCTCCTGAGAGATGGAGTGCAATTCAAAGTGATGGAGTGTATCGTGACGATAAAGGACAAGTGCAACGACCAATTATTATTTTTACACGAACAAGTGTATCTAAGGACGAATCTTTTGTTCATTTTAACAAATATCTATCTGTTCCATTCGTAAAACAATATAGCAATAAAAATGCATACGATAGATTTAGTTTATTAGGATCATCAAGTCCACTAAGAGAGGTTCACAATATTACATTTCCTGATCATGTAAATCTGAATTATGATTTTACAATGTCCACGGAGTATGTCCAACAAATGAATCAGTTAGTAGAAGTGGTACAATTTGCAGAAGGAGATTACTGGGGTGATCCAAAAAGACTTAAATTTAGAGCAACAATTGATACCTTTTCAACTAATGTTGAAGTGCCAAGTGACGATGATCGTGTTGTAAGTACAACATTTAGTGTAAATGTAAATGCTTATTTATTACCTGATGTATTTGATAACAAAACAACAACACAGAGATCACTCACTAAACGAAAAGTTGTATGGGGAACAGAAGCAGAAACAACAGATTCAAATTTTTTACCAAATAAAGACACTTTATTTAACATAAACCCTGCTCGTAGTGAGGAAGATAATATCTTTACGACCACATTGCATCGTAAGCAAACCGAATTTCATTTAATTGATCAATTTCAGTTTTATCACTTAACGGTTTGGAAAGATATAGAAGAATATTCAATTTTTGTGGAAGATCGAGAATTTAAAATACGATACAAGGAAACTGCCGATGACAAAAATGCACAAACACTTGTATGGGATGCGGGACAACTTGAACATGATTTAAACTTAAATGAAGTTCATGTTGTGCAACTTGGAAACCAAAAGCAATTGAAAATTGAAACAGGTGAAAGAACGACATCATTAATAAAACTAGAATACTCAAATTAAATAGTTGTATTTATCACTAAATATGCTAACATATTGATATGGATAATAATACAAATGATTTTCAGGTAAAAATAACCGAAGACGAACAACATGAAATTGTTCAATTAAATGCGGATTATCAATCGACTATTTTAGAAATGGGTGAATTGCATTTAACTAAATTAAATTTGAATCGTGAATTGGATGAATTAAATAAGGTAGACGACACTTTAAATTCAAAGTATGACAACTTAAAGCAAAAAGAAAATCTTTTTCTTGAAAGACTTTCCAACAAATACGGAGAGGGTATGCTCGATCCAAAAACAGGAATGTATATCAAAAATTAAATAGTTTACATAAATATACA
>Ga0181402_1000980_pt1 | contig 10434 bp, 9 predicted proteins | sample 25SPOviralmetaG_FD_130131 | JGI IMG/M metagenome (GOLD analysis project Ga0181402, IMG submission 130131) | Marine viral communities from the oligotrophic San Pedro Time Series (SPOT) site, San Pedro Channel, CA, USA - 25 SPOT_SRF_2011-08-17 | ecosystem: Environmental > Aquatic > Marine > Strait...
GCTTTACATTATTTAATTAATTTTTCTGATAGAGTAAAAAGCGAAACTGATAAAACCGAAGCAGTTGAAAGTGAGCAAGTTATGACAGTACAAGCTGACTTAAAAAAATTAATTAGAGAATATGGTATAGTGAGATTACAAGTAGGAAAAGAAACTTTTGATGTAGATAATTTTAAACAAGTTCCTGAAAGACCGAAAGCAGATATGGTGTTCGAATATAAAGGCAGACCAAATATTTTTGTATCACATAAAAAAGGAACTAAACCTGCTGCCTTCCAACAGTATGGTGGTTTTGCTGTTGACCTCCAAGTGAAAGATTTACAATCAGCTAGAGCATATCCAGAAATAGAACAGTTTTTAAAAGATATAAACGAAACTATGAAAGCTATGGGTGTGAAAAAAGATTCGGCTGGTCGTTATGATTTAAATGATTTACAAAGAGGAAGTAATATGGCTCGTCTTATTCATGATGAAGATGTTGCTAATACTGTTAAGTTTGGTAAAGATTTTAAAACTAAAAAAATGGGTCTAGACAATTGTTCTATACTTATAGATGGTGACATCGTATTTAAACCAATGACTGGAAATATATTTGAATTATGTGGAAGTTTTCATACAGATATAAATCCTGAATTACAAAAAAAGAAAAAAAGATTTATATCAGATAAAAATGATGTGTACTCTCCTGCTATGTTTATTTTAAAGTCAGAACAGCAAGGTCTAAATCAAGCAGGGTTGGCTAATGCTAGAGCAGTTATTTGGCCAAATAACCAGATTATTCAAGGATATACAGCACAGTTTGAAAGGATGTTTAGAGGAGTAAAAACTAAGAACAGCAATACCATAGAAGGATTGAAGAAAGAATTTAAAAAATAGGTTATAAGTACCTGTTTTTATATAATAAAATAGTCTAAAAAAAAGACGATTCGGTCGACGATTTTACTTGACATTTGTCTAAAAATGGAGTAGAATTACTGTATAAATTGATAAAAAAGAGGTAAATATGACTATGACAATTTTAAAAATGACTGAGGAAAAAGGTTCTTATCAAAGAACTGTACATTCTCTTGAGAACCAATTAGTTGGTGTTGATGAAATCAGAATCGCTGGTAGAGATTATACAAGGCAATCTGACTTTTTTGATAACCAGTGGTCGACTACTTCAAACTCTGTAGAGTTTGCTAAGAATAGTGGTGGTTTCTATGTTGATGATGAGAGTATCGTTAGATGGCATTCAAATAACCAAGAGCCATTCGGTGATATGCTTCTTGACTTACATGAAGCTGGTCATATTACTTTAGACCAAGTTGACAGAACTTGTATGTCTAAAGAAATTAAAACTGAACAGTTCTGGAAAGAACAGTTCGAAAATATTAATATGGAGGATAAATAATGTCACACTGGAGTACCGATGCAATTATCGATAAAATTAATGATGAGATCGATGGTATGTCTGCTCATGAGAAACACATATACCTTTTCAAGAATAAGCTACAAACTGCTTATAGAGAAGATTGGAATGATGTGATTGCTCAGGACATGTTCGATAAAAAAATGGAAGAGAGTCCTTACTAATGGCACAAGTACACGAAATGTTATACATGAAAATGGATAATGGTGATTATATCTATGGTACTAATTTAGATATTGGTAAATACTCAGTAAAGTTTGACCCACCACTTGAATGTAAATATGAGTTTGACCATGTACCACCTATGAAACTAGAAGGACAAGGTGGCTACTCGGAAGGATCTAAAGCATTCAAGTATGTTGGTACTGACCACGATCCTATGACAGTTTCTCATCCACCTAGCCAAGAGATGATGAGAGTGACTGCTCGAGGTGATAAAGAATTCTATAAAACTAATGGCTGGGATTATGAAACAGGGGAGTTAATATACAACGAAAAATGGTAAAATCATTTAAGACATTAATTACTGAGCAAAAAAATGTTCATATGGAACATATTGAAGACATCCTCTTTGACGAGGGTGTCGCTGGTGCTAGACGAGCAATTAATTTCATGCAAGGTATGCGTGATATGTTGGCTGGTAAATCATCAAACAAAGTAAATGCTACAGTAAAATGGGATGGTGCCCCAGCAATCTTTGCTGGTACAGATCCTAGAAATGGAAAAAAGTTTGTTGCTAAAAAAGGTATCTTCAATAAAGATCCTAAAGTTTATTATACACCTGCCGATGTTAAGAAAGATACATCTGGGGACTTACAAGCAAAGCTATTAATTTGCTTGAAATATTTACCCAAGATTCTACCAGATCGTGGTATCTTTCAAGGAGACTTAATGTGGGCAGGTCGTAATGACTTAAAATTAAAAGATATAGATGGTCAGTCTATGGTGACTTTTCAACCTAATACTATCGTCTATGCTGTTCCTGCTATATCAGGATTATCAAATGTTATTCGTCGTGCTCATATGGGTATCGTCTGGCATACTGAATATACTGGAAATACATTCGATACTCTTAGAGCATCGTTTGGTAAAAACATTGCTAAGAAAATGAAACAACCTGGAATACTAGGTGGCGATGTTTGGTTTGATGATGCTACTTATAAAGATGTATCAGGTCAAGCATCTATGACTGCTAAAGAAACAGCTGAGTTTACTAAGCAACTATCTGCTATCGGTACTCAGTTTAGAAAAGTAAATGCTAATATATTGAACAGTATTAATGCTAATAAAGATTTGCTTATCAATATCAAGGCATTTAACAATACTAAGATAAAAGCAGGGAAAAGGATTACCAACCCAAGCCAGCATGTGACGCAAATGTTTCATTATATTGCTAACAAGTATAAGAAAGAAATAGATAGCAAGAAAACTGAAGCTGGTAAGAATACTTGGAAAGCTAAAAAGAATGATGTACTGTCATTTTTTATAAATGACAAACAAAAAATCGTTGAGATATTTAAGCTGATGAATATGATGGTGGATGCAAAGCAAACACTAATCAATAAAATGAACCAAATTGGATCTATGAAAACTTTTGTAAGGACTCGCAATGGGTTTAAAGTGACAGGAGTTGAGGGTTATGTGGCTATTGACAAGATGTCAGGGAAAGCTGTAAAACTGGTAGATAGACTTGAGTTCTCTCGCCTGAATTTTTCTCCTGAAATATTGAAAGGTTGGAATAAATAAATACCTAAATATAGGTATATTTAATCGATGGGACAAATAAATGAAAGACTTTAAAACACTTCTTAATGAAGTGCCTGCTAAAAAAATGGTCATAGGGTTTGGAAGATTTAATCCTCCAACCACTGGTCACGAATTACTTATCAATAAGGTGACCCAGTATGCTCGTTCAAAAGGCAGTCCCTCCAAAATATATGTCACAGCTACTGAAGACAAAAAGAAAAACCCACTAAAACAAGAACGCAAAATCTATTACATGAAAAGGATGTTCGGTGTGAACGCTCCTTTCGTGCCAACGAAGTCGCCTAATCAAAGAACAATTATAGAAGTAGCAAAGTATCTCAATACAAAAGAAAAGATTACTGAACTAACACTTATTGCTGGTAGTGATAGGATTGCTGAATACAAGAGATTACTCAACCAATATAATGGTAAAGATTACAACTTTGATAAGATAACTGTATTATCTTCTGGTCGTAGAGACCCTGACTCAGATATGGCTGAGGGAATGTCAGCTACTAAAATGAGAACTGCTGCCAGTTCTGGTAAATTTACTGACTTCAAACGAGGTATCCCTCGTAGAATGACTATGGCTGATAGTAAAAGATTATTTAACGAAGTACGCAAAGGCATGGGTCTGCCACCAATTAGAGAAGAAGTAATTCTACCAACATCTCAACTAAGAGAAGATTATGTAGCGAAGAAGATATTTAATGTCGGAGCAGTAGTTGAAGACGCTGATGGTGTATATGAAGTTATGGATCGTGGGGCAAATTATATTAGTGTATCTGACGAAGATGGCAATGTATCCAAAAAATGGCTACACGAAGTTCGTCAGATCGCCGAAACTAATACTGTAAATGACTATCATTATAATGATGAATTGGTATTTAAAGGGTTTACTACAGAACACTTCCATAATTACTACGAAATAAAAGATAAGTTTCTAGATTTATTTGAAAGTGATAAAGATCCTGTTGCTGTGCTTACATGCTTAAAACTTGTCGACCAGTCATTAAAGATATTAGAGGAAGCTAAGTCTAGAGGATACGCACTAATGGAAGAAGTTGGTGCTGATTCTATCATAAAAATGAAATTGTCAGACTCCCTAAATAATATAGGAGAGTTAGAAAGACATGACTACTTAGACCAAATAAATGCCGACTTGGCTGACTTACTCTCTAAGGAACCAAATATGAGAAAAGATTTAGAAGAACAAAAGAACTTAAAAATTGACCCACAGAATAAATTTAGATTTACTTCTGCTGATAGGATTAAGGTCGCTAGAATTATTGCTGGTTCAATGGGTGTTGATAACCCTGAGAAAATGTCAAACCCAACTCAACTTATAAACTTTGGTCTTAGAAAACTAAGAACAAAAAGAGTCACTCCTGAGTTTGCTGAAATCGTAAAGAAAATGCTACAGACTGCTAAAACTGCAGGAATAGATTACGATCGTCAATATTTACCAGCTATTATGAGACAAGGGAAGTTCGCAGTAGAAAACAAATCATTTAAAGATTTTATGAGCGAAGTATCTGGCTCAGGTGTAGATCCTATCGTATTACAACTTAGAAAAAATATTAATCTAAAAGGTAATTATACATTCGAATTTAATGATGGCTCAAAAGGTAAAATGTCTCCTGGAGCATCTGAAGGAATCTTAAACAAATACGATTCGCTAAGAAGACCTGCTCAAAAATTAAATGTGTCAAGAGGTATGGGTAAATCCATGAAATCTCTAAAAGATACATTATCAAACTGGGATTCTGTTGCTAATAAAGAAGATCCTAAAGCTAAGAAGTCTGGTAGAGATGAACCACTTCGTGGTGTAAAGAATCCTATGGATGAAGCTGACCAATATTATAAAGGTGTATCTTCTAAAGATAAAAAAGCAAGGAAGGCAGAGTTTGAAAAAGATTCTAAAAAAGATGATAGCGATCCTACCAAGTACGATCCTGCTGCTGGAGATCTAGATAAAAAAGGCGATTTTAAGAAAACAAAAAAATCTAAACATACACTTAAATACCATAAAAAGTATGGCGACCCAGAAGAACAAAACGAAGCATGGTTAAAAACTATTGAAGATTTAACAGCTTTCTGGGATGAAGATGTAAAAGCCACAAAAGAAAGAATTAAAAAAGAAAAAGAAGCAGATAAAATGAAGCATGATAAAATGATGGATCGTGCTAGAACTCAAGATGCTCAGAAGAAAAACAGGGAAACAAAACCTGGAGTGAAGAAAGAAGAGTCTGAAGGCAAAGATGGTATCATGGGTGTAGGTAAAAATGTCACTCGTAAAGTTAGGCAAGGTCTAAGAGCAGAACTTATGATGCGTATGGCTATGACTAAAAAGAAAATGGCGAAAGCTGATAAAGGGTCAAAAGAGTTTGATGAACTTTATGCTGAATATAAAAAGTGTAAAGATAGAATGAAAAATCTTCCTGGAGTAGAGGGTGCTAATGAGCAGAAAATATGGGAAGTAAAACGACCAAGTGTAGATGAAGTAGATCCTTCTAGTAATTTTAATATTGCTAAGTCTATTATGTCTTACCAAGATTACAAAAAGATGTTAAAACTAGCTGGTGGTATTGAAAAGAGAAAAGTAGATGGCACTATGGAAGTTGACAGTAAAGCTACTCGCGATGAAAAGATAATGAAACAAGTTATCGATGAAGATTGGTTAGAAGAAAACACAGCTGTAGCAAAGAAAGCTAAGAAGTCTGGTATTCCTAAAGGTATATTAATGCAGGTTTACAAAAGAGGAATGGCTGCATATGGTACAGGGCATCGTCCAGGAGCATCTCAACAACAATGGGCACTCGCTCGTGTAAATAGTTTCATTGGTAAAGGTAAAGGAACTTGGGGCAAAGCTGATAAAGATCTTGCAGATAAAGCAAGGTCAGCAATGAGTGATGAAGTAGAGCCAAATAAGAAAAAGAAAAAAGGCGATGTTGAATTAAAAGAACAAAAAAAGAACTGTGGGTGTGGCAAAGACCCATGTGAAACTTATGGCGATATACCAGAAGAAAAGGAAATGACTGATGCCCAAATGAAAAAACGAGAAGATATCGTTAAGGGCATGAAAGATAAAACTGCTGATTTTAAAAAGCGATATGGTAAAGATTATAAAGATGTAATGTATGCTACAGCTACTAAGATGGCTATGAAAGAAGAAGCTGATGGCGAACCGATGACTAAAATAGAAATCGATAAGCCAGTAGAAACTGAAGATAAACCAAAAGCTGATAAGATTAAAAAAAAATCAGGAACACCTAAGTCTGACGACCCATATGATTTAGAAGTATTTGTAGCTGACCCAAAAGCTGACGCAATGCTTGACGATCTTAACGATGATGAAATCGAAAATGTGGTCAATATGTTTGACCCTGAGCAAGATCCAATAAATGGTAAACTAGATATCTTTGACTTATATGATGATGAAGAACTAGCATTAGAAGTTGAAGATGAAGAAGGCGAAGTCACTCAAGAAAACTTTGAATATCTTGAGGGTGATTTAGAACAACAGCTGAACGAAGTACTAAGTAGAACTGAAAGAATTAAAAACCGAGTAAGAGTTAGAAGAACTAAGGCAAGGAGAGCAAGAAGTTTACGAATCGCTCTTAGACGACACTCTTCTACACAGGTTATAAATAGTAGAGCAAGAAGATTAGCAGTAAAATTACTGAAAAGAAGATTCTTTAAAAAGGCACCTAATCAACTATCTGTAGGTGAAAGGGAAAGAGCCGAAGCAAGAATCGCTAAAATGCGTCATGTAGTAAAAAGGATTGCCCTAAAACTAGCACCTCGTGTTAGGCAGATGGAAAAGAAAAGACTACATGGTAGAAAATCTGTAAAACCTGCTCAAAAATTTAAATCGGCACTGGCTGGTGGTAGAATTAGAACTGCCAAAAAACAAACAGGTCGTAAAACTGTAGGCAACTATGTTGGTCAAAGATCTAAAAGTAAAAAAGGTTATGGTGGGGCAACTGGTAAAGCATATGGTGGAGTTAGGAAAAAATAATGAAAACTTTTAAGGAACATAGAGAAGATAACATAGACGCAGTATGCGAAGCTATGGAACTTCCTACATTAGAAGAAGCTAAGTATCAAGGCAAAACTGTCACACTTAACGATCCTATTCGTACTTCTGAAAATCCTAACAAAAAATTTAAGGTATATGTAAAAGGTCCAAAAGGTAATGTCGTTGTTGTACGATTCGGAGATCCGAACCTAAGTATTAAAAGGGACGATCCTAAAAGGAGAAAAAGTTTCAGAGCAAGACATGGGTGTGATAATCCAGGTCCAAAATGGAAAGCGAAATATTGGTCATGCTATCAGTGGAGAGCAGGTGCCAAAGTAAATAGTTAATTACATTAACAAAGTGGAGATAATATGAGTAGTGAAAAGAATGGTCCAGTGGACATCCCAGAAACTGACGAACAATGGGATGAACTTATAAACGAAGCAGATGTAGAAGAACATCTGGCACAACAAAAACAACTAGAGGAAGAAATGAAAAGTGGGTTGACAAAACCTACAGAATCAAACCCTAGTGTAAATCCTTACAGTACAGATCCTAATGCACCTCTTCCTGAGGGTGTGCTTAAAAGAGTTATGGGTATGGCTATTCCTACTAGAGAAAAACAACTAGAGGATTATGAGAAATATAAGGAAGCAACTGCTAAAACAACTGACAAATCCAAAGTAGATTGGGCGATTGAACAGATTGGCGATAATAATTTAGAAGGTGCTCAAGAATGGCTAAAAGAAAATAAACAAGAGATTGATGAAAATAAAAGGTTGACAATTACCGAAGGACAAGCTGTTCAAGTACACTATGTTAAATTCTTATCAGAAGAAGAGTTTGAGAAAAAAATTATTGAAGGTTTGGCTGAGATTAAACAGCTAGAAGTATCTGAGATTATGGAAGCTGGTGGTATGGATGCTCACCTCGTAAGGGATTTAGATATTGATTCGCTTGATGCTATCGAACTAATTATGGATGCTGAGGATATGCTTGGTGCCCAAATCGAAAATACTGAGATTATGTGGGTCAAAACCCTTAGAGATATCTTTGAAGTTATTAAGTATAAGATCGAAAATGATAATATGCCTTATCCTATACCTGAATTCGACGAAGAAGATATTATCTTTAGACCAACTACAGATACAGTAGATGGTAAAGAAGTACATTCAGGCAACTCTGCTTATAAACAATTCATGGCAGGGACTGATGAAAAGCATCGTATGGAAACTGATATAGACAAATATCTCGAAGAAGAAGAGGAAAGAGAGAAAAAATTGCGTGACCTTTTAGACGATGATGACGATGATTTATCAGTTGGACACAACAAATAATGGATTATCTTGCATTATATGAGTCCGAAAGGCAAAAAGTACTAGAACTTGAAGGTAAAATTCGAGAACTAGAAAGTAAAATAGAACTAAATAATAGTAAATTCAACAATGAAGGAGAACGAAATGATTAATGAAGATGAGAAAGTGGCTGTAGAGAATGAAACTCCAGAAGCTACTCAGGAAACTGAAGCACCTGTAGAAACTCCAGCAGAAGAGCCAAAAGCTGAAACTCCAGCTGAAGCACCTGCTGAAGAACCAAAAGCTGAGGAAACTCCTGCTGAAGAAAAACCAGCAGAGCAACCAAAAACTTATGGTGATAGACTACAAGCTGCAGCAGTGAGAGAGCTAGACAATTTAATTAAGTAAAGGGTACTAATATGTCAGAAGTTTTAGGATATCAAGAGTTTATGGAAGCATTGGATTCAGTGAATTCAAAAGCTGTAAAGAAAAAATTTAAAGATAGAAAAGACAAGGATATCGACAACGATGGCGATGTCGATGCTTCTGACAAATATCTTCACAAAAGACGCAAAGCTGTTTCTAAGGCTGTCAAAAACGAAGACATGATGAAACCTATGACCTCTGCTGAAAGAGCAAAGGAAATGCAAAAGAAAGCTAACAAAGTAAAAAGGGATGCGGAAGCAAAACTTAAGAAAGCAAAAGGCATAACCATGGGAGAAAAACTTGACAATAAAGATAAGAAAGTTGTCAAAGATGTAGTAAAAGCATTAAAAGGTGCAACTAAAGCACATTCAGGTCAAGCTAAAGAATTAGAAAAAGCTATGAAAACTGAAGGTAAGTATGCAAAATATTCAGATTTACTTTTAAAGAAGCAACGCATGAGAAAAATGGGTCAAAACACTATGGTGGTTGATAAAGAAATAGAAGCTGAAAAGAAAAAAATTCAAGCAGGTGGTATGAAAAAAGAATCGCTTGATGAAACAATCAGAAACTATGGTGACTTGAGAAAAATGCTGGACCAAAAAGCTAGAATGAAAGCTATGGGACAGAATATTGATTCTATTAGTGACAAAATTAAAAAAGCCAGAATAGAATATGGCAAAATGCTCAACAAAGAATCACTTGATGAAGAAATGCCAGCAGCATTTAAAGCCATGCTTATCCAAAGAGATAAAATGAGAAAAGCAGGAAAGAATATTGATGCCATTAGTGACAAAATTAAAAAAGCAAGGCATGAATATATGAGAATGGCTCCCAATGCATTCAAGAAAGAAGAAGCAATAGACGAGAAAGGTCCTGGTCTGTATCATAATATAAATATGAAAAGAAAACGAGGAGAAAAAATGCGTAAAAAAGGTGAGAAGGGTGCACCTACAGAAAAAGATTTCGCTAGTGCTGCAAAAACTGCTAACGAAGAAAGAGAAAACTGTCATTCAAAAGACCATGACTGTGCTACTGTCGTAGAACATATTGTATGGGGATTCGGAAAGCCAGTTTATGAAAGTCACGCAGTACCAACTGACGATGGCTATGTTTCTTGGTATGATGTAGAATTCGAACATGGTGTTGAAAAAGAAGTACCAACTGAGGATTTAAAAATTTATACTACAGAAGACCATTCTAAGTATATGAAACCGAAATCTAAAAAATCAGTAAACGCACAAAAGAAAAAAGATAAAGACGAAATGATTGATGAAGGAGAATTCTCCGATGCAGAAATCGCTAAAGCTGTCGACATCGCTAAGAAGATGGCTGGACATAACTACACTGGTGCTACAAATGCAATTAATAAAATGAAAAAAGGATTAGCATCTAATGGAAAAGTTAAGTATGCTTTGAAAAAAGCAGCAGAAAGTTTTGAGACCTTTAATGGTCTAACTATATCAGAAGTTGAAGAGATCGTTTCAGATCTTACCGACTCTGCCCATGACTACATTAAGTTGGTGGAAGATGGAGAC
>Ga0181402_1000982_pt1 | contig 10424 bp, 32 predicted proteins | sample 25SPOviralmetaG_FD_130131 | JGI IMG/M metagenome (GOLD analysis project Ga0181402, IMG submission 130131) | Marine viral communities from the oligotrophic San Pedro Time Series (SPOT) site, San Pedro Channel, CA, USA - 25 SPOT_SRF_2011-08-17 | ecosystem: Environmental > Aquatic > Marine > Strait...
ACAGATAGAGAACAATATTTATTTAGTTACAATAAGAGTTATGGAAATAGAGAGGTAGAGTTTGAAAATGTTTCACTTTAATTTACTTTATATTTTTGTCCTTTTGTTTGGGTGTTCCACTCCTCAAAAAAAACCTTTATCTTTGCATAATTATCCGATATTAGATGATTGCCCATCTTTGATTGACCATTCAATAGATAACGAAGATCATTTACGAGCGAAAGCTAAATTGGCAAATATGAGATATGTCGATTATCTTCATTACCTTGCAAATTCTCGCCAACAAGACTTAAAAGTATTGGGGGCTAAATAATTGAGTGATATTATTGCGGTAATAATAATTGCGGTAAACATTGCATTGATTTGTTGGATGATTTGTTGGATGGTTTTTTGTTTTTAATTTTTTGTTTGACTTTTTTTTGCTTATACTTTATAAATAAACCATGAATATATCTGAAGAATTATTAAACAATATTATACCTAATTTCTCCAACATTAAAACCAATGTGGTTTCTACTGAAATAATTGAAGGTGGAATTAATATAATTAGTAAACCAAGAATCCGCATACCTAATGTGGATTTAACGCTCGACCTTTCAGAAGAAGATAGGCATTTAGCGCTTGCTTCGGGAACGGACACTCTTTCAAAATGGTTTCACCAAAAAAATGGTTCAGTATATTCTGTTCGCCCAAACATCATTGAAGCTACTGATTATATTTTAGTCGATGATCACACTTTGGATAATGCCTTTATGATGACTCCCTCAATTTATTTCAATTTTGAGCAAAGTAATCACTCGTCCGTCCTTTTGCAAAAGATCAATAAGTCTGAAGCATTGCATTTTATTGATAATTTTGAGTTTGATGTCTCTTGTCATATTGATATGCAAGTTCTAAGGCAGAGCATTAATTCAAGAGATTCAGACAAATTTTTTCTTTGTTGCGTGTTTGTAGAAGGCAGGATTAAAATAAGATGTGTCTCAGCTTATGATACCCTTTCAAATGGTTTTGGTTCATGTAATGATTATTTTTCTATCATAGAGACTTGTTTTAAAATTTTAGCTTTTACTGAAATTCCTTACTTGAAGCCAACTAAATTAAGTAATAAACAATTTAAAAAAGTTCACTCCAAAATTAGCAAATCATATCTTAAATCCAAAGATCAATCATTCCGTATATGCGCTCTACCTCTTGTGCGAGAACTTAGGAAGGATTATGAAAACCAAATAATTAAAAATAAATTAAATGGAAAAACTTATCATTTAAAAAATGGAAGAATTGGTCATAAAAGATATCTTAATAATTCTTGCTTTGTGAACAAACAAGGTCAAAATACTCTTGTTAAACCTGTTTTAGATGAAAACGGAAATCTGCCTAAACGAGTTTTTCGGGTTCAATCTCCACCTAAAGGCAGTAAACCTTTAAATGAAATAAATCTTGACAATGGGTAAATTTTACCATAAACTATATTAATTATGAGCGGAGAAGGTTTATCAGTTAGTTTTAGAAGAACGCAAGAGACTACGAAGTCTAATAGCGAACTCCTCGAAGAGTTCCAAAAGATTATTTATAGTAGTCGAGTAATGAAACATATGAAATGGTATGGTAAAGATTATAGCGTCTACCTAGAGGAGCATGGCGATGAAGAGTTAACTTCTTGGCAAAGAGATGGTGTTGCAATTAAAGACACTTTTCAACTTTGCATTAGTGTCTATGAATCTTGGGGTGAAGATTCCGACCTTTATGAGTCACACGAAAGAGAAGATAGTTTTGTATCTCTTGCTAGAAAGTTTGCGAATGACAATGCTCTAATGTATTTTCCCGATGGTTTTCCTTCTGAATGGATAGAGCAAGAAATAATCAATGAAAAAAAACATTGGAATCATTTTATTGTAAAGCCCGATGACAAAAATATTGACGAAATATGTAATGTATATTATCGTTATGGAATAATGAAATTACAAGCATTTGACGAAAAAGTTGAATCCCAACTTTGGCAAGATGCTAAAACAGAAATCAAACGATTAATGGAACATGAACATAGATAATTCACCAACAGAAAAATACATTTTAATTGACAAGTCCCTAAAGCCATGCTATGCTAAAATTCATAGCGTAAAACTATCGGCAAACGAAGCCAAGATGAAAAATTATGCTTTTACAATAAATAAAGTAAATAAAAAATATATATTAGAAAAGGATTGGAAATGAAAGTAGATAGTTGGCTAACAATTAGGCAAGAAGATGATACAGATGATTTGTCTGCGCCAATCATGTGGTTGGATAATAACTTGGAGTATGACCTCTTTCCATCTGATGATTTAAATATTGATTGGGTGGAAGAGATGGATAAAGATGGCGCTCCGATTATAGAGGGCGATCACCTTGGTAGAGATATTTGCATTGAAGTAACTTGTCCATCGAAAAACCTTGACAAGCGTAAAGCAATAGCATATAATATAGACTTTGATTGGAACTAATTATGAAACTATCACTTACAATACACGACAAAACTTTTAGCGTAGAATCTAACGAAGGTTATGATGGGTCAAACCTTGACGAATTAACACAACAATTTAAAGGCTTGCTTGTTGGCGCAGGATTTCATCCGAGCAATGTAGATGATATGCTTAATACAGAATACCAATGGTTCACCAAAGAAGAAAGAAACGATAATATGCAGGGTCATATAAAAAGTGATGGATACAATGAAGGTTATACAAAAGGTTGGGATGAAGCCAAGCATGAAGACAAGGTTAAAGCCTTTCAAGATGATCTTTATAAAAAAGATGATGACGATATGTTTAGCTAAAATATAAATGAAAACATTACATAATACTAAAAATTGCAATTACAGAAGATTCTTGCATAAAAGATTAAAGGATGGAAAAATAAGTGGTCAATTCTATCGCTTTCTTTGCAGAAATTTCCCCTATCGCTTAACTTATCATGCCATTGACATGAATGTTAGAAAGGTTATGCACGGAAAGATTAATGAATCTACTGCAATTAACATTTTAAAAGAAAAAGAAAAAGGCGAAATAAAGCGCCAAGCAGAAATGTATAAATCAAATATAGAATGCCGAAATAAAATAAGCGAAAAAAAAACTGCTAAAAAATTCACAACAGAACAAGATGTTGGGAGAGACATCGCAGGAAGAGAACCCACATACGAAGAATATCAAAAAGAACAAGCATTTAAAGAAGCAAAAGAATATTTAGTTTTTATTAAAAACAAATTTAAAGCAAATAAAATATCCCGAAAGGTATTAGATCATGCAGTTATATTTATCAAGAAATGTAGAAAAGAAAATTTTTATCTACCAATGAGATTTAAAACATCATTGTATAGAATATATGATAACGATGGTTACAATATTCACGCTAGAGAAGCAGAGTTTTTTACATATTTTAAACTTGCATTTTCAAGAACGCACAAATATAGTTTATACAAACAACTAATAAAATAAATGAAACAAAAATTAATTCAAATTAAAGAACTATTTATTGCCATTGGTACATTTTTTTTCTTGATCTCTCTTGAGTTATGGTATATAATAACAGGCAATGAATAAATCACTATATAATATGTTAAAAAGTTCTGCGCAAGCGGATATTGATAAAGCGAAGTTAAGTCTTCATTTGCTCGGAAACAAAGCAGTTGGAATCGGGGATCACTCTACCCAAGACTTTTACAAGAATGCGGAAGAAGCATTGGCGCTACTTGATGACGCACAAAGCAGATTAGAAACTTTAGAAAAATTAATTAAAGAAGAAATATGAGAGAAATAATTTTAAAAGTATTAAGCGAAGTTGCTTGTGGAAATACAGGCACTTGTCAAATTAATTTACAATCAGAATCAGCGCAAATAATGATAGCAGATAAATTGGAAAAAGAACTAGATGTTTATGTTAAATCTATGTTAGAAGATATTTTATGTTGTGAATTGACCGATGGCGCTTGCGCTACTGATGAAAATTGTTGCGGGGGCGAATGTCATAATGAATGATCATTACTCAAATATTCAAAAATTACAAAAAATAATCACCAACGAAGTTTTAGGTAGTAATTTTAGCTTACGAAAGCTAGAGGAAATTAATCGACACATGGGAGTCTTAATTGATAGCTTGAATCATTGGCTATTTTACGACAATAAACAAAGATATTATTACGATTTAAAATGTTTTTTAATTTGGCTTAAAAAACAAAAATAAAGTCTTGACAACTTTACTTCTTTGCCCTAGTGTAGTGGCATGAGTAAAGATATTACAGATAAATTAAAAGAGTTAAAACTTAAAGAGCGAGAGCAACTCCTAGAGTCTATTGCTGAATTTAATCCCGAAGCATTGTTAGCGGATGGGCTTGAGGATGCAATCTTAGGTTACGATACAAAAGGCAGAGTTATTTATTCTGTTGGTAGTATCATTGATATTCTTACCGAGCGTGATGGTATGAGTTACGAAGATGCGAGTGAGCATTTTTCGTTCAATATTGAGTGCGCTTATGTTGGCGAGCATACTCCAATCTATATGTACGAGGAATAATTATGAGCAATTTAATAGAAACACAAATAGTTTGGTCTAAAGGTCGAACAAGGCAAGAGATGCAAAAACAAACTTCTTGGTCTAGCTCGAAAGATTTTAGTGGGCTAAGTGGGCTTGAAGTAAAGGCATGGAACTTTACCACTCATGTTACTTGCAAAGCAATAACAAGCCATGGAATGAGTAATAATAAATATTTTCAGATTCCTGTTGACAAGATCGAAGAGTTTTGCAATACTCTTATGCAAGCAAAACAATTAATGGAAAGTAATAATGAAAAAATATAGATTATCAGTAACAGAAGAAATTGGTGGATACATTGTAGTTGAAGCTAAGAATGAAAAGAAAGCGGAAAAAATTGCAGAAGAATTACTTGATGAATATGGTTGTCAAGATCTTTTTTACAATCATAATTTAACTAAATACCAAGGCGATCAAACTCATGGAGATAGAGAAGTTTTCGGTTGCGAGGAAATAAAATGAAAACATTTGAAATAGAAATAGCAAGCACAACTTATCGCACTTATTTTATTGATTCAGAATCGAAAGACGATGCAGTCAGTAGGGCTTTTGATGAAATGGAATCTGATTGGGAAATAAGTAAAGCATGGAAAGAAAATGCTGAAGTCAGTTTCGTGGAAGAGCAAGAAAAACCTAAAGGTGATTCGGAGCTTGACAAGTTAAACCAAGACCTATAAGGTAAAGATATGAATAAATACGAAGAAGCACAAAAAATAGATAGTTTGTTTGAAGTTGAAAGTGGATTAGATACTCGCCTTTTTGAGTTGGCAGGGTATCCTCTCATTGAAGACCTTGTAGAAAAAATGTTTGAATTAAAAGAGCAGATGAATGAGAGGCTCAATGACAGAGCAAAAGTTTTAGGTATAGGTGGAGAATTTGGTGTTATTGCACCCGATACATCTCATTTAAATAATGATGATTTTGGCGCTTTTATTCGGGGCGAAATAAATGAACATGGAGAAAAACTATAATGAGCAAAATCACAGATAAAGCTAAAAAAGAAAAGTATTTCGTGTTTTCTGTACCTACTGCATATGTCTACGAAATTCAAGCTGAAACCGAAAAGGAAGCTAGAGAAATATTAGTAGAGCATGGGGGTATAGAAATATATGGAGAACAATGCGAAATGCTTGCTGAAGATTATGAAAACGCAGAGTTAAGTGAAACTTACGAAATGTAAAAAAGTATTGACAACATTTAAAAATTAAACTAGAGTAAAGATATGAAATATGTAAGAAAGATTTGGAATATTGAACCACAAAAAATGTTAGACGATATTCTTGAAGCAGACAAATCAAATGGTTTGCACAAAGAAGAAGATTATACTCCTGCGTTTTATGTTGGAAAAGATTTAGATTACATTCGTGAAATTTATGAAGACTACAATGGTCTTGATAGTCTTACCGAAGCAGAGCAAATAGAAAATGGATATTATAGATTGGAGATAGCATAATGAGCATCTATACAAAAACATATAGAGTACCATGTTCATGGCAAGTTTATGCTCAAGTAGAAGTTGAAGCAGAATCTTGGGAAGAAGCAATTACCAAAGTCGAAAGTAATAGTGTTCCACTACCAACAGACCCCAATTATGTAGATGCTTCTCTTGAAGTTGATATGGAAATAATTGAAGAGGAGATGGAAAATCCACATACTTTTGATTTGGTAGATTAATTACTTGACAACATAATAAATACAATATAGGATTGCAACATGAAAGAAATTATAGGAGACGATTACCCAACTTACGAAGATTCAGTAAATATGACTTTAGCTGAACAAAAAAATAAATCAAGTTATTCTTACTTGACAGAACAGGAGCAACAGATAACCAAAGAGAACATGGAAAGATTGATGATGGAAAATCTTCAACTTAGACATCGCTTGGCTTGCATCAAGGATGATATTGCAATTATTGATAGGCATATTTCGGCTCATAAATCTTCTTCTAAAATATTCAAGAAGCCAAGTAGATGTAATGATGGTTGCAAGAAGTACGAAGATAATTCGGTTTATGCTGACGAAGCTATTCACAATCTCACTAATATAGAAATTGCTTGCGATTTATCTGACGAATCAGTTGATGAATGGGGTTCTGATCTTGCAGAAGAATATAGACAAAAACTAATGGAAGAAAAAAAATGAAAATTACAGAATTAGAAGTTAAAGAAAGTTTTGATGGGGAGTTATATTTTCGCTTGCCCGATGACCTACTTAAAAGATTAGGTTGGGAAGAAGGGGATGATCTAAAATTTATCCCACAAGATGATGCGTTTATTATTAAAAAAGTAAAATACGAAACGATTGAGCTTGACTTTGATGAAGAAGAGTTGCTAAAATATATGACTTGCGCACACGAACAAAATTTAAGTTTTAATGAATTTGTAGAGCAAGCATTAAAAGAAAGAATAAAAGAAGAAGATGAATATTGATTATCAATTACTAGAAAAACAAAGAGATCATCTATTATCTATTTTGTGGCATGATTTCAAACCTGCTAAAGATCGAGAAGACGAACCTGTCCCATTAGATAGAGAATTAGGTTGGGGCATCGTTCATTTATTAGATGATCTACTTGACAAAGATTATTACAGAAAGAATCCGAAAACTTTTTTAAGAACTAAAATTATTAATGTTGACAATATAGAAAAAAAAGATTAAAGTTTAAATATGAATAAAGAAAGAGAATATTGCGTTGGTGTTAAAATAATTAATTGTTATTATGTTAGTGCCAAAACTAGAGATGAAGCAATTAATAAAGTTAGAGATATGAATAACGATGAAATTTTGCTTGACTCTGACTTTAATATCGAATATGCTGATCCTACAAATGGAGACATTGCATGGAAGATAAAGGCAGATGAAGTTGAAGAATCATTATTTGACGATGAAACTGACTAAATATCAAAACGCAAAACTTATCGAATATGGATGGCAACCATTAATTTACAATGATAATGGAGTTATAGACAATAGCGCTTGGATACAAATAGACGAAAAACACGAAGACATATTAAATGATCTATGCAATCGCTTTCATTTAAACTGCAAAGAAAAAAAACTTAAATTATTAATCGTAGCAACACAAGAAGAAGAAATATGAAATTAACACAAAAACAAAAAGAACTATTAACAAAACATAATTGGGATGTAGTTAAAAATGATGGTGGAAATTGTCATTGGATAAGCATTCACTCGAAAGATGGTTCTATTTTTGGAGAATTAGTAGACCTTTTTGGCTTGACAGGTGATGGAGAAGATATTAAGTTATTGGTTGTGGCAACAAGTGAAGAAGAATCAAATGTATAAATTATGAGAACAACAAAAAAACAATTAAGAGATAGGGATGAAGCGCCCGATACTGATACTATGCGCTATGATATAGCAGAAGCAGAGGCAATGAACATGAATGTGGGAGAGATTATTCAATTACTTCTTGATGGTTGCGTTGGCTTAAACGAAACTCCTGCTATCGAAGTAAAAGATGAATGGAATCAACTTTTTAGATAAGACGAATGAAACTTTCAGAAGCAATAGAATTGGTTTTAAATGAAGCAGAAACTTCTGCGCTCGGTGATCTTTCAGAAAACGAGAATAGCCAAGATGTAATGAAAGCGCTAAAGATCGTGCGTAAGTTCCTTAATTGGGAAGGTCAAGACATTCAACTTTGGGAGAAAGAATGGAATCCCGAAATAGCTCATTCGGACTTCACCGATGACGAAGATAAAATGAAAGATTTTGACGAGTTAACTAAAGAAGATTTTTTATCAAGTTATAATTATATCACAGAAGAAGAGTATAATCTTACAAGAATAAAACAAAAAAACTTGACATAATCATATTCTTAATATAGTCTTATAACCATTATCAACCATAAAAACAACAATCACATGAAAAATTATTTTGAAACACAAAGAGTAAATTGGAAAACATGGAGTCCCGAAAGCGTCATCTTTAAAAGTAATCAACTTTTAAAAAAAATTTTACCGCCCGAAAATCTTTTGTCTTGGAAGACTAAAGGCGACAGAAATACCAAAATGCACAAATTGACAGGCGGAAAAGTACACCAAGGTTATCAAGGTCGTTCTTATTATGGTAACGAAAACTATAAAGGTGTTATGGTTCAACTCATAGATGTGAAAAGTGATTATCCATCTGCTAATATTGATTTTATTGATCAAACTCATCGCAGAAATAGTATCGGTGAGAATGTGGGCGGTCTTGATATATTGATGTACCTTAATGCTTTTCATGCTCGTTGGGATTATGTTCAATGTCCGCAAACAAAGCAGTTTATGAAAAAAGCTAGAACAAACCATACTCCTCTTGAAGAAGGTTATCGTTTTTGTTATGGGGGGCAAGGAGATGCTAATTCTATGCACTTTGAAGAGTTTCAAGAACTACTTCAAATAACGCAAGCGATTAAAAACTTTCTTGTTGAAATTGTTGTGCCTATGAAAAATGGAGAACTTTGTGTTAACGAACACGAATTAATGGTAGCATGAATAAAGAAGACATAAGCAAAGAAGAGTTTTATTTATATGACATTATTAGCGCTTGCGAGTGCATACTTGATGACATAGAAGATGGCGCTCATATTGAACAATCAGATTTTAATAACCTTGGTTATGTCGATGGCATTATGCTTCGTATGCAACATAATGTTAACAGGCAATTAAATCCAACAAATATTAAAGATGACTAAATTATTGGAAAGTTTGCCTGATGTATTTTATGCTATAAATATTATAGCAGGATGCGTTTTAGTCTTGCTTTTTCTTTTAATTATTGCTAGTATAGATTCAGATAAATGATTACAGAAACACAAATACAAAACTTTCTTTATGAAATAGACGAACCTGTTGGTGAAGATAATGCAGTTCTAAGTGACGATCAAATTTTTGCTTTGGCGAATAAGATATTTAATAATCAAAAAAAATTGCTTAGTTTATTTGATAAATTATCAGACAAACCATGTGTTTGTGGATTTTGGGGTGATAAATAATGGCGCACGATGAATTTAATAGTGGATCAAGACATGGATTCAGTATGGCATTGTATGCAGTTAGAAATATTGACAGACTAATAGAATATCCCGATGAGAGAGGGAAAGAAGACTATATAAAATATAATGCACAAAAAGATTTATTATGTAAAATATACGAAGAAATTAAAAAACAAATGGAAATAGAAGTACATGAGAATGATTATTAATTTTATAAAAAGATTGCCCCGATTTTTTAGAAAAGACAAAGAACCTAAATTATCAGTCGCACAAATAGATGAATTGATTGAATTAAATAAAGATACATTACTCCGTATTGGAGACGATGCAGATTATGATGGCATGGGTAATTACGGAAGATTTCCATCAATTAAAAAGTAGAATATTATTATGAACAAACTTATTTTTATTACATTTTTTTTATTGACAAGTTGCGATTACCCTAATAGGATCGAAGTCGAGGAAAAAGAACCTATCGAATCAAATATTCAAAAGGAAATAGATAAACTTTTAGCTGAAGATAAAAAAAATAAATTGCTAGAATTAGAGTATCTTGAACAAATAAGAATCGCTCAAGAAAATAATGATACACAAGCATTTCAATTTTTCCTTCAAGAATATGTAGAAGTTGATAGATTAGAAATTCCCGAAGAATTAAAAAAAGAACCTAATTATTTTGAAGGTGGAGTAAATATTAAATATTAAAAAATAGGTTAACCTCTTAATGTGAGTAATTTCAGTAATTCGTGATAGTTTACTAGTAACTTGATCTTATTGAATGAGCAAGAGCTACCATGTCTGATCAGCAGAAAAAGACTAGCAAGTAATTCGATTACTACTATATTGGAGTTAGTCA
>Ga0181402_1000983_pt1 | contig 10424 bp, 17 predicted proteins | sample 25SPOviralmetaG_FD_130131 | JGI IMG/M metagenome (GOLD analysis project Ga0181402, IMG submission 130131) | Marine viral communities from the oligotrophic San Pedro Time Series (SPOT) site, San Pedro Channel, CA, USA - 25 SPOT_SRF_2011-08-17 | ecosystem: Environmental > Aquatic > Marine > Strait...
GAAGCAGAGCACAAAGCTCTTGCCGCTAAAGGTTACACACATGAAGCTCCAGAAGAAAATGTTGCCGGTCCAGCTGATCTATCTGTAGACCAAAACATGAAAAAGGTTAAAGACAAGCATGGTCCAGTTGATAAGCCAGGCCTTAAAGAAGATATCGATGTAGCTCATGATGAGGCAATTGCTATCGAAGAAGCACGTAAAGCAGCTGAATCTAAGCACGAAGATGAAGAAGATTCAACTGATGAAGAATCTGATAAGCAGGCTAAATATAAAGCTTTCTTCGCTAAAGCACTGAAAAAGTTTGGCGCTGATTCACCAGCTGAATTAAAAGGTGATAAGAAAAAAGAGTTCTTTGACTACGTAGATGCTAACTATGAGGCAGATAACGAAGCCGATTAAGTTATAGTATATATACTATATGATGAAAATATTTGACGAACTTACACATAGAAACTTTGAATTTTTTGCTATGCAACATTATAACAATACTGAGTGTTGTGATATCGAAGAATTTAAAGAAGACTTAGCAAGATTTAAATATCTTAAACGATTATTTAGACGTTATGAAGTCCATAACGATTTGCAAGGACGTTTAATACTTAATCATATTATAGTAATATATAATGTCTTCGGAATAGAAGCAGCTAATCGTATGATGTGGTTTAAGATAGATGAAGAGCATTATCACTATCTTAAACCGTTTTTAATCTTTTTAAACTATTTAGATATATCTGAAAAGGTTGAAATTAAAATGGATCAAAATATAATTAACGTATTAAGGAACATATAATGCAAAATGTAAACGAAAATGTTGTGTCGAGAACGGCCGATTTATTTTATGCGTTTAGATTTCTTAAAATGCTGGTAACTCCGTGGAATAAGCTACCGGCATATGAATTAGAGTTAATTGATGACAAAGGTAAGGTCATTAAGAAACCAAAGACTAACGAAGAAAAAGCTGCATACACTGTATTTCATCGTTTAGTGTTTAATATTAAAAGATTACTCAGTAAGTTACCATTTGGTCAAACTAAACTGGCTTCTTATGCTACAGCATTATTTTTAATTAAAGAACATACCGGTATACCTGAATATAAGTTAAGACAAATATTAGAAGAGGTAACTGATGAAAAGATTAGTGATGAATACTTTAACGAAAATAAATGGTTTGAAGGCGATAGCGGTTTAAACCCAGGCATCTATACATTAGTTGAAGATGCAGTATCACCCGAAACTGGTGAAGTAATTGCGCTAAAGAATACTAAGATTGAGATAAAGGAAAAAACACAAGCTCATTCTATATTGTTTGGTAAGAACATTTATAAAGTAAAACACTTACCAACACAGCAAGAAATTTATGTATCTAATGGAGATATAAAACGATGACTAACTTTGAAGAATGGCTAAAAGCCGCTGAAGAGCAAACAAACGTAGGTTCAGTTGCAATGAACCCACAACCACTTGGTGACAAGAAAAAGAAAAAGAAAAATCTTTATGACGGTCGTACTAAAGAAGGTAGAAAGTTTGTTGAAAGAATGAATGCTTTAAGAACAGCGAGGGAAGCCAAAAAAGAGGCAAAATAAATTATGTCAAAAATATTGATTGGAGTGATTGTTATTATGGGTTTAGGAGGATACTTCCTCTATAATAAAAATATTGAGTTGCAAAAACTCAATGCTGCCTTTGAGGTAAGAGATGCCGAACAAAGAGCAACAATTGAAGCAGTACAAGACAACCTAGAAAAAACATCTAAAGCACTGACTGGTCTTCAAGTCAAAAATCAGCAATATGAATCGCAAATGACAGAGTATCTTGATATCTTTGCACGACATAATATTGCCAAGATAGCAAGTGCAAAACCAGGTATGATAGAAAAGCGTGCAAATAATGCAACAAAGGAGGTATTCGATGCGATTGAAAACGATAGCAAGCGTATTAGCTCTCTTAACGATTAGTGGTTGTTCTTTACTAGGAACAAAAGAAGTAGAAATAATTACCAAGCCAATTGAATTGGATATAGTACAACCGGTTCTTCCACGACCACTGAATCTAAAAGAGCCAAAGTGGTATGTAGTTTCTGATGCTAAGATTATTGAAAACTGTATTAAGAATCCAGAAACAAAAGAAAGAGATTGTAAGCTTGGTAAGGAAGATCTATATCCAGAAGGGTATACATATCTAGATAGATTTATCGATGATATTAAAAAGAAACACGGGGGTGATATTGTGTTTGTGGCTATGAGTGTGCAGGACTATGAACACATGGCATATAATACACAAGAGATTAAAAGATACATAAACCAATTAGGTGAAGTAATAGTCTATTACCGAAACGTAACAATTAACGATGAAGAAGCCGGTGCGGTGGAAATCAAAGTAGAGGAAAAATAAATGGCAATCCCAAAAACACATAGTGATCGAGCCTGCGCTGCAGCACGTTTAGCTGCATGGTCATACATCGATGATAAGGAAGCAAGAGATCAATTAATTCAAAACGAATTTGGTAAGAAAATTAAGTCACGTCTTATTTCTATTAATAGTGCTGAATGTTTAATTACTCGTATGAATGGTCAATTATGGATTGCATTTAGAGGTACTCAACCGAATCAACTGAATGATATCAAAGCTGACTTAGACTTATTTAAAGAGAAGTCACAATCGGCTGGTATGGTTCATGGTGGTTTTAAAGACGAGATCGATGAACTATGGGATGAAGTTGTAAAGGAATTACAGCGTAACGGTAAAAGAGATAAGCCGCGTGACGTATACTTTTGTGGTCATTCTCTTGGTGGAGCAATGGCTACGATTGCAGCATCTCGGTATTCACTTGCTGCAGCTCTATACACCTTTGGTTCTCCTCGTGTTGGTGGTAAACTATTTGTTAATACATGTCAAGTTAAACATTATCGTTTTGTAAATAACAACGATCTAGTACCTAAAGTGCCACCAGCTATTCTAGGATTTAAGCATGACGGTGTTGAGATGTATTTTAATAGTAAAGGAAATCTTGCATTAGGCTATACCTTCTGGCAGGATATGTGGGATCTTGTAAAAGGATTTGTATCAGCATGGTCTCAATTTAAATTTTTCGACGGATTGACTGATCATGGCATGGACGGTTATATATATTTAGTAGATAAAAATAAAGAGGAAATCGGAAAATGCACTGGTTAGTTATATTAGCACTTAAATCAATTCTTTCTAGTATCATTGGTAGTTCCTTCTATCAATGGTTCCAGGATACAAAAGGCGGCATCTGGTTTCAAAAGAAAGTCGACCAATATATGGAATACTTTGCAGAGAAGTATGATCTTGAAATAGCGAAGAAGGATGCTAAGTTCCGCAAAAAGTTTCCTGTACAAGCAGATCGCCTAGATGCTTTAGAAGAAGACTTAGGTATCATTTGGGCTTTACCTACTGTAAGAGAAGAGCTATCTAAGCACCTTGAAACTGAACTACACAACATCGCTCCTAGTGGTGAAATGCCTATCTGGGTAGAAAAAAGAATTAAAAAGTAGTTTACTTTTATTGTATATTGTGTTATAATATACATCTAAAACAAATTAACAGGATCAATTTATGTCTTTCAACGTCACTAAAAGAGATGGCACTAGCCAGCCGTTCGATCTAGAAAAAGTACATCAAGTACTCGAATGGGCAACAGATGGTGTAACTGGTGTCTCCGTATCTGAGATAGAACTTAAGGCTAACATACAATTATACGACAAAATTCCAGCTTATGATATTCATGAGCTTCTTATTAAGAGTGCTGCTGAGCTTATCACTGACTCTACTCCAAATTATCAATACGTATCAGCTCGTTTGATTAACTATAAGCTACGTAAAGAAGTATATGGTTCATATACCCCGTGGACTCTTAAGCGTTTAATTATAGAAAATGTAAGCCGTGGAGTATATGACGGTGCTATCATGGACAACTATGAGCATACAGAAATTGATGAGCTAGATGCTTATATCAAACATGATCGTGATGATACATTTACTTATGCCGGCATGGAACAATTCAGAGGTAAGTACCTCGTTCAAGATCGTAGAACTAAGCAGCATTATGAAACTCCTCAAATGTTGTATATGATGGTTGCTGCTACGCTTTTTATTAACTATCCAAAAGAAACAAGGATAAAATATGTTAAGGACTACTATGATGCAATCTCTCAATTCTTTATATCACTCCCAACCCCTATCATGGCTGGTGTTCGAACTTCAACCCGTCAGTTCTCTAGTTGTGTTCTTATTGAATCCGGCGATAGTCTCGATTCTATTAACGCAACTTCAACAAGCATTGTAAAATATATCTCTAAGAAAGCAGGTATTGGTATTGGTGCAGGTTCTATTCGAGCAGCAGGTGCAAGAGTCGGTGATGGTTCAGTAGTACATACAGGTTTAATTCCATTCCTGAAGTATTTCCAATCGGCTGTTAAGTCTTGTTCTCAAGGTGGTGTTCGTGGTGGTGCAGCTACTGTTTATCTACCAATCTGGCACTATGAGTTTGAAGATCTAGTTGTATTAAAGAACAACAAAGGTACTGAAGAAAATCGTGTACGTCACATGGATTACACATTTCAATTAAACAAGTTGATGTACGAGCGTCTATTGACTGGTGGCAATATTACATTCTTTGATCCGAATGATGTTCCAGGTTTGTATGAAGCATTCTTTGCAGACCAAGATAAGTTTAAAGAGTTATATGAAAAGTATGAGCGTAAGACTTCTATTCGTAAAAAGACTATGCCAGCTCTTGATGCATTCCAAAGCTTATTGAGTGAACGTAAAGATACCGGTAGAATCTATGTCATGAATGTCGATCATGCAAACGATCATGGTTCATTTGATCCTAAGAAAGCTCCTATTCGTATGAGTAACCTTTGTTGTGAAATTGATCTACCAACTAAACCACTTAATTCATATGATGATGAAGAAGGTGAAATTAGTCTATGTACTCTATCTGCAATTAACTGGGGTTTGATTAATCACCCATCAGAGTTTGAAAAGTATTGTGATCTAGCTGTAAGATCTCTTGATGAACTATTAGACTATCAAGACTATCCCATTAAAGCTGCAGAACGTAGTACAATGAATCGTCGTCCACTTGGTATTGGTATTATTAACCTTGCATATTTCTTGGCTAAACGTGGATTAAAGTATGATGATGGCGCATTTACTACAGTTGATGAATATGCTGAAGCATGGTCATATTATTTAATTAAAGCTTCTGCTGATATTGCGAAAGAAAAAGGTAAAATTCCTTTAAATAATGACACAAAATATGCTGGTGGAGTTCTCCCAATTGATACATATAAGGAGGCTGTAAATAATTTGGTGCCACATAAAGAAAGAAAACCGTGGAAAAGCTTACGTAACCAGCTTCAAAAAACAGGAATTCGTAATTCCACACTCATGGCTCTTATGCCAGCTGAAACATCAGCACAAATAAGCAATAGTACTAATGGTATTGAACCACCAAGAGCATTAGTATCATACAAGCAGTCAAAAGATGGAGTAATGGCTCAGGTCGTACCTGGCTATCATCATCTAAAAAATAAATATGATCTTCTGTGGGAACAAGAATCCCCAGATGGTTATTTAAAAATCTGTGCAATATTACAGAAATATATAGATCAAGGGATTAGTGTTAACACATCTTATAATCCTGAGTTCTTTGAAGATAGTAAAGTGCCTATGTCAGAAATGGTAACTGATCTTGTGACTGCATACAAATACGGACTAAAACAATTGTATTATTTCAACACCCACGATGGTGCGGGAGATAATTCATCTGAGGAGGATTGTGAAAGTTGCAAAATTTAAAGAAGTCACACCTAAACAAAATGATGTTTTTGGACGAACCAGTCGATATCGCAAGATACGATACAGTTAAATATCCTAACATCGATAAGATTACTGATAAGCAGCTTGGTTTCTTTTGGAGACCAGAAGAGGTTGATGTATCTAAAGATAAGAAAGACTTTGAATCATTAGACGAACATGAACAACACATTTTTACAAGTAATTTAAAGAGACAAATCCTACTTGATTCTATTCAAGGACGTGAACCATTGGAAGCATTCCTACCAGTATGTTCATTACCTGAAGTCGAGAATTGGATTACTACATGGGCGTTCTTTGAAACAATTCATAGTCGTTCATATACTCATATTATTCGTAACATCTATCCAGATCCATCGCAAGTATTTGATGAAATCACAGATAATCCTGAAGTTATGAAGTGTGCTGATAGTATCGATTACTGGTATAATCAATTAGTAGAACAACATAAGAAAGAAGGTGTTACACCAAGGGACTATAAGAAACAAATCTTTATGGCTTTGATGTGTGCTAACGCGTTAGAAGGTGTTCGCTTCTACGTTTCCTTTGCATGTTCATGGGCATTTGCTGAATTGAAGAAGATGGAAGGTAATGCAAAGATTATTAAGTTTATTGCACGCGATGAGAATGTTCACTTAGCAAGTACTACAGTTATGATTAAGAGTTTATTAAAAGAAGACTCTGATTATGTCGCTATTCAAGAAGAGCAAAAGGAAGAAATACAAAAACTATTTGTTGATGTAATTGAACAAGAAAAGGAATGGGCAAATTATCTCTTTAAAAATGGATCGATGATTGGTCTAAATGAAAAACTATTATGTGATTACGTTGAATGGATTGGTACAAAGAGAATGCGCGCTTTAGGTATTCAATCACCATATCACGTATCTAAAACGAATCCTCTTCCATGGACTGAAAAGTGGATCGGAGGTGGTAATGTACAAGTCGCACCACAGGAAACTGAAATTACTTCATATGTAACAGGTGGAGTTAAGAAGGATGTTTCAACAGATACTTTAGCAGCTTTAAGCTTATAGGAATGATAATGAAAATAGAAATTTTTGGTAAGGACCAATGTCCGTTTTGTGTTGAAGCGGTTGCACTAGCAAAACAAATAGAAGGTGCTAGTTATGTATACAAAAAACTAGGAAATGATTTTACACGAGCAGAGCTGTTTGAACAATTTCCAACAGCTAGAACATTTCCGCAAATAAAAGTAGATGATAAAGTCATAGGTGGCTTTGTTGATTTTAAAGAATATATTAAGGATAACGTATGAATGTAAAACACATCGATTGCCCTATGTGTTATAATAAGTCTCGTGTTTCATGTGAAGAAGAAGATCCAAAGTACTGCCCGATTTGTGGTGAACCTCTAGAAGACCATATTGAAGAGTTAAACTTTGATGACTAGTATATATAATACATGTGGTTATATAATGACAAAGAGTGGATCCCGCCTGAAGACTTTAGTTCTGATAACTATTACGGGTTTGTGTATCTCATAACGAATGAGCAAACTGGTAAGAAGTATGTTGGTAAGAAGTTCTTTTGGTTTAAGAAAACTCTAGGCATTACAAAAACTAGAAAGCGCAGAAAAAAGACCTTAGTTGAATCCGATTGGAAAACATACTTTGGTTCAAGTAATTCACTCAATGAAGAAATAAGCTCCAATGGCTGTGCCCATTTAAAACGAGAAATTATTCATTTGTGTAAAACAAAGGGAGAGTGCGCATACATGGAAGCCAAGGAGCAATTTGACAGGGATGTCCTTTTAACAGACGAGTATTACAATGGATTTATTGGTTGTAAGATCGGAGCACCCTCAGTAAAAAACTTAAAAAAATAGTTTACATTTACATTAAACTGTGTTATAATATAACTTATGATTAAGGATAAGTCTATGTCAAATATAATACAATTTCCCACCTCGGAAAGACTCAAACAAGTTATTGGTGAAAAGATCGATAAAGTCATAGACGAAGAAGAACGTTCAGAAATTCAAAAGGAAGAATGTGTTGAGCTAGCTCATTATTGTTTTCAACTAATGGATCAGGCGATATGCAATAATGAATTCATAGACGGCTTCGAAAATATGGATTTTCTTGATCTAAGTAAGCAGGAAGGTAGAGATATGTCAGTGATCATTAATTTACTTGCTGCAACTTTTTATCGATACAAGAATATAGAACATCCATTCCAAGAAAACTTAGATATTGGTAATGCTAAGCTAGAACAGTTAATGGGTGAAGTTAAATTCGATAAATCGGATGAAGACCTAGAAGAAGAATTTAAAAAACTAGAAAGTAAAATTGAAGAACTAATGAAAGAGAGTGAAGAAGATGATATTGATTGATTATAACCAAATTGCGTTATCAAATATTATAGTACAAAAATTAAATGATGAAAACATGATAAGACATATGATACTGAATAGTATTCGTATGTACAATAAGAAGTATCGAGATCAGTATGGTCAAATGGTTATTTGCTGTGATGGTATGAATACATGGAGAAAGCAATACTTTCCGCAATACAAAGCAGCTCGTAAAAAGAATAGAGATAACCAGTCTGATACAGATTGGCCAGAAATCTTTCGTATTCTAAATCTCGTAAGAGATGAGATACGAGAAAACCTACCATATAAAGTTATTCATCTAGAAGGTTGCGAAGCTGATGATGTGATTGGCACTCTTGCGCTACAAACACAAGAGTTTGGTAAGGACGAACCAGTTAAGATTATCTCATCTGATAAAGACTTTATTCAGCTTCATCGATTTAAGAATGTATCTCAATTCAGTCCTATGCAAAAGAAAGAAGTAACTGATAAGAACCCTCATATCTATCGCTTCAATCATATTATTAAGGGTGATGCTGGTGATGGTGTACCAAATGTTAAGTCTGCAGACAATGTATTTGTTGAAGAAGGTTTACGACAAACACCAATAAGAGCAAAGCAAGTAGAAGAATGGCTGGATAATTCAGAAAAGCTATCTGAGGTAATGGATACTGAAGTATATCGCAATTATCAGCGCAATAAAAAATTAATTGATTTAACCGAAATACCAGAAAACATCAGTGAAATGATTATAAATACTTTTAACAATAGTAAAAAACCAATGCAAATGAAAGCATTAAACTATTTAATTAAGAAACGATGTAATCTATTGATTGAAAGCGTAGAGGAATTTTATAACAATGGCTAAAGAACTAGTAATATCAACAATTCTTAAAGATCTTGCAGAAATTAAAACAGCAAAAGGTAAGAAAGCATATCTCATTAAGAATGAATCACGTCAACTCAAGACCTTCTTAAAAGGAGCGTTTGACAAATCACTCGAATTTAATTTACCGAAAGGCACACCCCCATATACTCCTAATAAAGATTCTAAAGCTGGCTTTGGTGCAGTATCAGCTGAGTTTCGTTATTTCGCAAAAGGATATGATGGAGATCGTTTAAAGGCTGGTGTTCGTGAAGATAAATTCATTAAAGTTTTGGAGACAGTATCTCCAGAAGAAGCAAAACTTATCGTTATGATGAAAGATAAAGAATTGGTTGGAAAATATAAGGGAGTAACAAAAAAATTAGTCTCCGATGCATTCCCAAATCTTATCGTAAAGTGATTCATTAACCAACCGTAATAAGGAGGATCCGAACTTAAATACCTATATGATGATCAATTAAAACTTTATGGAGGGCAAAATTCTATATGAGGTTACAAGAGATCGAACGGTTAAAGAAGGATAGGAATAAAGCAACATACTATCGTGAACGACTGTTAAAGAAAGGAAAGTCAGATAAAGCATTTAAAATGCAAAAGAAGATAGATTATCTTGACGAGTATATTGAAGAATTAAGGTATGCATCATAAGTAAGGAGGTGATAAATCTAGGTCGACCCCCTCTAAAAGGGGGTTTACTTTTCTGTGAAACTGTGGTATAATATACATTATGAATATATTTATTTTAGACAATGATCCCGTAAAAGCAGCACAACTTCAGTGCGACAAACACATTCCCAAAATGGTTGTTGAATCAGCCCAAATGTTATCAACAGTACATCGTATGATTGATGGTACAATGGAACGTCGGCCTTCTAAATCTGGCTCTATGTTACAGTACTTTAAACTCGATGATTACCGAGAAGACATTCTATATAAAGCTGTACATATGAATCATCCATGTACTGTCTGGTCTCGAGAAAACTGTAGTAATTACGATTGGCACTATAAACATTTTATTGCACTATGTGATGAGTATACATATAGGTATGGTAAAGTTCATGCGAGTGAAACAAAACTTGCTACCGTATTAAGAAATGCACCAAAGAAGATTAAACATACAACAGGTAAAAGTCCATTTAGATTAGCAATGGGGTCTAATCCTGAATGTATGTTTGAAGATGCTGTTAAGTCATATCGTGCATTTTACCAAACTAAACAAGCAAGGTTTGCAATGAAGTGGACCAAGCGTAAACAACCGGAGTGGTTTCATGCCATTGTATGATTTTAAAAATTTAGAAACTGGTGAAGTAGAGACAAAGATGATGTCTATTGCATCAATGCAAGAATATGTCAA
>Ga0181402_1000985_pt1 | contig 10407 bp, 11 predicted proteins | sample 25SPOviralmetaG_FD_130131 | JGI IMG/M metagenome (GOLD analysis project Ga0181402, IMG submission 130131) | Marine viral communities from the oligotrophic San Pedro Time Series (SPOT) site, San Pedro Channel, CA, USA - 25 SPOT_SRF_2011-08-17 | ecosystem: Environmental > Aquatic > Marine > Strait...
ACAACTATCAAAGATAAAAAAATTATTTTAATTGATGACTCGCTGGTAAGAGGAACAACATCACATAAAATAGTAAAAATGCTATATGATGCAGGGGCCAAAGAAGTTCATGTTAAAATTGCCTGCCCGGAAATTCGATTTCCTGATTTTTATGGAGTGGATACTCCAACCAGAAAAGAATTATTAGCTGCAAATAAATCAAATGATGAGATTTGTTCATATATTGGGGCGAAATCCTTAAAATTTTTGTCAATAGATGGCATGTATCGTGCAATAGGATTTGAAAAGAGGAATGAAAATTATCCACAACTAACTGATCATTATTTTACAGGAGAATATCCAGTAAAACCAATTGATGAATTGGGAGATAATAAGATAACTCAACTGTCACTATTAAATACTGCATCAAATAATTAATATGAAAAAAGTAAGTTTCACAGAAATGAAGAAAGGAACTAAAGAAGATTATCTTTTCTTAGACAAACATGAAAAAGATTTTGCAGATAAAACTGCGGAAAGAATATTAAAATTTATGTCCAATCTGACAGAAACATTAGAAGGTTATCAAATTTCAAGACTAGAACATTCGCTTCAAAGCGCCACAAGAGCTTATCGTAATGGTGAAAGTGAAGAAATGGTGGTTGCTGCACTATTACATGATATTGGTGATGAGTTGGCTCCCCTTAACCATTCAGAATATGCTGCGGCAATTCTCAAGCCTTATGTCACAGAAAAAACTCATTGGATCATAGAAAAACATGGAGAATTTCAAATGTTTTATTATGCTCACCATTTAGGTGGAGACAAAAATAAAAGAGATAAATATAAGGATCATAAATATTTTAAAGATACAGTAGATTTTTGTGAAAAATATGATCAAAACTCTTTTGATCCTGATTACAAGTCACTACCATTAAATTTTTTTAGACCAATGGTAAAAAATATATTTTCACGGAAACCTTATTCTTTACTTTAAATTTTTTTATTAAGTATTAATTAATCATGATTACTTCTAAAGAAAAAATTATTGAACATTTTAATTCAGGAATTAAAGATGTTAAGGACTTTAAAATTGGAGTCGAACATGAAAAATTTTTGTTCAATAATAAAGATAACAAAAGAATTAACTACTCAAAAATAAAAGAAATGTTTGAAGTTCTTTTGGAATTTGGTTGGAAACCAATTTTAGAAAAAGGAAATATTATCGGATTAATAAATGGTAATAAGAATATATCTCTCGAACCAGGAAATCAGATTGAATTATCAGGTGAAAAATTAAACCATATTCATGAAGCATGCGCAGAATCTCAAGATTATCTTTTTGAATTACGGCAAGTAACAAAAAAACTAGGAATTAATATCGTAAGTGCTGGATTTGATCCAATTTCAAAACTTGATCAAATTCCAAATAATCCAAAACAGCGTTATCAATTAATGACTAAAGAAATGCCTCTAGGAGGTGAATTAAGTTTAGATATGATGTATCGAACTTGTGGAACACAATTAAATTTAGATTATAATTCAGAAAATGACTTTATTAAAAAATTTAAAATTATAAATTCAATCGTTCCAATTTCTATTGCTTTATTTGCAAATTCATCAATTGTTGAAAAGAAAAATAGTAAATATCTTTCTTATAGATCAAAAGTTTGGCAAAACACTTCTCGTGGTGGATTACCAAAATTATTTTTAGAGAACATAAATTTTGAAAAATATGCAGACTTTGTGATGAAATTTCCAGTTTTGTTTATTAAAGAAAATGAAACTTATATTTCAGGAAAAAAATATATTTTTAAAGATTTTATGGATGGAAAAATTAATGAAATTCATAATCGATTGCCCACTGAAAATGATTTATCCATACATCTAAGCACAATTTTTACAGAAAACAGATTGAAAAAATATATAGAACTGAGATCTATGGATACGTGTGGATGGGATTGTTTGTGTGCCGGACCAGCTTTTTACACTGGAATGCTCTATGGAAATCTTGATGAAGTTCATGAATACATTTCTAAATGGGATAATAATAAAATAATTAATGCTTATATTGAGGCTCCACAAAAAGGTTTCAATACTCAATTAATGGGTAAAGACCTTCTTTATTGGGCCTCAAATCTATTAGATTTATCAAGAAAAGGTTTAGAAAATAGAGATATAATTAATAAAAGTGGAAAAAATGAGACATTATTTTTAAATCACTTACAAAAAGTTATTGATAACAAAACTACAAATGCAGATCTTATGATTAATAAATTTTCTAAAAATGAAGATTTAAGTGAATTATATGACGAATAAAATTGTTGCAATTCAAGGAAATCACCCTTCTAAGCTAAATCCTATTACAGATACTAGTATTTTTCTTGCGCACGAAATTCAATTTAAAAAATATAAAATATTTTATTATGAACCAAAAAATCTATCAATAATAAATTCAAAAGTAGTAGCATTAGGTTTTTTTTTAAAATTTGATTACACTAAAAGAAAATTTTTTAGAATATTAAAAAAACAAAAATTAGAATTAACAAAATGTAAATTTATTCTTATACGTCAAGATCCTCCTTTTAATCAGGAGTATATTTCAACAACCTTCATACTCGATACGATAAAACATAAAGTAAAAATCTTAAATGACCCTACTTCTATAAGAAATTTATCTGAAAAGCTTTACTCAGTGAGATATCAAAAATTTATGCCAAGTACTATTTTTACACAGAATATAGAGGAAATAAAAAATTTTTTCAAAATTCATAAACAAGTGATTTTAAAACCTATTCATGGCCATGGTGGAAATAATATTTATCTTCTAACAAAATTTAATAAAAAATTTATTATTAATTACATTAAAAAACATTGTCATATTATGTGTCAGAAATTTCTTCATCAAATTAGTAAAGGAGATAAGAGAGTATTTTTAATAAATGGAAAAATTTGCGGATCAATATCAAGAGTTCCAAGAACAGGATCTTTTTTAAGTAATATGAGCAAAGGTGCTAAACCAATTAATATAGAGTTAACAACAAAAGAAAGAATGATATCTAAATTGATATCTAAAGATTTAAAAAAAGAAAATATTTTCTTTGCAGGAATCGATTTTATCGATCAAAAACTAAATGGAGATATCAATGTTACTTCACCTACTGGGTTAAAAACATTTTATGATTTGACAGGTGTTAATTTAGCAAAATTTTTTTGGGATGAACTTAATGCATGAATAATTTATCTGATCAAAAAAAAGGTTCTCTATTAGCATTTATTGCTGTGATGTTTATAACTCCAGATAGTTTATTCATAAGATTATCTGGTGTTGATACATGGAGTTTAGTTTTTTATCGAGGAATCATTCCTTTTTTTACAGTTTTAATTGGAATGTTAATAATTTATAGGATTAATTTCTTTAAGATGCTTTTTGTTAGTGGTTATCATGGATTAATTTATATTGTTACATTTTCAATTACAAATATTACTTTCGTAGTCTCTATTCAAAATACCAATGTTGCAAATACCTTAGTTATGATAGCAATGGCCCCTATGCTTTCAGCAATTTTAGGAGCAATTTTTTTAAAAGAAATCCCTGATAAAAAAACTTGGGTTGCTATCGCCATTACATTTATAGCAGCTGTTTATATATTTTATGACTCATTAAAGTTAGGTAGTATTTATGGTGATATTTTAGGTTTTATTACAGCAGTTGGACTTGCAGTAGGGGCAGTAACGATAAGATCTGCTAAAAGTAAAAATTTAGTTCCTGCTGCTGTGGTAGGGAAATTATTAGTTGCTATTTTTGCAATGTTTTTTATTGAATCTTATATTTTAACTGGGCAAGATTTATTTATTGTACCTCTAATGTGTATAATGTGTGTAGCAATTCCATTTGTAATGGTGACTATCGCTCCAAGATTTATCCCAGCTGAAGAGGTAAACTTATTTTTTTTATTAGAGACCATTATTGGACCTTTTTGGGTATGGATGGTTATAAAAGAACAGCCAAGTATTGAGACAATACAAGGAGGATTGATTATTATTTTAACAATAGCTACTCACTCATATTTTAAACTCAAAAATTCCTGATTAAAAAATTACAAATTACTTGATTTAGCCACAAATCAGAAATAGACGTCGAGTTATATGAACAAAGTATTAAAAAATTCTTGGGCTCTCTTTTTGGGCATGGGATTTCTAATGATGGCTTATGGATTTCAAGGCTCTTTGCTTGGAGTGAGAGCTGTTCAAGAAGAATTTAGCTTAACCGCAACAGGCTTTATGATGTCAGGATACTTTGTTGGTTATTTTATAGGTGCATCTACAATTCCAAATATTATCTCTAGAGTAGGACATATCAGAGTTTTTGCAGCTTTTGCATCATTAGCTTCGTTAGTTATTTTAGTTCATTCAATTTTAATAAATCCATTCATTTGGTTTTTATTAAGAGTATTAACCGGCATAAGTATGGTTTGTATATATACAGTAGCAGAGAGCTGGCTGAACGATAGATCAAGTAATAAGAATAGAGGAAGTGTCTTATCTATATATATGGTCATTCTTTATGGAGCGATGGGTTTTGGAATGTTTTTACTAAACTTTAGTAGTCCTCAGAATTTTCAACCATTTATATTAATTTCTGTAATCACATCAGCTGCTCTAATTCCTATTTTATTAACTAAAAAAAAACCACCAACTTTCAAGAGAATTAAAGCAATGACATTAAGAAATCTTTATGAAGCATCTCCTTTTGGAATGGTAAGTTCTTTTTTTTATGGAACAATTCAAGCTGCATTATTTACTTTATTGGCAGTTTATGCAACTTCAATGAACTTCACAATTTTAGAAATATCAATTGTTACATTTTTGTTAGCGATTTCAGGAGCAATTTCACAATTTCCAGTTGGAAAAATATCTGATTTGTATGATAGGAGATTGGTTATAGTTGTCTCAACTTTTGGTGCAGCACTATTCGCCCTTCTGGCAATTTTAGTTTCAAGACAAATGTATTTACCAGATGGTCTAGCAACAAGTAAAACATGGTTTTATATTTTTTTAATTCTATTTTCTTTTTGTAGTCTTCCAATGTTTTCTTTAATTTTAGCACATACCAATGACTATATACCAAAAGAAAAATTTGTTGCTGCAGGAGCTGGTCTTCAATTTGTATTTGGTCTTGGAGCAATGAGTGGACCTTTTTTATGCTCATTATTTATGGACTATGTAGGTGCAAATGGTTTCTTTCTATTCTTATTTTTTTTCCATTCTGTAATTGGAGTATTTGGAATTTATAGAATGAGAATTAGACAAACAGTTGATAATCCAGACTCTCAATTTGTAGCAATGCCTCAAACTATTACTCCAGCTGGAATTGAATTAAATCCTCAAACAGAGCCAATTCAAGAACCTCCATCTATGAACGAAGTTAATATAGAATCTGAGCCTGCAGAAAGTAATCAAAGTATTGTCGATACAAAGGAAAATAAACTTTAATATTCCAAAATTTTATCAACCACATCAGACATTTTTTTTAAAACTTGTTTTTTATTTAGCAGATCACTTCTAATCAATATTGCGTCATTAACTCTTATTAAGGGGCTGTTTTTTCTTTTTTTATCTAAATTTGTTCTTATTTTTAAGGATCTTTTGATTTCTTTAAGTGACACTGATTTTTTTAGATCTAACCATCTCCTATAAGATGCAACTTTCAGACTACATTTAAAGTAAAAGGCTACATCATATTTGGGATTTCTAGCTAAAATTTTACTTGCTATATCACGGCCCTCCACACAAATTCTGTTATTGGATTTAATAATTTTTCTTTGAAACTTATTAACAATTTCTCTTACTTTCTTATTTTTAGCTAATGTTGCTACATGAGATGAAATTTCCTCTGAATGAAGATTTTGCTTTGAAATTTTTTTATACGAAACTGTCCTAAATTTTTTCTTTAGAAAAAAGATAATGTTTTTTGGTTTATTCTTAATTATTTGCTTACTACAATATCTATATAATAGCCCTGAATTTATGAGTAATAATTTATATTTTCTTGATATTAGTTTGGCTGCTGTACTTTTCCCACTTGCAGATTCACCGTCACATGCAATAATTAACTTTTTTAATTTTGCCATAAGATTTAATAAACTATTTCATTAAATATTAATATTAAAATAGTAAATATCTATCAATTTGATAATCTCAATGTTTAAAAATTATTTAAATCTATGAAACCTTTATTTGGATATCTTTTTTTAACAATAGGAATATCTTGTGGAATTGCAGCAAATAGTTTTGCAAAAGTTTCTGAGGGATTTTCAAAATTAATGCCTTCTATTTACTGTATATTATTTATGTTAGTTACAATGTTTTGTATTGCAAAAGCAATGCATTCACTTCCAGTTGGTTTCGCATATTCTACTTATAGCGGACTAACTGTCACTGGTGTTGTTTTATTTGCATTACTAAAATACAATCAAGTGCCTAACATCTATGGAATAATAGGAATTATTCTAATAATAATTGGAGTAGTTATGGTTAATTATCTTGGAAGACTAAATTAAGTCATTTTATTCAACATAAAGATGATTAGACTTTTTTAATAACAATTTCTAGTTGAACTCAATTTAAACAGTAATTTAAAAAAAAAACGAAGATAAAGTTGAAAGTTTACTATTAGTTTGATCAAATTAAAAAATAAAAAATGAATAATAGAAAGAAAAAAAAAGTTTTAAGAGTTAAAGCTCAAAAGAAAGATAAGTCTAGCTTATCGAAGTTAGCGTCAATCACCACAAATTCATTAAGTAATGCTTATTCTAATTATAGGAAGAATCTAGAAAAGAAAAAAATCAAAGAAATAAAATTAAAAAAACTTGAAGAAAAAAACGAGATTATAAAAGAAAAAAAAGAACTTAAAATTTTCGAGGAAAGACTCCAAAAAGAAAACAATAAGATCATCTTAAAGGAACAAGAACTTAAATTAAAAGAAAAAGAACTTAAAATTAGAGAAGAGTCACAAAAAATTGAAAGTAAAAGATTAATTAAAAAAGATGAAGATTTAGGATTAATTGATAAAGATTTGAGATTAAAAGAAAAAGAACTCAAGCTAAGAGAGGAAGAGCAGAATAGAAAAGATATAGATCTTAAAGTTAGAGAAGAGGCACAAAAAAATAAGGAATTAAAAGAAAAAAGAAAAAAAGAGAAGTTCTTAAAAGAAATGAAGGAAGAAGAAGAAAGAAAAAGTAAGCTTGAGTATATTAAAATAAAAGAGTGGGAAGAAAAATTCGATCAAGAAAAGAAATTGAGAGAACAAGAAGAAATTAAGAGAGAGGAAAAACTGAAACAAAAAGAACTTGGAAAATCAAAATCAGTTGAAAATGAGAATATTGAACCAGCAGTTTCAACTTCATTAGAGAATTTTGAAATAGACAAAACGTCTGAAAATTAAAATTGAACAAAGAAAATACAGGTAAGCTTTGGAGATTAATTCAAGAAGCTGGTGATTATTTAAAAGGTCAATTACCTGATCATCCTAATCATCCTAAAGGGCGAAATCCTTATGCTCATGTTGCAATATGTGTAAAAAATAAATTTAATGCAAGTTATAAAGATATTCCAAATGATAAGTATAATGAAGTTCTCGAATATATTGATTTCTTAAAAAAAAATCCAAATTAACATTTTATTGTTTTGGAAAATAATCTTTCAAGGCACCTTCTCTATATACGTCAGCAGTACAGCAATGCAAACCACCCCCAAAAGCATAAGCATCCCTAAGATCAACTGGTAATACTTCCATGCCCAGCTTAGATAATTGATCAGCTTGATATACTTCACTTTTTTCTACACAAACTGTTTTAGGATCAAGAACTAACACATTCATTGATAACCAGACAGATGAATAACATAAAGCTGGGGGTTCGTTATGAGCGGGTTGTGCGCTATCTAAAATTTTCCATCCATTATCCTCAAATAATTTTCTTTGTTCTTTAGGCAATCTCCTTTGAGGATTATTAATTATTAGTCCCTCTTTAATTGGAGTAAATGTTGCGTCGATATGTATTGGATAGGGATCCCCAGGAAAATTTACTGTATGAACTCTGTGATCCTTATAATGTCTCTTTAACCAATCAATACCTTTTAAATTTGTGGTAAATCCATGTTGAACAACTAAATCTTTTCCAAATCTCAAAACATCTGCTGCATCAAATAATGGTTCTTCTTCAGTAGTTACAAAATATTTTTTTTCTGTCCATTCTAGTCTTTTTTGAACACCAATTTTTTCTGATAAGTAATCTTTTCTATAATCAGCATTTGTTAATCTTGGTTTGGGCGCAGACTCATGTCTCATATTACTGTCCTCATTGTAATAATCTTTTAATAATGGTCTATAACACAAGTACTCAAACCATCTACATCTATAGCTCATTGTTGCTTCTAAAATTTCATTTCCAACTGTTAGTAAAACATCTCTAGGAGGCATACAACCAAACATTGTTTCAGCTTCCCAATCAGGTGTTGATGTTTTTTGACTAAAATCAATTGGAGTTGGTCGGTCAACTCTAATTCCTCTTTTTTTTAAAATATTTGAAAAATCATCTAAAAGTTGATTTGCTTTATCAATACTGTCTTTAGTGCGGGGACCAAACTGACCTCTCATATCACTATCTTCAGGAACCTTTGCATCTAGAGCTGGTTCTGGAGCAGGAATACAAGTTCCGTCAGCTCTTCCAACAATTACATGCTTTAATGGATCCCACTCGTTCCAACTATTAACTATTGTTTTATTCTTACTCATTTTGCTTAATTTTTTATAATATTATGCTCAGGGCCAAAAGGAAATTTTGTAATGTTTTCTGCACCATTTTTGCCAATCACCAAGATATCGTGTTCTCTATAGCCTCCTGCTCCAGGCTTTCCCTCTGGTATCATAATCATAGGCTCCATTGAGATCACCATATTCTCCTGTAGAACAGTATCAATATCTTCTCTAAGTTCTAGTCCTGCTTCTCTTCCATAAAAATGAGATAGAACACCAAAGGAATGGCCATAACCAAAAGTTCGATATTGAAGATAACCAAGTTCTGCAAATAATTCATTCAGTTCATAACAAATATCTGAACATTTGACCCCAGGTTTTATTAATTCTATACCACGATTATGCACTTTCACATTTGCCTCCCATGCTTTTAGAGATGAGTCATCTGCATGATCTAAAAATAAAGTTCTTTCAAGTGCAGTGTAATAACCTGATATCATAGGGAAAGCATTTAGAGATAAAATATCTCCTTTTTGAAGTTGTCGATTTGTTTTTGGGTTGTGAGCTCCATCAGTATTAATTCCAGACTGAAACCAAACCCAAGTGTCCATATATTCTGCTCCAGGGTAAGATTGCGCAATTTCTCTTTTCATTAAATCCCTTCCCGCAATTGCAATTTCTAATTCTGTATTACCTTCCCTTATATTTTTGATAATTTCCTCACCTCCAAGGTCGGCAATTCTTGCTCCATTTTTAATTATTTCAATTTCCTCATTTGATTTAATCATTCTTAAATTCATTAAATCTCTAGAAATATCACTGAAAACTGAAAATGTGAATATTGAACCAATTTTTTTCTCCATGTCTAAAGTGATATGATCATATTCAAGCCCTATAGTTTTTGGTGGCTCATCTCTTCCAATGATTGATACTACTGCTTTTAAAAAATTATCTCTTTTCCAATCAGTATAGATAATATTTCCACAATGGGATCTTCTCCAAGGCTGACTTGCATCAATATTAGCTGAAATTGTAAAAATTTTATCCTTAGTTATTAAACATCCATAAGGTCTTCCGAATGAACAATAAATAAAACCTGTATAATATGCAACGTTATGCATAGAAGTCAAAATAACCATATCAAGATTATTTTTTTCCATAACTGTTCTTAAATTGAAAACTCTTTGATCGTATTCTTTATTAGAAAAAGGAAGTTTTACTTTTTCTCCATTTTTTAATTCAAAAAAATCTGGTCTTTCCATAAATTTTTTATTAGTTTAGTCCGATATATCTTTTATTCCATCTCATAATCAAACTATAATAAAATAAAGACATAAATAAAAAGAAACCACCAATAATAGTATTTGTATCTGGTACCTCGTTAATTCCAAATAAAGGTAGCCATACCCAGAAAATTCCCCCTATAACCTCTGTTAAAGACAGTAAGGTTAATTCAGCAGCAGGAATAGCTTTAGAACCTATTGAATAAAGGATTAAACCAAGACAAACCAAAGTTCCATGTAAAGAGAACAATGAACTATTATAACTTGATGAAAAGAACACTTGGCCTTTCAACAGGATCATTATTGTCGCAAATACAAAACAGAAAAATCCTGCAAAAGCTACTGTTGTAAATTTTGGCGTTTCTTTTCTCCACCTTAAAGTTACAG
>Ga0181402_1000986_pt1 | contig 10402 bp, 2 predicted proteins | sample 25SPOviralmetaG_FD_130131 | JGI IMG/M metagenome (GOLD analysis project Ga0181402, IMG submission 130131) | Marine viral communities from the oligotrophic San Pedro Time Series (SPOT) site, San Pedro Channel, CA, USA - 25 SPOT_SRF_2011-08-17 | ecosystem: Environmental > Aquatic > Marine > Strait...
ACTCATGCAACACACGAGTATGGATTTAAGATCGATACAATAAATCATGCTGATGACGACACCGCAACTGAAGCAAACATAACAGTAGAGGCTCCATTTTACGATTCTTCTGCAACACTTACTCAAACAGATGGTATAGTTCTAATCTATGCACCAAGAGGATTACAAGATAGATCAGCTATAACAGAGTGTACTGGTGTAATCGGTCATGAAGTGGGAGCAGAAGCATCTAATAACCAAAACACAATAGTCTTAAAAAGTGTTGAAGGGTTAACTGCAAGAGATGCAGGAAACTCCGTTATTGGTGACTTTGTTTTTGTTTCTGGTAGTGTGCCATTTGAAGGCACAGACTCATCATCGGCAAATTATTTAACTCAAGTGGGTAGCATAAACACTAGTACGAAAACTATAACGCTTGTAAATAACTCTGGTAATGCAGTGCTTGTATCAAAAATAATGCCAGCCGGTACAACCATAGTATTTGTCCCTTCAACAGCAGGCCCTAATTCCGATGGTTGGGGTAAACAAAATAAAGAATACTGTATTGCTCCACTAAACACAGCACCACCATGGGCCGCAACAGACGATGGTCTAGCATCTCCATCATCTGCTCCAAACATCGTAGCAAAGGAATTAAGATTTACCAAGTTATCTTTTAATAATGTTCCTACTGTGTGTGTAACTCCCTATGAAAGCGGAATGACTGGAACTATATTGGTTACTGGAAGCGCCGGTCAAATGTCAACTACTGGAAATCTTCCAGAACTTGGAACATTAATTGAAATTTCTGGTACGAACACCGGCGGTAGCACTGTGCCACTAGGTACATATAAGGTGGATGTTCGTGATGATACAGTAACTCCAAAAACATTTCAGCTAAAGAATCAAGATGGTAGCTTAATAACAACTGCTGTAGGTGGTAGTGGTGGAGCAACAACTGGTCTTACATTCCTTGTAACACACACCACTTCGTTTTTGAATATAAAGTACTCTGCACCAGGTTAAGAAACTAGTACTTTATAGTCTCCTGCGGCTAAATCAGAAGAATCTAATTTCGCCATTAGAAAATATGTTTCTCCATTGACCACTATTGGAACTTTATGTGTGTAGTCAGTTATTTGTGTAGCAGTTCTAGTTCCTAGACCGCTTCCCTCATATGCATCTTGATCTGCATCGGTGAATATTAATTTAGGAGTTCCTCTTGCCTTTCCACCAGTTCCGCCGTCAGACGATCCACTTGCTGTCGCACTAAACGAGTCGCCTTCTGAGGGACTAGGCCCAGCACCATTTTGATTAGCAACCCAACCAACTGTAGTCCAATCTCTTCCTGATCCAACTTCAGTTATTATATATTTTTCGTTAGGAGTGAAGCTACCATAACTGTCTTGGTCAGCCCTATCGAAATTAAAGTCTTGTGCCTGTGCTACTGCCGATTCAGTTTTTAGCGCATTTATAGTAAGCGTTCCTGGGTTCTTAGCTATTTGAATTGCATTTCCTAATGTAGAATTATGCTCAGTCCACGGATTACTTGGATCAGTAAACGCTCTTGTTGCAGTACCAGTCTGCGTATTAAGAATATATAAACCCGGTGGATTCACTGCTTTAGCTTTAGAACTTGAAACTGTAATTTGACCTTTAGATGTTGCTTTGAATATAACAGGATTTACAACAGAGTTTCCTATAGTTGCTCCATCTGTATTCGCAGTAAAGTAACTACCAACTGCATATGTAACAGCAGTAGTATTAGCGATAGCGTTCCATCTCAACTGAGGGTCTACAGTTAAAGTATAGTCGCTTCCACCTTCACCAAGAATCCCTATTTGAATGACATCACTTCCACCAGGAGTTGCTTTTAACTTAATGAAGTTACCACTAACATCTTGAATATAGTACACCCCATCAGCAGTATCTGATATTGGAGTTAGATTAGATATTGCTGTACCAGTACCCTGCCTATACACCACTTTATCTCCCACGACCAATCCACTTGATGGGCCTACATTAATCGTATGGGTTGTTCCGTTAACAGCAGTGTTTGAGAAAACAAATACTCCATTAGTCCCTATATTGGCATTACCTAAAGATTTTATTTTATATACTGTGTTCTGAACAAAGTTTCCAGATGTCACATCTGGTACAGTGGGAAGAAGTTCACTTGCACCGACTTGATTCCAATTCCCAGTACCAAGATCAGTGACTTCATAATCATAACCAACGGCAAAAGAGCCATAAACAGTAGGGTTTCCGATAATAACACGCAGATTATCAGAATTTTTTAAATTTTTAATTCTATTAACACCATCAAACCTTAACCCACCAGAAGTAATAACATTGTCATTAACATATGAAAGCAAGACATTATTTTTCTTGAAGTTTATTGTACCCAATCTAGTATTGATTGTTTCTTCTCTAAGAAATGGATTGGATATTCTTTCCTCAATCGGTATTATAGACTCTTCGGAAGAACTTTTGGTCTGAGCGTGTTCAATATAGATATTTTTAAAGTTTTCTGGGGTAATCTGATCACTTCTAGTAAAGCTAATGTTGTCTATACTGTATGATGTGCTACTTATGTTGAAATTTCCACCGGTGACAGCTAGTGGAGTATTACTTGTATCGCCAGCTAGTGCTATCTGGAATGAATTTATTCCGTCACTATTGATTGCTTTAATTGGAAATGTTGCCCCCTTATCTACCGACAATAAAGTTCCATCTGTATAAGCCACCTTACCTTGACCTAAGATAATTTTTATAGTCCAACCGTCATTGGGGTCGTTTTCAACAGTGAAGTCTGTTCTTCCAACAACTTCTCTTACGATTCCGCCCTCTCCGGTATAACCTGATCCAGAATATGCAGTTGCTGTGAATACAAGATTGGATTCGGCACTAGTTACGCCATATAAAGTCCAATCTCTATTCCCCAACTCGATTATCTTATATGTCTTACCATCTTCAATTTGTTGATAACCAGTTTCCACAAGAGATAACGCATTAGGGTCATTCAGTATAACTGACTTAAATTTAGTGTTTCCATCGAAAAGTCTAAGGTCTTTAGTTATACCAGAACCACCAAGATTATCTAATATTTGAGTATCAGATACTTGGGTAGAACTTTCTAATAAGTTTAAATTTCTTACAAAACCTTGTGCCATTTTCCTTTCCTATGTTGCGTCTATCTGCACTGTCCAGTTTGAACTCAACAGTGTTTGAAGTTTTTCATATGTGGTACCCTCACCTTCACCTAAGGCTTGTATTGATGCTATCGACAAACCGTTGTTGTTTGTAAGATTCACAGTAGCGTTTCTATTTGTATTTGCGATATAATTGGTATATAAATCATCAATAATCTGATAAGCACCAGAAGTTAAAGCATTATTGCTGAAGTTAAAGTTAAGACAAGAAGTACAAGTATCAATACGACTATTATTCGTATACGAATCAAAACGATTGTATTGCGCTTGAATTTCTAAAAGACCAGTACAAGCACTTAAATCTGGTACTGGGCCGCTAAACTCATTTTGGAAAATTTTAAAATTCTGTAAGTTTGGTGCATCAACCGCAGGGAAAGCGCCTGACAAAGAATTACTTTGTAAATTCAAAGTCTCCATAGAATCTAGATTATCCATGTTACCCAGAGAGCCAGTAAAACCTATGCTTTTAACAACTTGATTAGAAGACTCTAGTCTTACAACAGTACCAGTACCATAATTAGCCGCTCCTGATATTCTTTCAAAATAATTACCAAGTATAGACGAAAAAAGCGCAATTACCAAGGCGCCACCAGAACTGCCGTATCCACTATTACTCACTGTGATTGTATCACCCTCACCCCTTACGGTACTACTACCAGTCCAATGTGTAATTAAATCATTCCAACCATTTAACCCTTGATATTTTCTTCTAATCTTATATGTACCAGTATTTGACGCAACAACAGAATCTATAACTATATTGACCGAACTACTAGCTTCAAATGTATCCCCTACTGAGTATACTACGTTAGAAGTACCTGCGATTGTATTCCATTGGGCTTGGGTTGTATTACCTAAGTCAGTAATTCGATAATTCATATCCTGTGTTAATGTGTTTACATCAAGTGGTGTATATTCAAAATAATCTCCGACCGCAGGGTGAGAGCCTCTAGCGAGAGAATCTCCCCAAGTCACAACATCAGAATTTGTTTCTGAACTGCTCCAACCAATATCTTCAAACTCATGCGGCATTATACCAGATGTTCCCAAACTCTCAAGTATGGCAGTATTACCGATAGCAACACCGGCATAAAACCCCGAAGTATTTCCAAACGGCGCTTGAGTTATTTCATATATATTCTTTCTTTTCAATGAATCAAATGGAACCTCTTTATTTGTCTTTTCAAGATTCACTGTATCCAAATCATTCAAACCAGTAAATGTTGGAATAGCACCATAGAAGTGTCCATCACTAATAGTCAAACTTTTTAAATTTTCCAATTCGACAAAACTGATACCTATAGGAGTAGACCCCTCATCATTAATTAATCTACCACCCATAACAGATGTACCTCGTATTTCTATACTCTGCATTGATAGTCTTACGCCAGTAAATAGTTGTCCTGTTCGATTTGCAGTTCCATCAACACCAAAGAAGTCGAAACCCTTATTAGATGCGGTAGAATTTGGAACAGGTGCTGTTGGGTCATTAGCGTTCATAATAAATTTAAAAGTCTCTAGCTGATTTGGGCTATTAAGACCACCACTACCAAAAGTATTATCACTGAGAATAAACTCAAGTCCATTAACATTGTTAAGAGTAATACTTTTTATCGATTCTTTATCTACAAAAATATTACTAATATCTCCTCTTGGTGCAAAATCTGAGTCGTAGTTACGACCAATATTTGTAAAGTTAAAACTTGTCATTGAAGTAAGACCAACAAACTTATTTGCCGAAATATCTCTAAGTGCGGCTGTTTCTAGACTTGTTGGAAAATCATGATTTACTATAGACAAAGATGTCAGATTGTTATTACCACTTATATCGGGTATATTACATTCTGCTTGGTCAAGATTAAGTTCTTTGAGTAATTTACTATCAAAATATATTGCTGATTGAAATTCACTTTCTGCAATCGTAGCAGAGTTTGTTGAGTCTTTATTTTGATAATCACCATTACCAGTAATAACCAATCCACTAACATTAACTTTTTCTAACCTCGTACTATTCAATACTGAGTTTGGTAGTCTGGTATAACCTGCGTTTGTCACAGTATAATTCTTGGCGCCTACAGAGGGAGTGGTGTGCTTTTCACCTAGCTTAGAATCTGAAGCATCATAATTCCATTTTACTAGTTCGTGAAAATTACCAGAACCAGTACTGCTAATTGAAAATGTGCTGTCTGTATTACCATCTGTGTCGGTGGGGCTTGTTAATCTAACATGATTAGAATCAAGACTTATAACTTTATAGATTACATTACCTTGTGTACCAACACTTGTGTCGGAAGCAGACGAAGAAGTCAACCCTCCGGGTGCTACACCTAAATTATTCGAATCGTCTACTCTTGCTATGTACTGAACAAAATCTCCAGTAGAGAATTGATGAGAACTAATTGCAATCTTGTGTGTACTAGCATTACCAGTTGTTACATTTGAACTAGAAAAACTTGCTCTGTAGTTGGGGTCAGCCATAGCAGGCGCTGTGCCAGTAGATGTAATACGATCAGTTAGATTACTACTACTAGCATTTCCTATTTTAAATTCTTCTAGATTTGTTATGTGTGCAAGAGATATCGTTCCAATATTACCACTAAAGCAATCTTGAAGTCGTAAGTCTTCGACAGTAGGTGGTATCCTATTCAGTTGTGCTTGCGCTACAAGATTTTTTTGCTCTACAGTAGTAGATCCGTCTGGATAGGTAACTCCCAAATCATCCAAAAAGTTTTCGCCAGCAAATAGCGGGTTGTCACTAGCAAAAAGTCTTCTCAAACTTGGTGCTATTGTTTTAAAATCTGGTAACACCGAAAACTGGTTATTACTAATCTCTACACTAGTCAATGAAGGCAAAACGATAAACGGAAACTCATTCATAAACAATGCGTTCAAGTCTAAATAATTTATTCTATCTGGTGGATAAAATATCTGTATATCAGCTTGACGATTTGACTGTGAGGGATTGTATTGGGCGGCTTTACCGGTATAAGATTTCTCTAAATTTGTTACCGCATTAGGTGCAGACTCAGTTGGCTGACCAACAAATGCTTGATTTTGTATATCAAATCTTTTGAATGCGACAGGAATAGTGCCTTCAGCATCAGAAAGAAATGGTTCATTAACACCAACAAAAATACCTGGCGCACCTGCAGTTATTCTGAATGTCAAAGGAATACCCTTCATTGCAGGGAATGTTTTGAATTCTCCGTTGATGTTTAGTTGTATATTGTGTGTAGGTTGCTCTGCTCTAAATTCTTGTGGTATTGGCTCTTGAGTTAGACCAAGATTGGTTGTCGATAAAAACTCACCAGTGCAAGATAATTTTGCTCCATATGTGATGTAAGAATCTGGATCGGCAGGCGCAACACCAATAGGCGACCAAGAAGAAACTCTAGATGTCGATATATCTGCCTGCTTCACATCCCAATATCTTACCAGACTAAATGTAGCACCTGACAAATCACTAAGACTTTCTGTATATGCATTTCCATTCAACTGAACCAACTTAACAGCAGTCGCTGTTGGATCAGGACTACTATGCACTTTATAGTCACCCGAAGTTAATGAAGATGATCCACCTATTCTTATTACATCACCAACCACTAAAGTCTTTGTCGTATTGGTTTCACTATCTGTAAATGAAGTTGCATTTAAAGTACCACTACTTACATTGGACAAACCACTTAACAATGTAACAGTAGGTTCATCGTAGTCGATATATCCATACTTAATTGCACCTGCAACCATTCTATTATTGATAGAATAGTTGTATTCTTGATCTACATTAACTTCTTTAAACTGATTAGCTAGAAACTGCGCCCTTACACTACCATTGTCTAGGGCATCAAATATTCTATTTTGGTCGTCTTTAAGACCAGATAATGTGTGCAACTCAGTTACATCTATACCTGCGTCAGATAGACCACGAATAAGATTAAGATCATTTATTCTAAGACCCAGATTCGCCAATGCTTCCGATGGGTTATCCACATCGATTAGCGACTTTGCTATATTAAGACCTCTTGGAATTTCTATAACGGCCATTATTGTTCCTTATTAGTCAACGAAAGTTGTAAATTACCAATTACTCCATCTTCTAGTGCAGTTGCAGTTATGTAGACTGCTCTATTATTTAGCGCACCTCGACTAATACCTTTTCTATCTCTAGCAAATATATTATCCAACTGAATGGTCGTTGTCTCATTCTCACCAACATAATATGAGTATATTGTATCTCCAGGTCTAAGAGGATTTAAATTTGATGTATCATACCTACAAGCAGAAGATGAATCTATTTCGTTAAATGCAGAAGGTGGATTGGTCGGAAGCGAATTACCAACATTCAAGACTTGTATTTTAGGATTCCAAGTTGGGCTTTCCTTAACAAATGTTGGAGTGTGTGTTTTCACTTTACCGTCTTGCGAAATCTCTTCTATTACAATAGAGTTTACTTTGGCATAATCACCAAGAGCAAATACTGGATATAATGGCTGAGTGTTAAAACTTACTGCTTTACTTACACTAAACTTTTTATGACTAAATCTTTCTTCGTATCCAGTAGTGCCTTGCACTAAAGATGTTGCTCTCCAGTCGTCTTTTAGCGTTATAGTTTTTGTTTGTATTACTTTCGGGTTTAAACTATTCAAATCATTATATGCGCTTGCATCGACAAACACATGAGGTCCTTCGTCAACAGCAGTACTATCTATGAGATTGCTCAAAAATACAAATGGATCACCGTTACCATCAAGAAGCGGTCCAAAGTTCACACCAACTTCAGATATATTAACTTGTATTTCACTTGCACTAGGTCTCGGGCTTGAAGCGTCTGCGGGGAATATAATTTTTGTTCTTAGGTTACCTGATCCATCATCAACATTTTGTACAACACTAGCAAAAGGATAACTATTCACACCAACTTCACCCTGAACAGTAGACACATTTCCTCGACTATTCGCAACCCCCTCAACACCATTTCCAAATCTATCCAATCTGGGGTCTACTTCTAGTCTGTTGCCATATGTTTGATCTACTTCTTGTGTTAATGCTCTTAGTTTATTATCAAATAGCTGACTATGATGACAATACTCAATGGTTGGAAACTCATTCCTATTATACTCAAGATTCACTGTTCCGCCACCAGAGTCTGTTTGCACAAACTTGACCTGTGGGTCTGGATCAGAACTATCAGTTCTATCACCATCGTCAGATGCTAATGGCTTATATGGAGTCACACCAACAGAAAATTCAGCAAAGTGATCGTTAAACTGGGCGCCGGTAGCTGTATCTGGATCATACTCTAGCCCAGGGTCTTTCGCACTTGGATTTAAAAAGTGTATTTTGAACTTATTTTCCCTTATAGGAGTATTTGATGCAACCACTGTATTATACCCAGATAATGCGCCCTCAAATAAGTCAGTCGAATTTTCTGAGAAAATAGAAACTGGAGAATTTGAGTCAGAGTTAGCAAATACAGAATCTCTTGCTATACCCTCTACCAGACTATAAGGCGTATTGCTAACCTCTCCTCTGTTCAGTATTATGTCTCCCGACCCTATGTAAGTACCATACACCCCATTCGCAATAACATGAGAGTTTATTTCTGATGTGTTTATTAAATAATGAAGAGTAGCTGTAGTTGCACTTAATGAAAGCGATGATGGGTCTGGTGTGTCTTCTAAAACTAAACCAGTTTTGCCAGTACTACTATAGTTTGGATTACTTACTCCAGATGGTACATCAAACTCTTTAATTCTATACTTAGTCTCTGAACTACCAAATGATAGACTATCGCCAATCTGTAGACCTGCAAATGTAGTCGGGTCACCGGCTCCCAATCCGTCAGCATCTATAGTAACAGCAGAACCACTAACATTCACTTTGTATGTCGGACTCACATCTGCAAATCTAGGGTCTGCATTGGCTACTGCAGGCGACTGTGGTCTAATTATAGTTTTCGACTGACCAGAACCTTGAACATACTTAAACTTTAATTTTCTAGTTCTGGGGTTTCTACCAGTCATATGTAATGATGGTGAATAGTTAAAGTGAACCCCTTGAGGAGACCCCTTAATCTCTTCAAAGTCTAATCGACAATTCTTACTTGATGTTACAGATATTGTAGATGGATATGTTTTCTTAAAGTTTTCTTTAAGTTCTCCCACAGTATTGGATATAGATTCTTTAGGCAAAATACCCAAAATAGAAGTTCTTTCTGAGAACGCTTTAGTGTCTACTGTTGTTGTTGATAGTCGTATAGTTCCCTCATCTCCACCATCAATATAACAACTACTACCATATTTGTATAGTCGTAAAGGCTTTCTGATATTTGCAGTGTCGTCTGTATGAATAATATATCTAAATCTAAAGTCTGGATTTGCTAAGACTGGTTCACCCAATCCATTTTCAATAACAAAGGTGTGTAATAGCACCCATCGTGCTTCACCATTACCAACTGGAACATACGCATAAAACTTTGCACCAATAGCACCATACCACGAGAACTCAATCTTATACATGGTAACTTGTTCAAATCCATTAAAAAATGCACCAGAGTCTCCAGAACCTAAAAGCTGATCTCCATTAAAATCAGTTCTAGAGATAGTAGTTTCGTAAAGTAAATTATCGTTACCTATTCCTTTTGCAGGAACAGGAGTAGAAGATTGGTGTTGTGCAGTTAACCCTTGACGCACTAAAAGTTCATCAGGCATTTGTATAGTACTTCTTCTAACAATACTGAATCTACTACCCTTTAACTGGAACATATATTGATCTGTATCGTTAGCACAACCCCACTCTAATGTGGTTTCTGTCGATGTCTCGTTTGTGTCCATTCTTGTTCCGAATGTAAATCCACTTACACGACCTGGTTGATACCTAAAAGTTCTTTTACTTTGAAGTATTCCATAATACTCAATATTAGACCTATCACCTGGTCTAACAAATCCATTAGCTACATATATGAGTATTTTTTTATATGAACGAAATGCTAGGTATCCTTGCGTTTGAAGTTCTGCTATACTGGCGCCGCCCAGACCTTGTGACTCAACTGTCAACATCTCTGCCGGTAATTGTGGAAACAATGCTGTTCTATCACTTATTTGAGTATAGAACGCTGTAAATCTTTCTATCGCATCAAAAGAGTCTTGTATATTATCTTCTCCATACTTGACATCAAACCATTCGACAGAATTACTAAAGAATGTTTCTTC
>Ga0181402_1000990_pt1 | contig 10392 bp, 10 predicted proteins | sample 25SPOviralmetaG_FD_130131 | JGI IMG/M metagenome (GOLD analysis project Ga0181402, IMG submission 130131) | Marine viral communities from the oligotrophic San Pedro Time Series (SPOT) site, San Pedro Channel, CA, USA - 25 SPOT_SRF_2011-08-17 | ecosystem: Environmental > Aquatic > Marine > Strait...
TAGGACGAAGAAAGTTGTCTCTCCAATCTGCATACTCTGGAAACTTTTTGAAACTCTGAGATTCATCTGCTGAATATTGTTCACGATTAAAATATGGTGGACTCGTAAAAACCAAATCAAGTTTTCCTTTGTATTTTTGGAAACTTGGATTGTTGGAAATCTCTTCACTTCCGTTTTGATAAACATCATAAGTGTTACGATGACCAAAAAACGGATTACCTCCGTTTGTTTTATCGTTAAAGAAGTCCGCAAGATATTCGTAACGACTTTTACCAAGTTCATCAATATAGTTGTCTGTGTTTGGATCAGTTCCTATATAATGAATTTGACGATCATGTACTGACATAGCACCAAGAATACGACCACCCCAACCTGCGCTTGGATCATATATATGTAGATTGCTTTTATCTTGAATATGGTCTGTATACTTCTGATAAATATACTTTGCAGTCAACGGAGGAAAGTTTACTGCTGGTTGACTAAGTCCCAACTTGAATGCTTCCATTGCTGATGGAAAGATTCTTGAGTTCTTGTTGTAGTAACGAATACTAAAACGAAATTCTACTTCTTTTTCGTCTTCAAGTATGACATCGTTTATGTTTTCAATATCATCACCGAAGTTTGCAGTTCTTTCTAAATTTCTGATGTTGTTAATTTCAAGCAAACCTTCTTTGTGTAATTTTCTGATTTGCTTTGCAGTAAGCATCAAACTATTTTGTTCATACGAATCAAAGTTTTTTTCTGTGAACAACTCAATAATCCAAAAGTCGTAATTCGGATGAAGATGCTTTTCTTTGACAAAGTTACGAATCCATTCTTCTCCATTTTGTGTTGGACACGGAACATCAAAATCATTTTTACCGATAGTTTTTCCGTGAGCATAAAACGAATCTCTACGAACAGTTCTTCTCATACAAGTATGAAAACTTTCTCGTTTCTCTGGATTAGCAAAACAATCATATACACTCCAAGATGTATGTTTGCTAGAACCGATTTTGGTTTTAAGCATCGTTGGAAAAAACTGATCAACTACAGTTGCAAACTTGTTAAAGTTTTTTACAATAGTATTCGTTCCGTCCATTTCGTCTGTATGCTGAAATTTGTAAACATCGTAACCAGGTAACTTGTTAAAGTTTGCTATAATATCTTTTTCGTTTTTACCTGTTCTTGGTGGAAGGCCTTCATTATCCCAAGTATCCACGATATAAGTTCTAAGTTCATCAATCCACTCTTCCAATTCTGTACCATTCTTTTGTAATAGTTCGTGGAATGTAATATTGACTTTACACTCTGTTAAATTATTCTTTTCGTAAAAGTATTTTTTCATTGTCTCCAAAAGTGTGATGCACAAGCACCACCAAGATTATAGAATAGTACATCTCCGTCTAATTTGCAATCATTTTCTTTTAACCAACTCCATGCCTTTTTGTCCCAATTACCATTACAAGGAAACGGAGTTTCACACCAATCCATATCATCAAAAAAGTCGTGAGGTGTTTCGTGTATTTGAGTTTGATTACGATCATACACATTCCACTTCTTTAACATACTTGCAATAGATGACTTGCTTGCAGTTGTGATCAGATGAGCATACTTTTTATCTTCTTCCGACTGAACTCCAAATGTTTCAAAGTTCATAAATCCTTGTAGAATACCAGAAGGTGTAACACCACTTCCTGCATTTATCACCAAATGCTTAAAGTTATGTTTTTGCATTATGCTTTGAGTGCGTTCTTTAAAATAATTTATATACTCAGAATGATTAAATGCGTAAGGCATCATTTGGTATTTTTCTTTTTCAGCAAGAATTCCTACACTACTTATTACGATGCTGAGAATGTTTGGTTTCATTGGAACAAGTTCTGCTCCTAAACTTTCTATTTTTTCAAGTGCTTTTTTTGGATAATCTTTAGTGTCTGGATACGCAATCTTAATTTTGAATCCCAACTCTTTTCCGATGTATGCTAATGCCCATCCACTATAACTTACACGAACTGATAAGTGTATAATGGGTTTATCTTTTGATAACTCTCCACTTTCAAGAACTCTACGAATACCTTCCATTTTTGCCCACGGTGGCAAATCCATATTTCCGTTTAGCAAATCGTCACGTTTTACATAAACGTTTTTTTCTCCACATAAATGTTCTTCAAGTGGAGTGTCAAAATTAAAGGAGAGCATCTAAATGTTTTTGTTCACATTCAATGTCCATTATTATGTGGAAACGATAATTCTCTGAATTGTTTACAACCCAATGAGGTTTTCTTTTATCCATATAATAATACTCTCCCGTCTTTAAACGAAAGTCTTCTGTTTCACCATCAAGTCCAACTTGGGTGAATATACACTCCTCATCAACTTGAATAGGAAAGTGGATTCTTAATGAACGACCAAGTTTTGGTCCATTCTTTGTTTGGTAATCCCAACTATCGTGACCAATATCGGTATGTCTTTGAATAACTCCGTTTTTTGGTTCTACTCTAGTAATAACCAACCAAGTGCATTTATCAACTGATGTAATTTCATTTACAACCTTTGCAAGTTTAGGAATCTTTTCAAGAATAGTATAATCAACTTCACTATTAGGGTTAATCGGTACAACTTCAACCGTGTACCAAGTCTTTTCGGGTCCTCCGTAGTTTCCATTAATTCCATCGTAACTCCAAGGATTAACTGCTTCTTTGTAATCTTTAATTTCTTGAACAAGTTCTGCACATTCTGCTTTGTTGATGGAACTCAACTTCATTTTCTGAATTTTGATATCCTCATACTTTGAGACACCTGGTTGTTTCAACTCACCACTATACCAAATACCACGAACCTCAGAACCAACCGCAGTTACTTTACTGCTTAACCAAGTTGCGTTGATTGCATTACACAAATCTTTATCTTGTTGAAGTTCCATATTAACATCTGTGAAAAACAAATCGCATTTGGTATTAAATAAATCGTTTTCTAATTCTCGTTTACTTTCAATATCAGTAATTAAATCATCCATATATCCATCTGCATATGCGAATCTGCTGATTTGTAAATCACCTGTCTTAATATGAGCAACCACATCTTCAGCAACATCCTTGATTCCACGACCAGATTTTGCTTCCGCACAAATATAACTCCAAACAATCTCATCGTTTTCTTTCTTGAAAAACAATCTACCTTTTTGATCTGCTTCCCAGAGGTTCTTCCAATTTACTTTCTTGAATGGATCGAGGTTAGGTTCTTTACAGGCAATGGGTTGATTTTTCCATTGTGGTGGAACATCATATTGCTGATAGAACTTTGCGTGTTCTCTGAATGAATCTTTTACTTCATCGGAAATGTCATCTTTAACTTTGACCTTTTTTGTTTTCTTTTCTTTTACTGAAACCATTTATTTTCTTGCCTTTCTAAAATTGCATTATTTACTTTATTTTCTAAACAATTCTCTATAATTTTTTTTAAATTTTCGTGATCGTTTTTTTCTCCAAGGAAATTCCACGATGTATGATTGTAATACTTTACTGAATCTGTTTCAAGAAGTTCTTCACGTTTATTCGTACCAAGTGTATCAATATGAGCAGATTTAATGTTGCCACCTAAAAGTGCAGAAAGTAATCCTTCGTTGTCGTGACATTCTGCTCTTGAAATAGAAACAAAGTTTATCCAGCAACATTCTTCAAATAGTTCTTCGTTGAACATATTTTTGGTGGAATCATTCAGTGGAACGGCTGCAACTATATTTCTTGTATCCGCATTTGCCATTATTTCCTTGATTAACTTCATATCAGTTTTTGAATCTACAACTACAAATGGATTATCACATATTTCTTGAACTTTCTTGGATATTGGTCCGTTACCAAATATAACGGCACGACCTTCTTCTAGTTTGTCTTTAATCCAATAAGCACATCCGTTTGTGTTGGGACTTGTTGTTACCACACCCACGTTATGCTTTTTGCACAACTTTAGATTTACTGAATCTACTCCATGACCTCTGTGAACTACCCACTCAAGATTAGGATACCGATCAAGTGTGGTTTTTCCTACTTTGCTAAATTTGGTTGATATGACCTTAATTTCTTTCGCAGGAACTTGATCTGCTTTTTGCATTGCTCCTAGAATATGGGCATTTGGTATAAACTTTTCTATATCAGCAAGATCGGATTTATCTTTTATTAAGGTATTCATTTTCGTATACTATACTAAACGAATACACACCAAATATCAAGTATATAATATATATTATGCCAACTCGGTAACTTTGATTCTGGCAGATACATGACCAAGACTTCTATTTAGATATTCAGTTGGAACTTTGTTTTCTACAAACAACTCGTTAAAGTATTGATCAATAGTATCTTGTTCTTTTTTAAGATAATCTGTATGGCATCCTTGTTGAAATGTTTTTTTGGGTCTCCAGAGTAACTCATCGGAAATTTCTCCTTCAAATGCTTTTCGTAAAACATATTTCATTATATTTCCTTTGCCATCTGCTTCGTCTCTGTATCTGGTTGGAATTCTCAAACCAAAGTCAATTACTTCTTTATTAAGAAAAGGAGTTCTTAATTCTACCTTACCACCATACATCATTGCTTTGTTTGTTCTGATAAGATTGTTTTTGTGAAGGTTGTTTATGAGGTTAACCCGTTTTTGATGCCAAGCAAGTGGATCAGGCCAGCAAAATCTTTTAACATCTCCATAACTAGCAAATATTTCATCTGCTCCTTCTCCACCAAATACCACTTTGTATCCTTTGTCTCGGATTTCCCAAGATAAAAATAATTGAGCAACTGCTGGAGATACTTGTGTCCATTTGTGGGTTTCTGATGCCCATATACTTTCTTTTAGATTATTCTGAATATCTTCTTTGCTTACATTAACCTCGTGCAATCTAACACCCAATTCTTTTGATGCTATTTTAGCATAATACAAATCATCTTTCAAAGTTTGCTTACGATTAGATGTCACATTCACAACAAATGCTTCAATGTTTGGATTTTTCTTTTTAAGTAAGTATGTGATTATAGTGCTGTCTATACCACCACTTAAAATTGTACAAATCGGAGTATCACTTATTAGTTCATCATCAACTGCTTGTTCCAACCGTTTTCTAAATTCAGATGCGTAGTAATCAATTCCTTTATCTTCTTTTTCAAATAATTTTAAGTCTGTTTCTGATCGTGTATATAATGTTGGATTCTCTGGATTAAACTCTGGTTTGAAATCGTTCCATCGTTTAATCTCACAATTTGTTACTCCGATTAAATTTTCGGAAACCGTTACAATTGTTCCAGGTTCTACTACTTTTATTTTTTCTTCTTCACCTTTTGGTGCTTTGCGATTTCTATCTACATTAAAGAACTTTAATTCTTTGTTTGCTGATTGTAGTCCTTTAACTTCACTTGAAAAAACAATCTTTTCATTTTCAAATGCATAATACAATGGAAGTCTTCCGATAAAGTCTCTTCCTAATGTTAACTGATTTCTTTCTACATCATAAAAAGCAAAACAAAACATTCCATCAAGTTTTTTCATTGCTTCTAAGATATTATCACGATTATCAATCAAATAATAAAGCAACAACTCCGAATCACTTCGTTCAGTCTTGAAATTGTATTTCTTTCTTAGTTTGTTGTTAAACTTTCTGAAAAATGGTTTCCACATTTCTCCGTTGAATGCCAGCACAAATTTTTCATTCTCTGAAATAAGTGGTTGATTTGCTGACTCCGATAAATCTTGTATAGACAAACGATTATGACTCATATAAAAATCATTCTTTTCAAAATGAAATATAACATTGCCATCTGTTCCACGGTGCATAATTGAAGCAAGACCATTCTTGACTTCTTGTATGTCGTTAAAATTATTTCCTCCTAGTATTCCACACATAATAAACCTTAATTGTTAGGCTATATTATAGCAAATTTAGGCTATAAGTCAAAGGCTTTAGGCTATACTTTAAAAAAATTAGGCGATAATTAAAATTTTATTTTTTGATAATATCGGCAATATAATCTTCTAATTTTATTTTTGCTTCCCAACCTAAATGTTGGTAAGTTAAAGACGGAATTGCTTTTCCGTAAAACCGTTCACCTCGTCTTTCTGGAATCATAACGTGCTTATGCTTAAACATTTTTGCTACATCAATAATTTTATGTGGAACACCAGTACCAAGAGGATATTCTCCTTGTTGTCCTTTTTCGGCTGCTAACACAACACCACTTACGATGTCGTTTATGTGGGTAAAGTCTCTTGATTGTTTACCTGGTTCTACAACTGTAAGTGGTTCTCCTTTGGAATACTGCTCTTCAAAGATTCCTATCACGGTTGCATAGTCACCTGTTCTTACTTGTCCAGGACCATACGCATTATAGAAGTATGTAATTTCAAATTTAAGACCAAACCACTCTGCGTAATTGTTGATAAGTTCAACCATTTTTGCTTTCATCCATGCATACGGAGAAAGGTTTTCGTCTTTGCCATCGTTACCGAATTTACTTGAACTTGCTGAGTAAATTAACTTTGCCTTCTTTGATATACAATAATCAAGAACCATTTTTGTTCCTTGCATATTATAGTCCCAACAATTGTCAAATCCATCAAAACTCGTTACGATTCGTGAAAACTCTCCAAAGTGAAATACAACATCTGGTTCAAACGCATCTGCGTAATCCATTTTTGTGTTACTTAAATCAAATTTTTTCGGAATCAATGTCTGAGTGTCTTTGTTAAAATACTTGACCTTTTTGCTTTTAATGTGATTACTTTCATAACCACTACTATAATTGTCAATAGACACAATTTCTATGTTCTTATACTTGCGTATAAGTTTACGTATAAGTGCAGTTCCTACGAATCCTGCACCACCTGTTATTAGAACTTTATTCACATCTATAAATAGATTGAAACTACTTCTTTTCTTTCAATCCAGTTAAATCACTTGAACTTCTAATTTTGCCGCCGAGACCATCAACCATTTCGATATTATGCTTCTTACACACAACACTTTCGGGAACTTCACCCGTACTTCTGTCTCCACCATTTGCAAAGATGTCGGGTTTAATTGTATCAAGTGAAGCACATACACTTTTGTCTTGATCAATGCTGAGAAATGCTTTATCAACAATTCCAAGTGCTTCTACGATTTTTACTCTATCTGCTTCGTCCATAAATGGTTTGCCTTTTTTAAGAACACATTGATGATTGTTGTTTACGATAACGACAAGACGATCTCCTAATTTCTTTGCCAATTCAAGATAATCCAAATGTCCTACATGAATAGGATCAAAGTATCCACTAACTGCTACTGTTTTCATGTGTATTATGTTTCCTCTGTCCAGTCATAGGGTGGGTAGTTCACGTTTGCTATTTTTTTCACATCACGTGAGTAATCATCCTGCACTCTTACAATATCATCTTCACCAAAATAAGTTCCTGTTTGTACTTCCACTAAAATCATATCTTCGGTTTCACTTGGATTTGCCATGCGATGTTTTGCTCCAAGTGGAATTAGTATCGTTTCACCTGGTTGATAATCGTTTGTTTCGTCATTCAAGGTTATTCTTGCTACACCACTAACAACTGTCCATGCTTCTTGTCGTTTGTGATGATACTGATAACTAAGTCTTTGTCCTGGCTTCACAAAGATGCGTTTAACTTTGCAGTAATCTGCGTCTAAAAGGATTTCATAATTTCCCCAAGGTCTAATGCTTTCGTCTGTTTCACTCATAATTTTTATCCCCATCTGTCGGACAAGTCTTGCGAAGAAATGTCGGACTTTTTTTCTACTGATTTTATTTCCATATCAAGTTCTAATGTATCTATAATTCCATTTGCGGTATTTACCAAGTCTTCACATACTTGTTTTGGGTCTGACCACAATTTCAAATCGTGCATTATGGTAATATCATCACCAATTCCATACATACGATAATCAAACTTTAGAACTAATTTATCGTTTTCTATTTTAATATCTGATAATTTCATAAGGTAATTCCTACTTTGTTTCTGGTCCACATCTATAATTAAATTTTTCTATTGATTTTCTGTGTCGGTGTGCTACGATTGAACCTGATTCGTAGTTGTAGTATTTCCAGTACTCTTCGTTTTTCTTTTTAAATGGAAATGCGCCAATTTTTTTAAGACTTTTATATTCAATATTTAATTTTTCGCAAATACTTTTATAGTCTTCATTCAAATTCTCAAACTTCATGTAATGATCCATTACTGGATTTCCTTTTTTATCAAAATAAAAAGGTTCATTAAATTGTGTATAATTTCCTATCCATCTTGCAAATTGTTCCTTGAACTGATATCCACAGAATTTCATTTTTAAAAGTTTATCCACATTTTCTCTGTGGTTCTTTCCCACCAAACCCCCGTCTTGCCACCAAAAATATGAAACCATACGATCCCACGGATTTCGTGTGATAGTAAATTTAAAATATTTATCAAATATTTTTTTATCTACTATGTGCTTTGTGTCTTTTGGGTTTCTGTGAGTTGTATCGATAATGTCTTCATCACCACATTGTTCTATGAGATTGTGCTCAACACTATTTCCACCCACTTTCCAAGGTTTAAAGAATATAAATTTATGTTTATGTGATATAATCATTTTTTATATATGTCCTCAAATCTTTCAATAAATTTATTCAACTCCGACTTTGGTAGTTCATTAATTCCGGCTGCTTTTTCACGACCACCTCCTGTTGGAAATTGTAATGCAAGTTTGCTTGCTCCGTATGGATTGGTTTTTGGTGAACGAATACTAATACGATAATTATCATTACCTACTAATGTCAATATCGCAAATGCCTTATTTGGACTATCGGTAGTTTGTTGGTTGCTATATATACCTGAATAACGGGTTGATGCTTTGGTGTCGGGAAGCAATATCACTTTACCTATAGTAGTATTGTGTAGAATTTCAGAAGAACTTAATTCTGCTTTATCTGAAATCATCTGTGAATGAATTTTGTTATAAATTTCCGATTTTTTTCTGTATTGAAATGGAGATACATACTGATGTAAATCAAGATACACTTCTTTTGGATCAACGGTTAAATCTGATAATTCGTTTCCGTATCCATTGTAGTTTAAAGTTTCACCAATTTCTTTAAGTTCCAACATTACCATTTCGTTGAAGCATGGGTTTAGTTTTTCTGCTTGTTCGTGTAAATTATCTCCGTATGCTCCACATATAGTCCAAGGTCTGTGTAATCCGTCTATATATTTATCAACTAAAATGTTTGTGCAACAATTCGGGTCTGCGTCTACTTTTATTGAAAAGTTTTCTCCGAGATCAATTTCACCCGGTTCGTGGTGATCAAACCAAGTTACACGATTGTTGTTATTTAGTACCTCACCCATGTAGTCTTTATTAGACAACAATGAAATATCAAAAACAGTAAGAGTTGAGTTTTTAATATCAACTGCGTGTCGTAGAAGTTTTACATCTCGTTTGACTCCTGTGAAAACTTCACTTTGTTGTGGAAATTGTAAACGATATTGATGTAGGCTAATAATTCCATCTGCATCTCCGTTAAAGAAATCGTAATACTTCATTTTAGTCCTCTGCTACTGCACGACCTTTATCTGATTTCCAATCTTGCTCAGGACGATCTATTTCTTCGTTTCTTTTAATAACCGCATCTAAAATAGGAGATTCAATTCCGTTATCTTTTGCAAAGTTTGCTAATGCGTTTGTGTCTTTCGGAAAACAAGTTCCTCCGAATCCACGTTTACCATCGTGTCCAGGAACTTTGGTATGACCTGTGCCAATTCTTTCATCCTGTGTTGCAATACAACGAACATTTTCATAATCAACTCCGACTTCTGAACAAATGCTTTCAAGTTCGTTGAAAAATCCAACCTTAACACTTAAAAACACATTCTTTAAATACTTGATCATTTCTGCTTCACTTGGTTTGCATTGAATTACTTGTTTGTTAACAACGGCACCAGTTCCTCCGTTGTAAGCCAACTCAAACATACGTTTCATTTTTTCATATAAAAAAGGATCAGTAGAACCAAGTATCCATTGATCACAATTCTTAAAGTCAGTTTCCCAATTTTTCTCGGTAAGAAATTCCGGCATAAAATTAACGTCAAGTTCTTCACTTGTTCCAGGTGGTACTGTAGAACGTAGCACTATATACTTGCTATCATCTATTTCTTGTATTTCTTCGCATACTGCACGAACAATATCAAGATTTGCACTTCCATCTGAATTCATTGGTGTAGGAACTGCAACGAAAATAATTTCGGACTCCTCTACAAATGTTTCAATATCCAATGTTTTAGGATCTCTCTTTTCGGGAACTACATCCCATACTAATACTTCTACGTGTGGTCTAAGCAATGTCATTGCATGACCCACGAACCCATTACCAACTACTCCAATCTTCA
>Ga0181402_1000992_pt1 | contig 10391 bp, 10 predicted proteins | sample 25SPOviralmetaG_FD_130131 | JGI IMG/M metagenome (GOLD analysis project Ga0181402, IMG submission 130131) | Marine viral communities from the oligotrophic San Pedro Time Series (SPOT) site, San Pedro Channel, CA, USA - 25 SPOT_SRF_2011-08-17 | ecosystem: Environmental > Aquatic > Marine > Strait...
CAGGTCTGCCAACAGGTTCTCTTTCAACACCTTCGGAAAGTTTTATTGAACCAGGACACGCAAACCAACGCTCTGCGCTTGAGGGAGAATACTTAGCGTGCTTAGAAGGCATACTATCTTTTATAAATTCTTTAGTTGCTACGGCTAACAAAGTTACTTTTCTCCATGTTCTCTACATCTTCAAGATCATACAAAACCTTGCCAGATATTTTGTAGTAAGGACACCCAACTCCAGCTAGACGTTGATTGGCTAATGTACGTGGGCTTCTTTTCCAACGATTAGCTAATTCTTTAGCCGTAATAAATTTCTTATCGTCATTCATAGTTTTTTCTTGTTTGTTAAATTTTCCTTCCAAGTGATATAATTAAAACATAAATTATATGAAAGAGCAAAGAATGTGTTTTCGTGACCAACTAAAGATGGATGGTTTGTCCACTTCATTAGAGGACTCTCCGTGTATTAGCATTTGCTCTACAACTTATGGACTTAAAGATTCTTGTATCTGTGGTCGCAATCTTAAACAAATTAGTTCCTGGAATTCTTACGATACAGTAACCAAGAAAAAAATTGTCATGGATGCAATCAAGGATAAAGACTCCTACCCCAGACAGAAACTTACTTTTTTGGCTGACGATCATAATATTTCGTTTGAAAAGGCTAAACAGATTTTTGTCATTGAAAAAAAGTTGTAGGTAAATCAATTTCTTTGAGAATCTCATCACCGATTTTCTCTATGTTTTCCTTACTCGTTTTATCCTCAATATGTTGATAGCGTTGCATTATTGATAAAGATTTATGGCCCATAAGCTCTCCAGTCTGCAAAGTTTGAATATTTGCTGCATTGGTAGAGATTGTGCCAAAACTATGTCTTAAATCATGCAATCTAAGGTCTTTGCAGTTACAAGCTAATTTTACGCTGTTCCAGAGCCTTTTAGGATTTTTGATACCAAGTATCGTTTTTTTCTTTTTCTCGCCTTGTAGAGTCTGTATAACGCTACGACTTTGAGAATTCAACCAAATTTTTCTGATTTTGCCATCTTTATCGGTTTTATGTTCTTTTAGCTCAATATAATCGCCATGCCAGTCATCCCATGTAGCACGAGCTAATTCCCCCTTTCTAGCTCCAGTGAAAATAAGTAAAAGAATAAAGCTGACTGAGTGCAACAAAGAGTTATCTTCGTCTAATCTTCTAAATAATTCTCTAAAGATATTGAGCTTTTCTTCTGGTGTGTAATGTCTAGTTCTTTTTATCTCTGCGTGCTTCTTGATTCTACTAGCTGGATTGGTTTCCAAGTATTCGTAATCAATCGCAATCTCAAAGACAGTCTTTAAAATAGTCAGACAACGATTGGCAGTATATTTAGATCTTAAACTAAGTTCGTCAAACCAAGACTTAACATCTCCTCTGCTGATTGCATCTATTGGTAAATGACCAAAGCCAGGCTTGATGTCTTTCTCGTACAAGCGCACGTACTCTTGAATAGTTTTTCTGTTGTTCATCTCCAACTGTTGTTGATATTTAGCAAAGACTTCATCAGTAGTTCGTTTCTGTTTATCATTCTTAGCCAAAGGATCAAAGCTAGTATCTAGCAACATCTTGGCTTGTAATTCACTTGCAATCTTCCGTACTGTTTGTATTGGCATACCGCCATGACCAATCTTCATGTTTCTGCGTTTGCCATTGAAAGTATATTTAAGATAGTAGCTGATTTGTTTCTGACCTTTGCTATTAGTCCAGGCTACTTGTTTGATGCTTTGATTAAGTTTGTCTGAAGTTATCTTTTTCATACTACACCAAGTAAATTTCTAAGTTCCAAACGAACGCAAGGATAATGCCAAGCAATAATAAAATGATTAAGTCTTTAGGTTCTCTCATTGTTTTCTCCTTTTTAGTAAAAGAATACTAAACAATGTAAAGTGATAAAGCAAGTAGTTTAGTGATTATTAATTATTTAATAATGTAATAGCTTCGTAAAGACTGTCTTTTGAGTTTATGTTTTTCATAAGAGAGTCTTTGAAAGTAACTTTGGTTCTTTTGCCGTTCTCAAATATTTTAAATATTATGGTGTTGTATTCCAGACAGTAAAAGGCATAAAGATCAACCATGCCTTTTTTATAATCTCTGATTTTTGTATTAGCACCTCTGCGCATATCAAAGCACCAATTAACTCTTTTGTGAGTCTTATGGCACATCTTTTTCAAAGCAGCAGTTTTTACCTGGCACTTGTACATGGTGTCATCTATTTCAAAGATTATGTCGGCATGACTGCCATGTGGTAGAACGTGAACTGTATCGCTTTCTAAGCTCAGAAAACTAGCCACAGCGTACTCGCCTGCACGACCTGTTCTCTCTGTGGCTCTGGACATTTTATTCTGTCATTGATTGTTCTATTAATGGAGTTGGGGTTGGAATATCAAATCTTTCTGTTGTTGGTGAAACAAAATTAATAATATTTAAAACTCTGCTTATTGCTGCTTTTGATTGTGGATTTGTTCTGCCAAGTTCTACTAAGGAAGCTACAGAATTATCATTTGCCATAATTCTTCCTAAACTATCCATAGCTCCACCAGCTTTTAATTCTCCATATTTTGTAGCTAGTCTAACTAATGGATTAAATGTTTTCATCATAGCCAAATCTTTAGCAAGAGTTCTAGCTGCAATTCCTTGCACATCAAAACCAGGTTTATTAATATTATTAATTCTTCCAGTTCTTTCTAAAATATTAATCATATTTTTAAAACCAACTTTAAATTCTACTTTTGGCAATCCATGTGCATCTGCAACATTATCTAAAACTGCCATGAAATTTTTTTCTTGTCCTTTTGTACCAACGATTTTTTGTATAAGTTTAAATCCCTGAGTTAAATCCTCTCCTTCTTTTACCAAAGGAAAAGCGTTGTTAATTGCATTTCTAAAATAAACATTAGCAATTTGTTTTGTTGCTTCAGGATTGCTTGCATTTAAAATTTTTAATGTTTTATTTATGTCATCAGGTTTTGCTGTTGTTGGATTAAATACAAATTTTTCTATAGCTGTTAAATCAAGACCTTCTCTTGCCAAAACAGAAGTATTATCTTTAACAACATTAACCAATGTTTTTGATAATTCTTCAAATACTTCATTAGCTTTTTTATAACTTGGATTAGTATTTAAAGTATCAACTAAAATATCCAAAGCACCTGTCTTTTCATTGTTAAAAAGTTTTCTTGATAAATCTTTTTGTATAAATCTTTTTTCAGTAGCCACATTTTTTCTTGAGTCTTTTACTGCATCTCTATAAGTTTTAAAAACATCATCTAAAATATTTATATTAGTAACAGGTGTTTCAGTTTTTCCTTTCTTAATAACTAATTCTTTTCTAAGTTGTTTTAATTTTTTGAAATTAGCACTATTTGGTGCAGATTGTTGTATAAGATTGTCGATGTTATTAATAATGTTAAGAGCTTGGCTTGTGTCTATTGTTTGATCGTTTGCAACTTTATAGCCAGCGTTATAAGCTGCTGCCCTTCTTTCAGTTTGCGATTTTATAATAGAAGATTTAGCCGTTTCTTGTATTGATTTTAAAACTTGCCTTTGACTTTCTGGCATATCAGCAATTTTATTTGCTTGTTTTTCTGCTAATTCTTCAGCCAGTCTTGGTCTGCCTTTTACAGCTTCATAAATATAAGGTGCGCCTTTTTCAGAACTTAAAACATCTTGAGTTAATTGATTTACAAGTTTATCTTCTAATAATTCTCCTGGTAATAATTTTATATCTTCAGTTTTTGCAATAGTTTCTAACGCTATAGCTTCATCTATTTCTTGTTTAGTTACATTTTGAAATGCTTTTTCTGATAATCTTGCTGCGGTTGTAGGCCCAAAAAAATAACTTGCAGCTATAGAACCTGGCAAACTAATGCCTACTGCTGCTAAAGGACTTCCAGTTAAATTTTCTATAGTTTCGTAAGTTGCACCAGTTCCAGCACCTAAACCAACTGCAAATTTTCTTGCTGCTTTTGTTTTTCCCAAAAGACCAGGAGCAGCAAATTCTGGTATTGTTTGAGCATATTCACCGATTGTGGTTTTTGGCTCATATTCTCCCAAAAATTTTAATTGAGGAACTACTGTTTCTGCATATCCTCTAATTTGTTTTGATGTTGGGAGTACTTGAGTAGGTTCTTTAGACACGCTTGGATCAAAGAATGAGCCTATCGGTCTTGTTAAAAATTTTGGTAGAAATTGATTTCCTAATTGTTCTATATCTCCAGCTATGCCAGGTATATAAGATAAGCCTTTGTATGTTCCAGAAGCAGCACTTACACCAACATCTTTAGCTACATCAAGTGCAGATAAATCTTCTGGCTGTGCTGTTTGGTTAAAGTTTTGTTTTATATAATCTTTTGCTTTTGCAGTTGCTTCTGCTTGCTTGCCTTGTTCGCCTTCAATTTCTAAAATTGTTTTGTTAGGCAGTTCAAATTCATATATTACTTTTGACATTATAAGTTTTATAAAGAAATTCTAATTCTTGGAACATCATCATTTTGATTATTGTTTGATTGCGGTGGAGTTATATTAGGCTGTCGTATTGTTCGACCTCCTAAAAATTGTGGAAGATCACTATATCCACTAGCAATACTTATTTGTTCTTCATCTCTTAATTGTTTAAATTTTTGATCGTATTTATCTAAATACTCCCTTGTAGTAGTTTTTGCTAAGTTTTCAAGGACTGCTAAATTAGCATCAACATTTGGGCCAAGATTGCTAAGTATATCCATAGCAATCTTAACATCATTATCTGAAAGCCTTCCGCTTGGATCTATTTCTTTTGCAGTTCCATAAGCTAATTTTAAAAATATAGATTTTGCAACTGCTCGATTTTGAGATAATTTGTCTAATATATCGCTAAAACTAATTCCTGAATCTGTTTCACCCTTTTCCAATGATTCTGTTAATTTTGAATATTCAGCAGGATTATTATTTTGAAAATTATTTAAATTAATTAATCTTTCTGCACTTTGTACTTCATATCTTGCGCTATTAATAAGATTTCCTATTGATCCAGCAACAGTAAAAGCATCTCTGTTTTCATCTATGATAGATGCTAAGTCATTATAAGTATTAAGTTGGTTTTTTGTTTGTAAAAAATCATCTCCCATAATATTAAATGTAGATTCTTTTCCTTTAAATTGTGCGCTAGGTTTTTGTCCAACAGTAAATAAACCTTGTTTTTCAAATCTTTTAACAATACCTGGATCTTTTGCTAAAGCTATAGATGTAATGCTTTTTGCAACTTTTCCTGAACTATCATAAAAAGGAATTATTCGAGGCGCTCCATAAACTGATTGTTCTAACATTACTAATGTTCGATTATCTTCTGGACTTCTTAATTCAATTGGTATTTTTTCAAGCATTGTAAGTCTTTGTCTATCTCTTTCAATTTGAGTTGAATTATCTGTTGTTGTACCATATTGAGCTTTGTAAGCTGCATCTGGCCCATAAACGCCATATATTCTTTGAATATCTTCTGGCAAACTAGCAATTAATTCTTGTTTTCTTAACGCTTCTTGTCTTTGTCTATCAACTTCTGCTTGTTGTCTCATAGCTTGCGCTCTTGCCATAGCACGACCAGCAACATCTCTACCAGCAAAAGCATCGCTTAAAGCAGATAACATATATCCAATTTTTTGATTTCTGTTCATGCCATTTGCGCTTGCGCTTGTGCTTGGTTGTTGATAGTTTTCTTGATTAATAGTAGAAGGTTCTTGTTGTTGATTGCCAAGCAAGTTAAAAGCATTTGGATTATTAGGATCAAATATACTAGCCATGATTAAGCATAACTCCCATAGGGGTTAGTGCCACCTGTAGTATTGATGGCCATTAAACCCTTCACGTCTTTTTTGGAGGTGGTACTAACCCCCCTGTAAAAGCTGCCGCAGTTAAGCCTGCACCAGCAGATAAAATATCACCCAAGCCAGTTTCTTTTTGTTGTCTTTGTCCAATAACCGCAGGAGATATTTGTCCTGAAGCTGCTTGTAAAAGTCCTAACTGACGTAATGGGAAGTCAAGTTCTCTTTCAAACTCAGCTCGTTGTGCTTGTATTCTGGCTTGTTCTAACGCTCGTTGTTGTCCACCAATACCAGATAATAAACCAAGCGTACGATATTGTTCGCTTAACTCACCACCTAATAAACCAGCTTGTTGTTGCCTGGCTCTTAGTTCTAATTCTGCTTGATTAGTTGCTGCTTGTTGCCTACGAGCTGCATCAGCTTCAGCCATATTTAGTGCTTGACCAAAACCTGCTGAACGTAAGCCAGCAATTGTTTGCGCTGCTTCTTCAGCAAATGGTCTAGTAGCTTCTGATTCTATTAGAGCAGAACGACTGCCGCCAAACGCACCAGCTTTTATTGCTCTGGATTGCGCTTGTTGTTGCGCCATGTCTTGTCGTCTTTGAATGTCTGCTAATGCAGGCTCTAAGACTTGTTCTGTGTAAGGATCTTGATAGCGAGCTATGTCGGTATCTAGTAAAGATGCAGCTTGCAGAGTAGGTGTACCTTGTCTTGCCAAGCCAGCTAAAGCACTTCTAGGATCAAGAGCCATAGCTTGACCGAATAATCCTCTAGTTGCTCCCATAGCTTGTGCTTGGTCTGGTGTAAAACCAGCAACCATTTCACCTGTGTATGGTTGAAATCCCATGCTAGAAGCTTCTAATCCTCTAGTAGATGCTTCCGTATAAAGATCTTTTAGATAATCAGGTACTTCTGCTGTTGTTGTTGTTGCGCCTTTACTCATAATTCTTTTCTAATCATATATTCTTGTTTGTAACCAAGATGTTTAGCTTTTCTTTTCCAACCTTTACGACCACCACCATATAATCTTTTGATACCAATGGCTTTAGCAAAAGTTTCAATAGAAGTTAATATTTCTTCTATTTCTTCAAACTTACCACCACAAAACAATAAATTCATTACTTTGTGCTGTGGATAAGTAACAATTTCAGTTATAAAAGCTGATTCCTTACCTGGCCACAAATGGAAAAATCCATGTCTTATTTTATCTTCTACATCGTCTATTGTATAGGCATCTTGATGTTTTAATGCAGGCTCAATAAATTGCTTGCAATAATCCCAATGCACTTCCCATTCTTCTTTTTTAATCACCCTTTGCATATTCAATAATACTAATAACCAAATCTATATTTGCATGATTAACTTGCGCTTTGACAATCTCACCTTGCGTTAAAATAAGACCTGCATTGACTACTAATTCTTCTGTGCCATGTGCAGCTATATTATGTTGTTTAAATATAAAAAACTCGTTAGAGCTGGTATCAGTTATTGATATGTCTAAATTGGTTTGTTGGTTGCCGTGATCGCAAGCAAATATGCCTTCTATTACAGCAAAGGTAAAATCATCACCGCTTGGTGCAGTATAAATAGTTTGCTGTGTAGTTGCTGCAAAAGAGTATTTTACGTTTGTTGCTCTTTGAATATATTGCGGTTTAGCATCAAAGTCCATTATCTACGACCTCTAGGTTGTACATCCAATCTAATCTTGCCAACTTGAAAGTCTTGCGTAACATCGCCTTCTATTTTCATTTGCACTTGTCTAGCAGAAAATCTAGCATCGGTATAACCATCAGCGTTAAAAGAAAAACTACCAAAGTCTGTTTCTGCGCCTAATGGTGTAAAACGACCAGTAAAACTTAAGGTTATTGCTGGCAAACTTGTAGTTTCTTCGTCAGGTAAGATTTGATTTACTTGAGCCACTTTGTCGCCATTACTTATTTCCAATGGGCCTGTAAGACAAAAAGGTTTTCTTGTGCCTAATCCTGGTGAATTAAACAAAGCTCTTTTATCATGTTCATAAACAAAACCACCAGAATCACAAGCGATTGGATTATCAAAGACACCTTGATCTATCCAGCAACCTCTATCAAGTTCACCAATAGACCAAACATTATCTAAGTAATTCCAAATAATATATTTATTTGGCGATAGTTGGTCTGTATCACCAACAGGGAAAAACCACCAAATCTCATTGTAATCAATGTTATGTGCGCCAAAGGTAGCTTGTTGCGTTCTTTGTTGTAAGTTGTCAAAGATAAAATCATGTACATCTGATTTAAGTTCTCTAACTCTGCCATCGTAAGTAAAGAAAGAGTTTTCACTTATCCAGGATAAAAAGTTACCAGAAGATATAATTGATCTTGGACTGATTGCCTTACAATTTACACCAGCATCTTGTATGCCATAAACAAAAGGACTACCAACGTAGTACATCTTGTTTATACCAACATCGGTAAAAATAATAATATCGTTACCATACTTGACTGCGTAATTAGCTTGACCACCAGTAGGTATTTGTAAATCACCAGCAGTATTCCTAGCAGAAGATGTCCAATTTGTATTATCTTCTCTATCAGACCAAGCTATCTTACGAGGATCACCACCAGAACCGATTGCTACTAAATGTCTTTCATTAGTAACGATAACTGCTTGACAGCCAGTTGGTGCGTTAGTTACTGCGGTAGCTATGGTATCTGGACTACCACTACCAGCATCAGGTCGCCATTGATATATCTTGCCATCACCTGCAAAACAAAAAATTAAATGTTCTCCCCAGTTATCAAAAGAAAAACTTTTGGTATCAAACTGTATGCCTGATTGACTTCTCGCATCTCCCCAATCTTCTACGCCATAGTGATATGCACCATAGCCAGTTGAAGTAATAACGTCATCACCAACAAAACCAGAAGGTGTAATGTCATACCAAGTGCCATTATAAAAAACATTTACTCCAGCTCTAGTGCCAATAGCTAAGACTTCTTCACCATCATTGGTTTTGTAAGAATACATACCTATTGGAACTGCTGGTTGAATAACTCTTGAAGCAGATGAGGTTGTTGCAGATGTACCAGTACCAGTTGTAGCGACAGTAAATGTCGTGGTTGAAGGCACAGTTGCTACTGTAAAAGTAGTGTTGATTTGATTGGCAGTAATGCCGCCTGTAGCTGCAAAATCTTCTAAAACAACTGTATCGCCAACAAGTAAGTTATGCACAGCAGTTGTAGTTACAGTTATGTTTGCGCTTGATGAAGCAGTTGTAACTGTGCCACTAAAAAAAGTACCGATTGGATTTTGTCTAAAAAATGTCCAACCACCTAAAGGTTTTAAATAACCATTTTCAAAACGCACTAAGTCGCCATCGACAAAACGACCTTTGTTGGCATAGTCTGTGCCATTTTTTATTATTCCTGCTGGGGGTGTTATTTGTACTAACGCCATGACTTATCCTAAAGTTAAGCCGTTCTTTTCCACATATAAACGACTATATAAGGTTGAATTGTACTTATTGTAATACTTGGGTTCGTAGTTGGATTTGCAGTATAAAAATCACCTGTATCTGGATCGCCAGAGAAATCACTTGCTGCACCAGAAGAATTAAAACTACCACTTGTAAAACTTTCAGAAAAATCTATACCAGAACTAGCACCAGATCTTGTGCCATCAAACCATTGATGAACATGATTAGGTAAAGTTGTTGAAGCAGTTTTACCACCGCCTGTTTCTTCAACAGTATCAAAATCTGTATCAGAAGAATCTATACCTACAGGTACTTTACCAGCGCCAAAAGCTGCCCATGTACCAAAACCCAATAAAGTTCCAGGATTGGTATTTACCGCAGCATTTATATAAATTGAGCCTACTGGATATATTTTGTCAAAAATATCTGTGCCATTTATTTGTACTTCTCCACCTGTGGTGTTGATGTTTCCAGAAGCAGTTACAGTTGTTGCTGCAACTGTAGAAGCAGAACTAGCACCAATAGCTGTGCCATCTATTGCACCACCATTAATATCTACTGTAGTTAAAGTAGAAGTACCAGCACAAGTAATACTAGCTAATGTTGCTGTGCTAGAAGAACTAAGTGTAGTGAAAGCTCCTGTAGAGGCCGTGCTTGCACCAATCGTGGTGTTGTCAATCGCACCGCCCTCACAATCAATCGTGCCATTTATATCTAAAGTACCACCAACTGTAAGAGTTTTGCCAGAACCTACGTTAAGGCCTACTGACGTACCATTACCAGCACCATTAAAAATACCATCAACAGCATCAAGATTTGTATTGATCTTGCCACCCCACGTATTCGTACTTGCGCCTACTTCTGGTTTAACTAATGATAAATTGGTCGTATTTGTATCTGCCATAATTAGAAATTATATATTATTTTAACCACCTATAGTTTTTGTTTGTACTACAGGATTTACTAATTCGTCAATCTGAGCATCAAGATTAGATTTCATTTCTGCAACCTTATCTGCACCCATAGCAGCTTCAACCCAACCTTGTACATCACTTGCAGTTAAATCTGCAAAAGCTGTAAAGTCTGATAAGTCAGAAGTATCTAAAG
>Ga0181402_1000996_pt1 | contig 10345 bp, 8 predicted proteins | sample 25SPOviralmetaG_FD_130131 | JGI IMG/M metagenome (GOLD analysis project Ga0181402, IMG submission 130131) | Marine viral communities from the oligotrophic San Pedro Time Series (SPOT) site, San Pedro Channel, CA, USA - 25 SPOT_SRF_2011-08-17 | ecosystem: Environmental > Aquatic > Marine > Strait...
AAATCCTTCTGCACTACATAACACAAAAGAAAAGAAAGAGCAACGTGCTCAAATGTTAGCAGGTAAACGTCCAGAAGGGTGTAGTTATTGTTGGCGTATAGAAGATGTAGGCGGTAGAAGTGATAGAGTTTACAGAAGCGGAGAGTATTGGGCACAAAATGCCAGAGAGGAAATAGCAGAAGCAGGTGCTGACGGGAACATCAATCCCAGATATGTAGAAGTAAACTTTAACCAAGCCTGTAATTTAAAATGTAGTTACTGTTCTCCTCATTTATCAAACAGTTGGGAAAAAGAAATAAAAGAACATGGGCCTTATCAAATTGTAGATGGGGAGCATAATAATATAGAAAGTTTAGACAGAGGTGGATTGATGCCACCTAAACTGTCACAAGCAGACAATCCATACGTTACTGCATTTTGGAAATGGTGGCCTGAGTTATATAAAAACTTAGAAGTTTTTCGTATGACAGGGGGCGAGCCATTAATGGATAGTAATACATTTAAAGTATTAGACTATGTGTATAAAAATCCAAATGCTTGGCTTGAAATGAGTGTAACATCGAATATGTGTCCACCTAAGCCGGTGTTAATGGACAAATTCATCGAATCGCTACAGAAATTAGAAGAAATACAAATATGGGAGGACCCGGAAAAGTTTAATCCAAACTCAGGGAATAACTGGTATGTAGCACCAGCATGTAAGAACTTCGCAGTATTTGTAAGTGTCGATGGATTTGGCCCACAAGCAGAATATATGCGTAACGGTATGGACTTTAAAATGCTACAAGATAATGTACAGCGAATATTAAGTGAAACAGACAATACAACTATTACTTTTATTAACACATTTAATTCGCTTAGTATGACAAGTCTAAAAGATTATTTACAATGGATTCTAGAACTTAGAGATCAATATGCTAAGGACGTACAAGGTACAAAATATATACCAGTACCAGACAACGGCGGACATAAACATGATGATTATGAAATAAGACCTAAGCAGAGAATATGGTTTGATATTCCACTATTAAGAGCGCCACTATGGCAATGTATACAAGTAATGCCACAACATTATGAAGACTATTTGGAAGAATGTATTGCTTTTATGGAGTTAAATCAAGCAGATGAAGTAAATATAGACTATAGAGGATTTAAAGATTTTGAAATAGACAAAGTAAGACGTAACTTGGCCTGGATGAAGGAAGGCCGAAAAATGTCACAAGAAGAATTAACAAAAGCAAGAGCAAACTTTTACAAATTCTTTACACAACATGATACCAGAAGAAATACAAATTTCTTAGAAACATTTCCTGAAATGGAAGACTGGTGGGATATTTGTAAAGAAGCAGACGCATTGCTATAAAGGAGAAAAGATGAGCAAAGGTAGACAACCAAATGAATCATTTGATGATTATAGAACAAGAGTAATTGATCCTATATCAGATTCGTTTTGTGGTGCTAAATGGTACAATGCAACTATTTGGTTAGGACACGGAGGCACAGCAAGTTGTCACCATCCCCCTGCACATAACATTGATAAAGAAGAAATAAAAACTAACCCAAGTGCTATTCATAATACCAGGCACAAAAAGAAAATGCGTCAAATGATGTTAGAAGGCACACGACCTAAGGAATGTGAATACTGCTGGAAGATTGAGGATATGGAAAAAGATGCTGACGGTAATAGGCCAGTTAGTGATAGAACATTTAAAACACATATCTACACTGATAAGGAATTAGAACGAATTGCAAACATGGACCCAGCAGAAGATGTAAACTTAAAAACATTAGAAATCGCGTTTGACAGAACATGTCAGTTTGCATGTAGTTATTGTAATCCTGCTTTTAGCACATCTTGGGTAAAAGATATTAGAACAAACGGTGGATACTCAAATATTAGAAGTGATGCTAGAGGTCACTTTATAGATGATGCCCCGTATGCCGACCCATTTGAGAAAGACGAAGGCAATCCTTATGTAAAAGCATTTTGGGAATGGTGGCCTGAACTAAGTTTAGAATTAGATGAATTAAGAATTACAGGCGGCGAACCTACAATGAGTGCAAGTGTTTGGGGACTATTTGATTGGTTCAAAGAAAACGGTGATATTCATCCTAACGCAAAGAAAATGCGTTATGCAATTAACAGTAACTTAGGTGCTAAAGATACACTGATTGCCAAACTTGCAGAAGCAACACAGCATGTTGAACGTTTTCATTTATACACTAGTGGCGAGGCTTTTGGTGCCCAAGGTGAATACATTAGAGACGGGTTAGACTTTCCGCAGTTTAGTCAAAATTGTGTAAAAATGTTAAGGGAAGGTAAAATTGAAGGCTTCCATATGATGATGACTATTAATGCTTTATGCTTAGATAGTATGGTAGAGTTTTTAGATTGGGTCTTAGAACTCAAAAGAGAATTTGGACATAACAAGCCAAGTTTTAGTGTAAACATATTGCGTTTTCCAAGTTTCCAAAGTGCATTAACATTACCAGATGACCTAAGAACAAAATATCATGATCAACTTTTAGCATGGCACAGAAAAGTACAAGAAAAAGCAGAACTAGATACCATGGGTGTAAGGCTAGTTCAAGACTGGGAAGCAGATCAACTAAGTAGACTAATAGAATACTTAGACGTTGTTAAAACACCTCATAGAAATACTGCTGATCAATGGAAGTTAGAACATGACTTTAAAGTTTTTTATGATCAGTATGATGTAAGAAGAGGAAAGGATTTTAGAAAAACATTCCCTAACTTAGTAGAATGGTATGACAGTTTAGAAGTTAAACCATTAGAGGTTAAGGAAGAAGATATTCAAAAGCCTAAAGGTGAACGTGCAGTAGAAATATATGCTCACAGAGAAGTTGATGAAGACGGTGTAGTACAGGTTGTAGATGTACGTGATAGAAAAGATAGACGCAAAACAGGTGAAAGTCAAGATGATTATGATGATAACAAATATGCTGATGAACCTGATTTCAAAAGAAAGGCAGGCAGTAGTATAGGTTGGGACACAGACAATGACGGACTTGGCGGACAATAGAACTATAGATTACCAACTTGATAAAAAATCAATAGGTAACGAAGTTTTAATAGATGGTAAAATTATTCCTAGTGATTTGCGTGAAATTTATCAAGATATTGTAAATCGCAGGTTTGAAATATACCCACATGCAAAAACTACAAGTGAATTAGATTATAATTATCCAAGTTTTGACTGGGCAAGTTATCACGAATATACTTGCATCGAAGTATTTCCACAACTTAAATTTTTGTTTCCTTATATTAAAGAATGCTTAGAACTAGTAGGCGACACTGACTACGACAAATACTATTTTAAAAGTTGGATAAACATTTGGCCAAAAGGCCAACAAATTATACCACATAGTCATTACGGTGTTTGGCATGGATACTATGTAATTAAAGACACAGGCACTACTACATATTATCAACCAAGCAGAGATTCAAAAGAGGTAGTTGGTTTGGATAATTTTGACGGGCACTTTACATTTATGCCAGCACATTTATTACATTGGGCAACTCCTAATCCACAAGATGCTATGCGAGTAAGTACAGGTTATAATATCAGTACATATGAACAAGTACTAAAAGAATCAAATGACAATGCTAATGAAAGGGGCGATAAAGTTGAAAATGTTGTTGTGCCTTTAAAAGATTTACTATGATAGATTTACCAGATAAAGGAACAATTTTAATACAAGAAGTACCGTCGCCTGTACTATTAGATCTATATAAATTACATCACGAATTTACATTACCAACAGCACTTTACTACAATGATGAATCAGCAATAGATTTATATAGCGGAGACGGCCAGATACAGGAATCAGAAGAATATAAACGTACAGCAGAATGGTTAGGACATAGTATTAAAGAATTTAGATTAGAACGGATGAATCCAATTGGGGAAATGGCAAATGCCTATTTGTGGAACTCTAGAATACCAGATGTAGACTTTGACCCATCTGAACTTAAGAAAAATTTATCAGGTGGTTGGCCATCATTATTTTGGCATGCCGATACTTACCAACCAGAAAATAGAATTAAAATGATAATTTACTTAAACAATGTAAGTGAAAGTAACGGTGCAGTATGTATGGAAAAAGATCTTATGTACATAAACGACGACTCCTATAGTGAAGTTAAAAATAAATATACACATGTAGATCAAATTGAAGGAAAGTTTTTTAATGGTACACCTGGTACTGCTATAATATTTAGGGCAAGGCAATTACATAGAATAAATTTTCCTTTAGATACGCATAGAGATACAATACATATAGGATTTGAAAATGAGTAAAATAAAACCAATATGGGAACACGGTTCAGTTAGTCCAGACTCACCTAATAAGGTGTTTTGTACTGCTCCATGGACTCATACATATATCTCACCGCAAAGTGAAAGACGTATGTGTTGTGCTAGTAGAGAAGAACACCAATTTCAAAAGCAGTACATAGATGCAAGTAATGATGAAAAGTATGGAGAAGTAAAAGAGTCAGGTACTATTGCTGACTATAAGCCTGTAAGTTTAAAAGAACATTGGAACTCACCTTACATGATGGACATAAGAAAGAAACTTATGGCAGGCGAAAAGATACCACAATGTGATGTGTGCAATGACAGTTTATTAAGTAACAGCACATATCGTCAATGGTTTACAGGATTTTTATTTAACGACAAAATAGATCAATGTTTTGAGGAGACAGACGAAAATGGATATACTACAATGGAACCTATCTCTTTTGATTATAGGTATAGTAATTTATGCAATTTTAAATGCCGTATGTGTGGCGAACAACTCAGTTCAACGTGGGAAACAGAAAAAAGGAAACACGACCTTTGGACTCCTGAACAACAACCATTCATGGTCCCCGAGAATAAGAAGATTATCGAAAAGTTTCAGAAGGAAGTAGTTGAGGAAGAGTTTTGGGAATATATTAAATCAGGTACAGTAGAAGAATTATATTGGGTAGGCGGTGAGCCACTTATGTATGATATACATTGGAAGTCAATGGATAGACTGCAATCAGATAATAATTTACATAAAGTTCATTTAAGATATAACAGTAACCTTAGTAGAGTAAGATATAAGGACTACTACTTATATGATTGGTTACCACAAGCAAAAGATTGGACAATGTGTGCAAGTATAGACGGCACAGGACCTATAGGCGAGTTTATTAGGACAGGACTTAATTGGGAAGAGTGGGATAGAAACTTCAGAGAGGGTGTTGCACTACCCGGTGGCCATGACAAAATGATAATGGACTTAACAATAACCGGACCAGGCCTATTTGATATTAAAAACTTTTTAGATTATGCACTAGAACTAGATGTTAAAATAGAAACAAAACGAATGTTTGCCTTCCATGCCGATATAGTATTATCACCCATGGCATGGCCTAGGCACATACTTGACGAAATAGTAAATGACTTATTGGATTACTGTAGACCTAGAGTAACTGAAAAGCAACAAACACTTATACGTGAACTAGAAGGATTACTAGAGTCACCTACATTTCAAGAGCAATGGCCTGACACAGCAAACGATCAATTCTTTAATGGTCGCAAGTATCAGCAAATTATTCAAGCAATTAGAAAAGATGGGCAAGACGGACGTTTAACGATAAATGATATTTATAGTGAACATCCTGAATTATGGAGTTGGTGGAACAGGCCGGACCCAAAACATAATCAAAGATAGGTTGACAAACACCTCAAAATTTACTATAATATAAGAGTAATAAAAATTGTAGGAGGTTTTTAATTATGGAAGTATTTGTAATAGCATTAATCATAGGAGTATTTATATTCGGTGGCCTAGACGGCTTGATTGGTATGATTACAGGATTATTTTCTTTCCTAGCAGGAGCATTTGAAGTACTACTATTTGTTATAGGTGCCCTTGCAGTTTATTGGATATTTTTCTAAGCCTTATACCCTATTTGCATAAAACGAGTATAAGCAGGAGTAATTAACTCACCTGCATAATGTGTCTGTGCTAACGGATACTTTTCTTGCATTGATTCTACAGATTCGCAAGTATTAATATGTCCTTCGAACTCTTCTGAATTGTTTGTTTGCATAATTATAAGTTGATCACTGTCTACACTATCATACCATAGTGTACTCATATGTTCACAACTGGTGTTTATAATCCAGTTAGGTTTGCATTGTATTAATTCACCACCGGTTTGGAATTCCATTTCGCTACAGTCTAGTAAATCCACATCGTGTACTACACCTTTGTATTTCCAACTGTCTTGAACAAACTGTCTATTAAGTTTTTCAGACTTTTCTATGGCTTCAGCATCTGAATCTATGCCATAAATGCGTTCAATCTCGATCTTCTTATGTAGTGGCTCTACTAATGCACCGATCCAACTACCTAGTATTGCTACAGTAGGGTCTCTGTGCATAGGCAAATTATATAGATATATTCTAGTCAGTTCATCTAGCAACCAACTTTTACTTGCTAATTGACCTTTACTGAAAGCATGTTGGGGATAGTAATTACCATGTTGTACTATATGTTCAAAGTAACTAGGGGTAGGTTGCCAAAATCCGTTGTCTATGTATTCGGTTACTTCTTTCCAATTATTTAATACTATGCTTTCCATTGTTCTTCTAGCCAATCGTAATCGTTAATTTTATTTAATTCAGTTGGACTATTCTTATTTGCTAAAGCGAATGCTTTTCCTTGCTCTGCACCTTTAATTGCGTCTTCTACAAAGTCTGCATATATTTGTGGATTTAACCAACTGTTTAATCTAGCCTCGCTATCAGGATCATTGCTAAGTGTTAATTTAACACATTCTCTAAAGGCACTACGCCAAGTACTAAAGGCGTCTGTATTGAATCTAGTGATACAACTTATTTCTGGCATTGCTTTAAACCTTTTACTTAATCCTGTAGTAAAGTCTAATCCCCAACTAGTAGCATCTAATATTTGCTGTCTGTTGAACAATTTAACACCACCGTATCCGTATTCTTCGCCTGTTACAGGGTTTTTACTTGCCCATACATGAACTACTTCTTCGTCATACACATCAGGTATATAACTGAAATCAAAGTCTTCGCTTATGTCAGCATCAGCATCTACTACCCAGAACATATCACTATTAACCCTATTTGCCGCCTCTTTGTGTGCATTAAATATGCCTTTAATGTCTTTGACCCAGGTTGCATCAAACCTTGCTGTAAGACGCTCATATGCAGTCGTAGACCCCGCTTCTTTGTAGGATAGGAACACTATATCATATGGTTTAGACACACTTAGAGCGTCTTTAACGTACTGTAACTTGCCTCTTAGTGTTTTACTATACTTGATATCATCACTGCTGTAAGACGGTTTAAATGCGTCTACGTAGGGGTTTGGCCATAGTCTAACACCGCCATATGCATGTACTTTGCCTGTTCTTGGGTTTAATTTTTGCCAAACATGTAACTTATCTGCATTCTCAACAGCAGGTTTATACTTGGCATTCCAGTTATCATATGTATCTACATTAGAGTCAATTGTCCAAAAGTATGCATTATTATCCATTGTGCTAAAGCCATCTAATTGCTGTTTAAGTGGAACATCTGGTCCAAATGTATATACATTCCATTCTGGTGTTTCGCTTGCCTGTTTAGGCATTAATTTTAAATCATCAAATGTATTGTTGACTATTTGTTTTTCTGTAAAATTATTTTCTAAGAAAAGGGCAGTAGGACATAATCTAACATCTGTATGAACGCCATCTTCATTTTGCCATACATGTACATTTTTTATATCCCACTGAGTTGGGTAGTAACTAAAGTTGAACGACTCACATATTTGTACACAGTAGTCTACTACCCAAAACATTTTTGTATGTGTGTTTTCTGCACATTTTTTATAAAATTCTGCTACACCGTTTGCAACATCATCTGCTGTCATTGTATAAACAGGATATTCTTTTTGCGTACTACAAACTTCTCTAATGTATTTTGGTCTGCCTTTTGTTTGTGGCTCTTTAGGACATAAACTTACACCACCATAATCATATTGCTTACCTGTAATAGGATTTAGTTTTTGCCACACATGTTGTTTTCCTTCGTCCCATGTGTCTGGAACAAAATCAAAATCAAAGTTTTCTTTAATATCCACATCGGTATCTATTACCCAGAACCATTTATGTTTAGATTTTGATCTTCCTTCTTCAATAGAATTAAATTTTTCATATTCTATTAATTCTACTTCTGTTAGAGCACCTTGGTACTTTAAGTCGTCTTCCTTGTAGTTCTTCGGTACAAGTTTAATACCGCCACATCTATTATCACTTACATTTGTAATGCTAAGAGGGTATTTATGTTGTAGTTGCCCTGGTAATTTAAAAATGTTAATGTAACCTTGTTCACTATAAGGTGGCACCCATGTAAACACTTCGCTTATTTTATGTTCACTGTCTACAAGCCAGAATGCATCAGTTCTGCTTTTACGAGCATAAGTGCCATAGTCATTTATATTATCTGTAAAATAAACATCGTATCTAATAGGCACTATATCAGTGTGTAGTTTTTTCTTTGTTATATCAAATTCTTTGTTTACAAGATATATACCAGCAACTCTATTATCCCAAACTTCTGTAACTTCAGGATCGTACCTATGTTCTAATCCCCATTTAAAAACATGTATATAATCTTCTTCATGTTCAGCAGGAACATACAATAACTTACCATTGAAATCATATTCTCTATCTATTACCCAAAACCAATCTGTGTCTGATCGCTTTGCATAGAATTCAAATGTATCTGCATCAAATGGTTTGTTAGTATAAAACACATCATAGTTTTCATCTTCAATAGGACAGTCTGGGTGTATTTTTACATCTGCACTTTGCCAATCTTTTGGCACTAAATTTATTCCGCCCATATCCTGTGGATACTTTTCAGTAAGTTGATATGACATTCTAAAATTGTGTATGTAATCTTGCTCAAATGGATTTGGCACCCAATCGAAAGTTTTTACATTTGTTTTATGTTCTAAATCTACTAGCCAAACATAATCATCCTCGAGTATGTCTCTTTGTTGCATATCGTTTACATCTTTAACATAAAGTATAGGATATGTAACATTTGCATCTAAGAAGTTATGATATTTTGTTTCTGCTTGTTTCCACTCATTAGGATATAATTTTATACCGCCTTCCTTCTCAGGATACTTATGTTCTAGTTGACCTTTTAAATGAAAACTATGTATAAACTTAGGCTCAAAATTATCTGGTGCCCAATTTATATCGCTTGTTAATTTGTATTCAGGGTCAACACACCAAACATGAGTTGCATAAGGGTGGTGCTCAAAATAATCTTCTGGAGTTGTTGTACTTAGTGTATCAAATTTTTTCTTACATACAACTTGATTTATTTCTTTTACACCTTCAGGAACTTTTTTGGGTAGTAATCTTATACCACCGTAATTGTTGTTACTCCATTTCCACACATGTTCATATTGGCTGTCGTAATCTTTAGGCACAAATTCAAGTACACTAAAGTCTAGTATTTCTGTGTTAGGCTCTACTAACCAATATAATGCCGTTTTAGGTTTAATGTTTTCTTCACTAGAGACTTGTTTAGCAAAAGGATAATTATCCTTTAGACTTACGTTTTCTCCTATGTAAAAAATATCATACATTTCTTTCTGCTTCTAAGTTGTCTACTACTCTTTGTACTACTGTACTAATATGTTCTACCTTAATGTCAACTTCATCATATCTACGAATTAACTCTTCTCCCCATACAGGACATGTTCCTATATGGTCCGGCAAGGTACCACCACAAGTAGTACATTTACCTTGTAACTTTTTCTTAATCGTCCTTAGTGTGGACTGGGACGTTGTATTTTTCTTCGAAGTCTGCGGCATCTTTCTCGTCATTGACTATAGGCATACCTTTAATATTTAAACTAGTGTTCAGTATCATTGGGCAACCTGTCTCGTTATAAAATTGTGTCATAAGTTCATACAACTCAGGGTGTTCTATTTCATTCACAGTTTGTACTCTACTTGTACCATCTGCATGAACTATTGCTGGAAATTCTTTTGGCTTTTTACATCTTGCTACAAATTGCATATAAGGTGCATTACTAATATGTCCTGGCATTTCAAAATATTCATGTACATGTTCTTCTAGTATAATTGGTGCAAAAGGTCTAAACTCTTGCCTACGTTTAATTTTGTTTACTTTGTCTTTTATTTTATTGCCACGTGGATCAGCACATAATGTTCTGTTACCTAATGCTCTTGGACCAAACTCTGCACGACCATTAGCAATACCAAAAATTTCACCTTTAAGTAAACTTG
>Ga0181402_1000998_pt1 | contig 10335 bp, 12 predicted proteins | sample 25SPOviralmetaG_FD_130131 | JGI IMG/M metagenome (GOLD analysis project Ga0181402, IMG submission 130131) | Marine viral communities from the oligotrophic San Pedro Time Series (SPOT) site, San Pedro Channel, CA, USA - 25 SPOT_SRF_2011-08-17 | ecosystem: Environmental > Aquatic > Marine > Strait...
AAATCCGTGTGAAAATTTCTCTGGGATTTTTTTTATATTTTTTATGAACTTTTTATGCGGAATTTGCGGAAACCATAAGATTATAAGACTTTTATATATTCAATAATGTTTTATATCCTAAAACCTTATTAAATAATTACTCCGCATAGAAATATGGGTTTGCGGAATTATCACCAATGAACCTTGCGAGACCAATAATTTGCTGAATTTTTATCATTAGCAGTCAGTTTCCCTTGTTTATTTTTAATTCCTCCACTTCTTGCTAAATATGATTTCTGGCGTTTTTTATCTTTATGTTTAGTCATATCACTCATTGAACTATACCCGAAATGGATGAGGCGAACTCCCCCTTCCTTTTTGACATAAACCATTCCTTTCTTACCTTGTTTAGTAGATTTGTAGGGTTTGTATAGAGTTTTTTTAGTTTTGAAATCTGCGGGTGCTGATGTTAATCCGTGTCCTTTTTGATGAGGCATTATTTTATATATATATAGTATATACAAAAAAAATGCCTACGCCAACAAATAAAAGTTTATATGCGAAAGCAAAAGCAAAATATTCTAGTATGAAGCATAGTGCATATAAGAGTGGATTAGTTGTTAAAGCATATAAGAAAATGGGAGGAAAGTATAGTGGAAAGAAAGATGATAGTAAAGGATTAGGTCGCTGGTATAAGGAAGATTGGAGAACAGAAAAAGGAAAGAAAACATATAAAGAAGGTGGAACTATATTCCGTCCTACAAAAAGAGTAAATTCTAAAACACCTACTACAATGAAAGAATTAACCCCAGCACAAAAAAAAAAGCAATTAAAGAAAAAAAGGCAACTGGTAAAGTAAAAAAATACAAAAAATAAAATATGTATTAAATATAATGAATATCACCAAAAAAAAATTATTGGAGTTAGTCAAAAAACATAATGAATTAGTCCAAATTAAAAATGCTAGTAGAATGAAAAAAGAAGAAATAATAGAAGCATTAAAGAAAGTTAATTATAAAGTTCATTATAATGAAAAGAAAGAAGAACACGAATTACATCCTATTCAAGACCCAAAAAGAGTAAGTAAAATTAATAGTAAAACTAAAATGCCTTTGAAAGAAGTAAATGAAAAAATGGCGGAAAAAAATGCTGAGGCAAAAAAGAAAAAAGCAGACAGAGAAAGAAGGGCAAAGAGGCGTATAGATATAAAACGGAATAGTAAAAAAACTAAAAAAGCACCAGAACCAAAATATAAAAGTATAGGAACACAGACTTAAAAATATATCTATATATCTAATATATCAAGATGTAAAAATTCACCTTTACTTGGACTTGTTTTCATTTTCGCAACCGCAACCACACCCCACCTTCTTATTATTGTCTAAATCTCTTATTATTACTTTCATAAGTTTTTCAATTTTACTGATTTTGTAGAAAAGTAATTCCCAAATTTCTTCATTATCCTTATTTAAAACCATATAAACTATACATACATAAATGTATTGGTTTTGTTTAATTAATTATTTCAAACATCTTTAACAAATTTTTTTAATTTTTCTATTGTGCTTTTTAATTCTTTTATTTCAGTTTCATAAAACATTACTTTCATTTTTAATTTCTCTAAACACTCATCTAACTCTTTTAATATTACAGAAGAATTCATTTACTTATTAATTAGATAATTTATAATTTAATGTGAATGTAAAATTGGTGCTTCCGTGTAAATTATATAACTTGATAAATGGAGGCGGATTATCAATAGTAGCATTAACACCTATAATCGTAGCACTACTAATATAGGAAGAATTTGTATCTATTCCGTCAGTTGAATTCGCTAATGGTGTGTAAGTTCCTCCATTAGTTCTTGAACCAGTCACTATCATATTTGGCGGAGCACCACTAAAATCTTGGTCTACGACACCATACAATCTTAACTTACTATATCCAGTAGTTTCTAATGACGCTGAAAAAGATTGAGAATTCACCGCAGAATTATTTATCCATACACCATTAGCAACATTTTGAGTATTTACAGTTGATACTTTATTACTACTTACACACGCTTCAAGAGTTTCTACTGCTCCTTCTATTTCACTTAAATGTGTAATTTGAGTATCTTGTTTTCCTTCCATACTTGTTAATGAAGTTTCAAGTGTTCCTAAACTTGTATTAATTGTTCCTTGTAATGTAGAAGTAGCAAAACCAGATATATTACCACTACTAATATTTACATTTACTTTATTACTTCCAACACACGCTTCTAATACATCAACACCAGTATCAATATTACCTAAATGTGTTTCGGCATTTGCTATGTTAGTATCAATAGTTCCCAAATGTGCTTCGGCATCTGTTGATTTAGTTTCAATAACACCTAAATGTGCTTCGGCATTTGCTATGTTAGTATCAATAGTTCCTAAATGTGCTTCGGCATCTCCTAATGTGCTTTCAGTAGCAAACCCACTAATATTACCAGAAGAAATATTTACATTAACTTTATTACTTCCAACACACGCTTCTAATACATCAACACCAGTATCAATATTACCTAAGTGAGTTTCAGCATCTGTAATTTTAGTTTCAATAGTTCCCAAATGTGCTTCGGCATCTCCCAATGTGCTTTCAGTAGCAAAACCAGAAATATTACCACTACTTATATTTACATTTACTTTATTAGAACCAACACACGCTTCAATAGTTTCTACGGCATCTTCAATCTCACTTAAATGAGTTTTTGAAGCATCATCAATCTTAACTCTTAAATCACCATTAGCATCAATAGACATAGGACAATAATCACCGTCACCACCAAAATCTGCTTGTGTATCTTGTCTAACTGCTAAACTCATAACACCTTTATGAGCGTTTCCGTGTGAGGCATCTTCACCTTGAACTATATCATCTAATGATTGTAAAGAAGTTTTAATAAGTCCTAAATCTGTAATCATAGTTGCTTGATTAGAAGCAGAAGCATCACCGCCTCCACTTGAACCTTCTTCAATAGAAACTTTTAAATTACCACTACCAGTAAGAGCAGAAGGTAATCCACCACCTTGAAGTGTAGAAGTAGCAAGATTTACTCCGTGTTGTTCTTGTATAGATACTTTAAGATTACCAGAACCAGTTAAGGCAGTAGGTAAAACATCAGTTATATCATTTCCTATATCAACATTTAATCTTTCACTGCCTTCGTTTCCTAACTCTTGAAGACATACTTTTAAATTACCAGAACCAGTTAAAGCACTTGGTAATCCACCATTTAATAAATTTTCTACATTAGCAGTTTTAACATTCAAACTATCTGCTGTAATTTCTATTTCATTAACAGAGCATTCAAGTCTTCCCGAAGCGTCAAGAGAAACTTCTTTATATTTTCCGTTAGGTAATCTTCCTCCAATTATAGAACTAGGCATTTTATATAATCTATAAAGAAAATTATTTCTTATTCCAAATGTGTATTTTGATTAAAATTACTTAATCCTACATTAAGATAAATTTGATTTTCACCAGCATTACTAAAAACAGATATTTGGAAATATTCACCTTGTATAGGAAAAGTATGTAAATTATATGTATTAGCAGATACATTTATTGTATGTGTAGGACAAGATATAACACTATCGGTAAATGTATGTCCGTCAGCAATATTACCAGATAAAACACGATATAAAGTTTTAGGAAAAAACTTAACAATCATAATACTATCCAATGTAGAATAATAACTAATTTTTATTGTAGAATATCTAAAACAATTTTCCATAGGAAATTTCATAGAACTATCTGTCGGTCTCCCACAATAAAACTGAGATTTCATACCTCTTTCATTATTATCTATTGTTTCATTTTTAACCAAATTAGATAAGGGCATTTATAATTAGAATAAGTAAATAAAATAATCTAAAAAAAAAATCTCATAGAAATATATAAAAATGACCGATACTAATTTAGTAAATAATCAAGTTGTTGCTTCAAGCAATTCTCAGTATATATCTATTGTTGCCGAAAATGGAGAACAATTTAACCCACGGCAAAAAATTATATTTAACATTGAACCAGAAATAGGATTTATAAAAAAAGATAGTTATTTAGTTTTTGATTTACTCAATAATTCTGCTGATTTTGGTAGATATACTTTACAGAAAAATTTAGGTGCTTCGGCAATTATAGACAGAGTTGATATTTATTCAAAAGAAACTGGAATTTTACTTGAAAGTAATACAAATTATTGTGAATGGTTGAATGTTATGAACCAATATATGTATGATGACACTACAAACCTTGTAAATCATCAAGGGTGTGGAACTCCTATACAGTCTTGGACGCATAATGTAAAAAAAAATGGGGATGTATTTGCTTTTAGAAGTATTCCTTCTCCACGACATATTGAAAATAACCAACTTTCACCAGTCTCTTCCACTCATACCAATGGAGGTGCTCCAAAATACACCACTAGACGATTTTGTGTTCCTCTTATGTGTGGTCTTTTCGGTTCATATGAAGGAGGTATGGAAAAAGCAATTCCTATTATGAATTTTGGTGGATTAAGAATTGAAATAACATTAAATGCTCCAAAACTTGCTTTACAACCATTAGGATGGAGTTATGTTGATACTAGACCAGATTACAATGCCCCAGAAAGTGAAAATCAATACGATTGGGTTTCTGGTGTAAGTGTAGGTGCTGACCCATCAAACCAAAGCACTGGAACTACTTGTGTATTAACTTTTACTGCCCCAGCAAATGAAGGATTTAGAAAAAACAATTTACAAGACACTGGATTAGTTGTAGGTAATAAAATGAGTTGGGTTGGAAAAATAACTGGTGGAACAGATGCGACTTATACTGGAACTGTAAGTGCTATTGTTGGTAGTGGTAGTGTAGATTTAACACTTAATGGTGAAGTAGTAAATCATCATCAAATAATGAAAATTACTTTAACTGGTGGTGGTGCTGGTCCAGTTGGAATAGTAAGTGGTAGTTTGAAAAGAGTTCTTGACGATTGTAATTATAAAGTATCTAATGTTGAATTTAGATTAAAGCAAATTGTTCCGCCAGACGGAGTTGCTGATAGTCTTATGCGAGGTATTAACTACGAATATATGGGATATGAAGTATTTATGAATAACATTCCAACTGGTTCATTAAGACATCAAATACCAATTCATTCAGTAGCAAGTAAATCAGTAGCAACATTTACTATATTACACGATACTTCTAATGGAGAAGGTGAATTACATTCATCAGCAGATATATATAATGGTATATTACCAGATGTCGCCAAAGTCAATGAAGTAGTATATTTCATAAATAATAGATTATATCCACTGAGAGCATATAATCCACAAAATAAAGGTGATAGAGTATTAGCAACTAATGAATTAGTAAAATCATTTAGAGCATTAGGAGTTCAACCAGCAAACCTTGGAAATGCCGATTTCTGTGATTTAGAAAATTATACAAATACTCCACTTATTAGTAGAGAACTTGCGAGAGAAGGTATGGTATTTGATTTAAGAAATGCTGAACCAGAACTTAGATTATCTTTTAGTGGTTCAAGGTCTCATATTCTTAGAGCAAATACATTTGTATTTAGTAAAAAGATTATTCAAACAACAGCAACTGGATTACAAGTTATACACTAATCACCCTTTTTAATTGCTTCTCTTATAGCAGTTTCTTCTGTTGGACTTCCAAGAAGTCTATGTTGAAATTCTGCTAATTTATCAAAAATATATCCTATTGGATAAAACAACAATACGATATTACTTGCTATACTATCTAACTCTTCTTCATTATAAGTTGGTAGGGACATTATTATCTAACTATATATTATATATTTTAAATGAGTGCTATTCAAGACAAAAAATTAAAAATGCCTAAGGTTGATTTGAAGAAGAAACCTTCTTATGAATTACTAACTGTTATAGGAAAACAATCCGCCCAAGATATAACTCCACATCCATTTACTAAACTAAAAAAACCAAGAGAAGAAAAAATTGAGGAAATATTTATTAAAGGTGGTAAAAAAAATGAAAAAAAGATTAATAAAAAACAAATCAAAAAAAAGTTTAAAAAAAAATCTTAATAGAATATATAAAATGTCTAACTTATTCAACTACGATGTTAATTTACAACCAGCAGTTATGGATATTAGAAGTGAAACCCTTGAACCAATATCTTCCGCAACTAATAGATTTGTATTTAGATTAGACCAAGCGGGGGAACTTGACGCAAATTCAGTTCTTTTATTTAAACCAGTTTCATTACAAGGTGATGATACATTAGATAATTTATTAAGAGTAAATCCATATGGGGGTGGATTACTTGCTATTAAAAGAGCGACTTTTCAAGTTGGAGATTATGTATTAAATGATGTTAGTGATATTGGTAAAATTTCAAGTTTAGTTGATTTAGGTGCTGTAAATAAAGCAAGTCAATCTAAATATAATTCTCACTATTTCCAAAATAACTTCCATACCAAAGTTTTAGATAGTGCTGGTGTTGGTGCTGGTATTTCAACAGAAACTCAGTTTGGAGGTGCTGGAACTATTGTTTATGATAGACACCGAAGTGCCTTTGATTTTGGACTTCCAAATTCTGTTACTACTACTGATGCTGGAACAAGAGTAAATAACTGTATTATTACAAGAGACAAAAATACTTCACACCAAATAGGAATACCATTAGGAAATATTTTTCCTTGTCTTAAAGGTCAAACTATTCCACTATTTTTATTCCAAGAGTATAGAATTCTTATGACTATTGAATTCCACGATTGTGCTCTTTGGTGTAATCAAGCAACTGCTGGTGGAAATATGACTTGTGCTAGTGGTATTGTTGTTCCACAAGATGTAAAATTACAAGTTGATTACATCATATATCCTAGTGAAGTTCAAAATGCTATGAGACAACAGACAGCACAACAAGGAGGACTTAACCTTGTTTTCCCAGATATAATTAAAGTTGAAAAACAAATCCCACAAGCAACAGCAAATTTAGAGCAAAAAGTAGAACATAGATTAGGTATGGATAATAAAGAAGTTCATAAAATTTATATGATTAAACAATTAGATAGGGCGGGAACTCCTAATGCTTTGGATAGAATGCTTCTTGATGCTAGGTGTGATGGTATGAACCAAGAAGAATATAATGTAAATATTGATGGTGTTGATATTTTTGTTGAACCAAAATTTTCACCTTCATCTCAATTTGACGAAACTACATACTGTTTAGGAGGTGATTTATCTGTTCCTCGTCCTATGTATTTTAATGATGAAAATACTATTATGAGTAGATTAGCAGATAGTAGAGGTGGTCTTTTAGGTAAGATGAAACCTTTATGTTTAGACCTTGATAATGGTTCTGCTGGATATTTAGGAAGTGGAAGACAAATTGGAGCATATCCAATTATATGGAAATACAAACGAAGACCTTGTGGGAATACAGTATCTAAATCTCAACATTCTTCCGCAACTGAATATATACAAGCAGATTTAACTGGTGCTTTGAATGTAGATTACTTTGTTTATTGTAGTAGAACTGCTACTATAATGAATACACCAAGTGGAACAATGGTTAATGTTGCCTATTAGTTCCCATATAGTTTTCTCCATTTTTTAGGAATGTCTCCATTCTGTATCCTTTTAATTTATATATTTATTTTCTCAAATAACTATATAAATATGGATAGAAAAGAAAAACAACAACAAAGACTACAAGCAAAACTTAGAGCAAAAGCAGAAGCAGAAGAAGGAAAAAGACAGCAGAAAGAACAAGCAAGACAACAGCGAATATTAGCAAAAAAAAAAGAATTAAAAGACTTATTTGATGAGTTTGACAAAGGTAAAGAGAATGGAATAAATTTTCCTACACCAGTTGGAGAAAAATATGAAGAGACAAAAAAGCAAATGACAAAAGAGTTGTCTAATAAACTTTATGCTGAATTAGAACAAGACGAAGAATTATTTTATAACAAACAAGGATTTCTAAGAAAAAAAAGTGGTAGTGGAGGAAAAACATATAGACAAATAGCATATGATTATATAAAACAACGGAGTTTAGAAATTCCAAATGAAATTTATAAAACAATTGATGGAATGAAACAAGAAGAGGCAATAAATAAATTTAGTGAAAATATAGGAAAAGAAAAAAGAGACAATGAAAGAGCAATGGCGAAGGCATTAGAAGAAAGATTACCAAAATTACAAGCAAGAGAGAAAAGATTACAAGCAAGAGAGAAATATATTGAAGCACTTAGAGAATTTGAAAGAATAACAGACGAAAGAGTAGCAAAAGGCGAATTACTACCAGCATATGGGAGACCCCCCCAATTTTTAACAGAAGATGAAGAATTATTTTTAAACAAAACAGATAAAGAAAAAGGATTTACTTTTGGAATGACATATGGATATAGACCTCCTAAAACAACTATTACAAGAGAAGAAAGAGTAAAAGAAAAAGTAAAAGAAAAATTAAGAGATGATGATGATAGTGGTTTTTTGTTGAATGAATTAGGAAGATTGGAGGAACGAGCATTAGGAAAAAGATTTAAACAATATAAAGTAAGTAAAGATTTCAATCAATCAAATGGTGATAAGTTTGGATTGAACGATGATGGAACTCCAAGAAGTAGAAGACAATTCGCACATAGATTTAGAGGTAAAACAGAAACACAAGTAGATGAAATGTTAAGTAGAGAAGTAGCACAAAGAACACCCGAACAAAGAGGAGCATTTGTAGGCAGAGCAAATAGAGTTCTTGAAAGACAAGATATAACAGAAAGGGGTGTAGCAAGAGTAGATGATGCTGGTGGAGTTAAAAGAATAGGTGCTGGTGAATTTATAGGAAGGGAATTAGCACAACAAGATATAGAACAAATTGTCCCCGACCCATCAGCAAGAGGATTTGTTGGTAAGGAATTTACACCCGATAATATGAGAAGAATAGGACCTATTTCAAAAGAGGAAGAAGGTGTAATTGGTATAAGACAAAGAAAAGAAAAACAATATCAAAAAGAATGGAGTGCTGATGGAACTACATTAAGAAATTATGGTTTTGGTGTATTGAACCAAGAGAAACAAATGGATGACATTGTAAGACAAGATAGAATGTTAAATGCTGTTGCTTTAAATTTACAAGCATTAACAGAAGGTAAACCTTCTTTTATTGAAACGGAGGAATTAGAACAATTTCAAGAAGGGGTAGAGGAAAGTAGGAAAATAGCAAGGGAACAGCGTGAATTAGGTATTGGACCACAAGAACAAGATTTTGAAAGAAAAATGAAAACTCAATTTAGAAATTCTTCACCTTACATACAAGCACAAAATAATTATGCTTTACAAAATAGGTTAATTAATGTATTTGAAAAAGAACCCCAAACCATAGCATATTTAAACTCATTGAAAGACGCAAATGGAGATGATTTTGTTAGTGTTGGTGGAACTAATGATACAGCATATGTTGATACAAATTTAAATTTTTCAAGTAAAGGATACTTAGCAAGATTTAATCAATTAAGAAGTCAAGGTATTGAACCATTACAATTTTTATTGAATACTTCTAATTCAAATATATTGAAATTTGAAAGTGCTAAACCAATTGATGCTAGAAAAGTTAATAATGGAGTTGGACCAATCGCAGTTATGAATGAAGTAATGATGGGTGGGAGAATAGCATTTATAGGTCATACTGGAAGGTTTAATGTTGACCCAGTAGTAAATCAAGGTGGAGTTCAACAAAGTGGTTCAGCATTGGGATATGCTTTTGGATATATGAATGTATTTAATAATCCATTTATTCCAGAAGAAAATAGTGTAAAACCAATGATAGAACAAAATCTTATACACGATATGACAACACCAAAAACAGATATTACCAACATACAACAAAGAAGTAAATTATTTGGAGAAGGAAATTTAACTGGGGGAGGTATAACTTTAACAGAAGGAAGTAGAACTGCTGGGACAACACTTGCTGGTAGACCATATGATAAAATTTTAATAGATAGAATAGAACAAAGAGGTGCTGATAGAACACAACCAGCAACCTTTGTAAGTGGTAGTGGAGAAGTCCAAGAACAAATTAGAAAAGGAACTTTCTTACCACAACAAGTAGCACAAGATAGTGGTAGTCAGTTAAGACAAGAATTAAGAAAAAAACAATTAAGAGCAAATAGTTTTGGGTCAATAGCATTACAAAATAAAAAAAGATTTGGATTTCAAACATTTGCTTAATTTACATAGTCATATAAACTCTATCCCAAAATACCATTTCGTCTTTAAACATATTACATATATCCATATATTCATTCTCATTAGTTTCACTACATTTACATTCCATTTGTTCTGCTAATGCTTC
>Ga0181402_1001001_pt1 | contig 10316 bp, 6 predicted proteins | sample 25SPOviralmetaG_FD_130131 | JGI IMG/M metagenome (GOLD analysis project Ga0181402, IMG submission 130131) | Marine viral communities from the oligotrophic San Pedro Time Series (SPOT) site, San Pedro Channel, CA, USA - 25 SPOT_SRF_2011-08-17 | ecosystem: Environmental > Aquatic > Marine > Strait...
GAGAATATATCAAAAGTTTCATCTACTAAATCTAAAAGGTATCCACCCATTGCACCTGTATATGCATTCCAAAAGTTTTCAAACTGTATAGGAGACATTAAGTATTTTCTAATTCCAGGAGGAGCGCCTTCAATAGCAGCAGTTATAGACTTACTACTCCAAGGATAAGACTGCCCATAGTCAGGTAAACTGTTTTGCATGTTTGGAGATATAACGGGAGACCCAAAGAATGTTTTATTTCTTGCTGTATTGAATAAAGGAGATATTACTTGGGGAACATAAGATAGTCTAGCCTGATTTTTTAGTACTACCCATGAGGTAAGAAAGAACTGATCTCCATTTTTAGTACCATCTAAAGTTTCTAAAAAGTTTGTTAGTATAGTTCCTACTGCACCAAATTCAAAAGGCTTTGGAATTTTAATAAAATTACCATCACCCATAGGTATCATATAATGCAAGTCTCGTATCTGTTGGGATGTGTTTTGATAATTAGGATCATCCTTATTAAGAATATGAAGTAGTAAAGAAGGTGCAGCTACATAAGCTGTTATCTTAGCAAGAACTGCTGTCCTAACTTTAGGACCTTCATTTTTAAGTGCTCTTACAGTTCTATAAATACCTTGAATACCTGCATTCAAAAAGGGAACTGTAGAAGTGTATTGTCTAAAGAAATTGTTTGCACCATGCATACCAAAGTCTACAGCAACTTCTCTAGCTGCTAAGGAAGACTCTCTTGCAGAGTACCCCATCCCTCTAAGCATTGTATACTCTGTAAAACGAGATGCGTTTTCAAAACTTGTAACAACATCTCCATATCTGTCTATAAATTTTTTAGGTCTATCTAATACATTTTTATAATTAGTACCTAATTTTCTATGAAATTCACCTAAGAATTGCTCTGATACTTCTCCTCTCCATAGAGTAGATCCAAAAGACCCTCCATTTAATATAAATTCTTCATAGAGTTCTTTGTAGGTAATTTCTGAACCATCTTTTAGTGTTAGTTTTGCATTGCTTTGAAATCTTTGAGAGGTCTTTACAGCAGTACTTAACATAGGTATGTAGAAAGGATTTTTAGATAGTATGGCTGACGAAAAAGTATCTCTTAGTAAGTTAGCACCTGCAAAAAATCCTGGGTCCATAGTAACACCTTTTGTCAACAAGTTTTTAAATCCTGCTGCTGCTTTTATAAAAGCATTTGTTTTAGCAAACTGTTTAGGACTTATAGAATTTAAAGTTAGGAATAAATATTCGTTTTTTATTTTATACTTTGTAGGCACTATTGTCTCTACAAGTTTTCCTGTTTTTTTATTTTTTTCTAGTACGTTTCTAAATACAATAAACTCCCTGTCTTTTAAAGGTATATTTTCAGATCTAAATAGAGTGAGTCCATCTAAATCTTCTAATGTATTAGGGTCAATCTGTAGAGTTTCTCCGTCCTTCTTACTTTTTTTTATAAGCGCAGATTCGATTTCGCTAGACTTTAAAGGTATAGCTTTTAATTGTTTTGTATCAACTTTTTCTGCCCAGTCTTTTAATCCCCCTTTTGATTGGTCTATAAGATCAAACGTATTTCTTAATACATAGTTTTTATAAGATGTTGTTATAATACTATTAATATTTTCTATATAGTTATCAAATAGATTTCTTAAAGGTAGTTCTCCTGCTTTAGTGTCAAAACCTATAGGGGAAAACTTTGCTTTTCTTTTAACTGCTGACCCTCCGCCTCTAGCAAGATTGACTAAATGCTCATCTGAAGTTAAGTCTCTGTATAAAGGAACATAAGGCATTCTAGCTTTTATTAATTCAGCTTTTCTAGCTGATGTAATAAGACCTGCATCTACTGCAAAATCTAACAACTGGGAGTTGAACTCATTCAAAGCATTCATTGCATTTGTGTACTCAGGTATTAGGTCACCTTTTTTTGCTTCTGCAAGTAGGTCTTTCTTTACCTTTTCTGAATTTTTAAATAGGCTTTTAAATTTATCATCAGATAAAGACAGTAAGCTTTTAGCACCGATGTAATCAAAAAATTCATCAGCGTCATATTTCTTTCCTAAGTTTTTTTGTAATAAAACTTGAAGACCATCTCCTGATGCTACAGATCCACCATCTTTAAATTTAAATGTTTTTCCAAATAAGAATTGCTCTATCATTCCACCTACAGCAGGTAGGAATCTAGACTCTGCATATACACCTAATTGATCTTTATACTTTGATGATAATCTAGGTATACTCTTTACACCTGCTTTTGTAGCAGCTTCTTCTAAGAATCTTAGTCCTGCATTACTATCTAAGTATTGAATAACACCTTTTTTAACTACAGTACTGTTAAAGAAATTAGATTTTAATTTTTCACTAAAAGTTTTTTTAGCTGCAATTAATGTTTTTGTACCTGTGTCCCCTGCAGCTTGTATTTTTGCATCATCAAGCATTTTTTCTGTCTCGTTATTAAGTTTTGAGCCTGATGACTCTTTATCTTTATCTCCTCTAAGTTTTTTAGGGTCATATATTTTAGCTTTTGAATCCTTTTTAATAATTTTTGCCGCTCCGTCTTGTAGTTTATATATTCCGTCCCTTACACCTACTAAAAATGTATCTAAAGAATCCGTTCCTATTGTTCTAGAAGGTTTATCTAAATTTTGAGTCCTTACTGTTCTGGTAGTTACTCCATTTTTAGGTCCGGGTTCTAATATATCTAATACTTTAATCCTATCCCCATTCCTATCAGTATATATCTGTCCTGCTTTAGGGTCTATATCTTTTCCTAGATTTAATTCTTTTATAGCTTTTTTTGCAATACTATCTCTGCTCCAAACAAAACCTTTGGCTACACCACTAGTAAATGCAGGAATAAATGCAGCAGGTATTGCACCTGAGATTACATTTTTTAATCTTTCCATTCCCGGGTCTCCGTTAGGATCTGTTTGTAACCACTGAGTTAGTGCATTTTTTGTAGCAGGAAATCTAACTAGTAAGTCTGCAAGGTTAGGATCATAAGGGGCAAAAGCTATTGCATCTGCTGCAGCACCTGCTCCTAATGATACTGCTGCTGTTTCTTTTACGCTTAAAGATTTTTTTAAAGGTATTTCTCCAACCTTTTTTTTTGTTGTTCTAATTCTATCAACTTGTTTATCATAAGTTATTGTTTTTTTGCCTGGAATACTTACTGTTTTTGGGGTTCCTCCAAGTTGAATCATAAGCATTTCACTAGAAGTTTTAGGCTTTACTTTTTTAATTGTTTCAGTTTTTATAGTTTCAGTAACAGGCTTGTTTATTGTTTCTTTTACTTTTCCTTTTTCTAAAAAAACTATATTGCCATCTTTTTTTTGTTTAATTAAATTTTCTTTTTTAATACCCTTTGAGACAAGTTCTTTTACAGTTCTGTTTAGATTACCTGCATTTTTAACGTACATATAACCACCTTTGGCTATTTTAAATGCTCCACCATAAGGTACAAAAAATTGAGCGGCAGGTCTTATAAATTGACCTACTGTAGTCTGCGCTTCAGGAACTATGTCACTGTATTCTACTTCCATACTTTTAGGGACTACAAAATTGTATGCGGATTCACTGGCATCAACTACACCACCTGCAGTTTGCACAGCAATATCTTCTAGTATTTTTGCAACTTTAGGTAAAAATGGCTGATCATCATCATCATCTTTTTTTTCATAGCCGACTGCCGCTCTTTCTAAAGAAGCAGAAAGAGACTTTTTAATTTCCTCTTCTGTCATACTTACTCCTGTGTTTTTGGTATTCCGTCTGCGTTATGTGTTTTAGCGTATAGTAAATCCCAGTTTTTAGGAGTTTTACTTGCAACCCCTTCACCTTTAGGTCTAGGTTCTACATGACCAGGCTTTAAATCAGGACTCTTAAATATTTGAAATCCTGTATTTTCATCATATAAAGATCCCTGACCTCCAAAAAAGTTTAAAACGTTTGGATCAGATGCATTCTGTTGTCTCCATTCTGCGGCTTCTGAAGGTATAGTAGGTATAGGGTCTACAGAATCCGTTCTTAACCAAACTTCTTTATCCATGTCTTCTAAAGTTTGAGTTGTCTCTTTTCGATCCATATCTGTTTGTAGGATAGACTTTTCAGGTAGAGTGCTAGTGTCTAGATTTGCTAGTTTTTCTGCAACATAGTTATCATTTATTAACTGAACAGTAGCTTGGTTCCCAATTAAATTTAATAACTCTACTTGTAACAAGTCTTTATTTCCATCTTGAGACATTGTTTCCATGATAACTCCATCTATTATGTCCATACCTGTAGAGGTATTTCCATTAGCACCTGGTAAATTTCCTATAGCTGTGTTTACAGAATCGTCAAGTCTTGATTGTTTGTCCTCATTTATTCGAGTATTAAAGTTAATTAAATCTTCAAAACTTTGTACTTCTGATAGTTGCTGTAGTGCAAACTGATCTATATTTTCTTTTGTTAAATCCTCTCCCATAACTGTATTCACACCTGCCCTCTTTTTAAAATTGGCAAATTGATCTTCATCCATGTCCTTAACTAAATCTTTATAGTAGCCTCTAATATTAGAAGATATATTGTTTATAGACTTTCCTATAGCAGTTGCAAAGGTAGAGGCGGTTACACCCTCTTCATTTCCGTTTATACCTAATGCGTTGTTAACCTCATCGCTCACGGTTCTGTTTTGCCAATTATCTAGTAAAGGATCAGATAAAATTGTAAAGACATTTTGTTTTATCTTATCTTCTGTAGTGTTTCCAAATAGAGATAGATCATAACCTTCAGTAAATTCATTGTAGTTTAGTTGTTTTTGACTGTAATCAAATCCTGAAGCAACTGCAATATTTTCTGCTTTTATTCTATTTCTGTTTATTATTTTTAATTCTCTAGGTGCTGTAACAACTCCTAATTCTTGTGCTGCCATAGCTAGGCTATCTTTAGTATCTCCAAAACTTGCAACGCTTATACCTTTATCTTCCATGAATATTTTAAAATTTTTAACAGGCATTTCGTAATGCTTGAATTCAGGGTCTGTCATATTACCTTCTCCAGGAACTCCTTCAGCTTGAGAGGGAATGTATTGGTTAAGCATTAAGTTTGTTTTAGTTACTATGTTTTTAGGTATATAGGTTATAACATCATTAAAGCTTCCATCTGTAAGTGTATCTCTTCTACCACTAACGTATTGAAGGTTTCCTTCACCCATGTCTACTAAGAATTTCAAATCTTTTTGCTCTTTTAGTGTGGGATTGTACTGCTCGATAAAACTTTTACCTTTCTCTGAATCTGTAGAAAAATAAGAAACATTATTAAAATACCTACTTACAGGAACATTACCATCTATAGTTGGAACATAGTAGATAGAACCAAAATCTTCTTCTCCTGGAGTTTGGGATATTTGAAATGCATCTACTATTTCCCCAGTTGATGAAATAAATCTTTTTCCTTCTCCAATTTTTTGTTTCTTTTTACCATAAAATAATTCAGATCCTATATACTGTACTTTATCTTTAGATACACTTCCCCCCGTTGTTGGTGTAATATCAAACTGAGATCCTGCAACATTATCACTTATATTATTTTCATTTTTAACAGTATTTACTGCTGATTGAGTATTAAAATTTTGTGTATTTCCAGATGAATTCATTGCTATTTCTTGTATAGTTTGACCTATGTTGCCTCCATGATTCGTAGGAGTTTTCCACCAATTTGTAAGACCATAGATTTCTTTACCCATGTCTAAGTAGTTTTTAAAATTAGTATCACTACTAAGGGCATATCCTGCATGCTGATCTATAAACTCAGACTTAAAACCTAGACTCATTAAATCCATTTTTCTTCTTTTGGCTTCTTTGTCTAATTTTAATTCCTCAAATTCTGCATCAATTTCTGCTTGTTTTCTTGCTCTTTCTATATCATCAGCTAATTTTGCTTTCCTATCATCTTCTTTTACTTGCCTTTCAGCCATGGCTTGAAATTTATCTAGTTCTCCTCCTAGATAGCCTTTTGCAAATGCTCTCATTATACTCATTAGTTATCTCCTTTTGCCATTATGCCTGATGGTTGTTCTTTTAATTCTTCTCCTACTTCTTCAACAAATTGTTTTAATCTATCTTTAGTAGGTTTTTCTGGCTTACTTGAATTTTTCATTTGTTTAAATTTAGCAAAACGTTTATGAAACTTATTATTGCTCTGATCTTTTATAAACATTTTTATATTAGGAACTTTTACTCTCATCCCTATAGCTAGTACCTGATTAAATACAACTTCAGAAATTAATATAGCAGTATCTACTGTCCACTTACCTTCTGTAAATCCACCAAATACAATCATACGAGTAATAGCTTCTACAGGTATATCATTCTTTAAAAATGTAATAATTTGATCTAGCATAGCAGGATCGTGCATTCTATCCCAAACATACTCTGAGGCTTCATCTACAGAAGTATATTGTGGTGCATGTTCCCAAGGATAGTTTCCTGGAGTATTTGTTAAAGATTGCCCCGGTACAGGCGTATCAAAAATATTTTCTTTCATTATTCTGCTCTTCCCCCAATCTTAATTGCATAGGCATTTTCACTTTGAAATAAACGTCTTTGCCAAGACATTAAATTTACCTCTGGATCTGATGTGTCAACACTTTCTGCTTCTCCTGGAGGAGTGCTAGCTGAAAGAGACATATCTGTACTAGAAGTAGAAGGAAGATTAATCTGAACTCCACCACCACTTCCAGATCCTCCTGGTGCAAACATGTTGCTAAGACCGTCTTTAATTTTACCTGTTAGCATATTTCCTATAATATCACCAATCATTATTCTGTACCCCCTTTACTTCCAAACATACCAGAAGCAAACCTTCCTAGTAGTTCATATAAACCGTCTCTTGAAGCTTGATCCTGTAGATCAAAAGCTGTCTGTCTTTCTAATGCTGCTGAAGCTAAGTTATGCGCTCTGTTCATAGAGTTTTGAGCAGCTTCATTTGTCCATGATGCTTCATCTCTCCATTGTTGCCATAGTGATGACATTGCAAAATTAGATATACCTAATGCATTTTGTGCATTAGTTTGATTAGCTGCATTAACTGCTGCTGTATTTGCTGTATTTATTGACCTTCTCCAGTTAGCATTAGATTGATCTATAACTTGTTGATTCTGAACATTAAATCTTTCTCTTTGGTCTGTTAACTGTGAGTTAAATTGGTTTATTTGTGCCTCTGTTTGTAAGTTAGCCTGTGCTACTGAAGTCTCATTACCGGCATTTGATGCTGCAATTCTATTGGATTCATTAACAGAAAATTGATTCATAGCATCTGCTCTTTGTGCATTAGCTGTAAATACAGATGTTGATAAATTTTTATAAAACTGATCTACTTGATTTTGACTTGTTGCATTAAACTGTAATGCAGCGTTAGAAGCTGCCTGATCTGAAAATAATTGTGCTTGTCTTGATTGTAGGTTTTGAAGATTGGCTTGTTGATTATTTGATAGATTAGCCATATCCATTTGAAGATAGGATTGTGCATTTTGGACTGCTGCTTGTTGTCTGTTGTTAAGGTTTTGAAAGATCATAGCCTTATAAGTATTAGCATCTGCTGCAGCTATAGGTGTTGCAGAGTTCATAATACCTTCTGCTAAAGCTTCTGCATACATACTAGAAGCACCCATACCTCTCTTAGCCATATTAGCTTCTACTAGTTTTTGTGCCCCTCTAGCCCATGCAGGTAAATCTTTACCTTGAGAAACAGAGTCTGTAACTTGTTGTTGTAATGTAGCTAGCTGTCCTGCTACAGTTGCATCACTTGTAATCTGACCAGTTTCAGCAGTCATAGGTTGAGTGACTGCACCTTGCGCTGCTGTCATAGATGGAGCAGTGCCTACCGTAGTGGCTGTGTAATTGGCTGCAGCTTGTGCTGCAGGGTCTGCTACCTGAACTGTTGCAGTGGGTGTGGTAGCCGTTGCTGTTCCTGCTGTTGCTGCGGGTATTGCAGAAGTAGGTACAGTTGTTGAAACTCCGGGAGTAGCTATAATTTCATTAGTTTGAGCCTGCTGTAAGGCAGGAGTCATAGTTGCGCTTTGGGGCAATACGGGATTTACAGTTTGTTTTTTTACAAGATCTAACGTATCTTGTGAGGTACCTGCTTGAGGTGAAGGTACTGCACCTGTAGGTAATTGAACTGTAGGTATTATTTGTGTTGCCATATTATTTCTCTCCTATTAGATAGCTTTCCATCCACATAATTTTTTCTTTAATTACTGCGATGTCTTGTTGCATTTGTGTTACACTATCAACTCTTGTTTCTAATGCTTTTACTTTTGTATTGAGTGTTCCATATATAATTCCTACAGATAGTAACATTGGTATAAAACTTAGTAAGAATTTTATATCTATTTTCATTACTTCATACCCGCCAAAGGATTAGCTAAAGTTTTTTGTATTACATCTGTAATTTTTGTTTCTAGTTCACTCATGTCTTCCTTAATATCTTTTATTGCAATTTTAATATCTGCTTGATTTTCTCTGGAATCTTGTTTTTGATTCTGCTCTACGTCTTCGATTATAGATTCAACTCTGCGTAAATCTGTACGAAGGTCATTTTTTAATTCATTAGCTACGTCAGATACAAGAGATACCTCACTAAGTAGCATAGTCATTTCTTGCATAATCATGTCTACTTCAGTTTGTAGAACTTCTAATTTTGTTTCAAAGCCACTCAGATCGGGGGCAGAATAGGATAGCATTACAGATTTCATATCTTGATAATCCTTGAACGCAACAAAGCCGCCATACAGCGACCCTATAAGAGTTCCAAGAGCAAGTAAGATACCAAAGACCTTACCTCCCTTAAATTTTAATCCTCCAAATTCAGCTTCCATCTGTTCTCCTTATTGATATTGGCTATTTAATATATTGTTAAATGCATTGTTACTATCTACTATCATATAATAGTTAGCTAAATTATTATCTTCTATTTGAGTATCTGGTAAAACTACATCTGTAAAAAATCCTACAGTATCTTGTAGTGCTACTTGTGTTTCAAAAAAACTTTTAGTATTGCCTAGTACTTGCATAACTATTAAAGTTTTTAATTGATTGCTGTCGTCATACCTACCCTTGTCTCCCATGTCCTTAACTATCTTTGTAGCTGCTTTTTGTTTAGCACTAGGCTCAGGTTTAGTTTTTTCTTTTACTTTACTAGGTTCGGGTTCTTGTTCGGCTTCAGCTTCTTCTGCCTCTTGTTTTGTTTCTTTAGGTTCGGGTTCTTGCTCTGGCTCAGAGGTCTCTGGTTCAGGTTCCATTTCTGGTTCTTGTACGTCCTCTTGAGCAGCTTCTGGCTCGGGTTCAGTAGGTTCATTATCCATAGAAGTTTCCATAACAGGTTCTTCTTCCATAGTCTCTGGCATATCCATAGCCGGTTCTTCTGTTGCTTCAATATTTACCTCTACTTGTTGGGGTTCAGGAAAATCCATTTCCATTTCAATGTCCATTTCAACTGAAGCTACTGTTACTTCCATAGGCATTTCCATATCCATATCCATGTTTGTAGGTACCATGACAATATCAGGCATATCGTATTCCATATTCATGTCCATTTCCATTTGAAAATCCATTTCAAACTCTTGCATTTCCATCTCTACGGACTCAAAAGAAAATTCTTCTACAGGTGCGTCTATAGGTTGAAAGGTAAAATCTTCTGTAACTTCATTAGATTCAAATATCATTTCTGCAACGTCATTAGCATCTTGACCATAATCTAATACTAAAAATTCTTCTAGTTCTTGTATTTGTTGATTTATAATAGTTGTAACAACATTATAGAATACGTTTATTGAAACATCATCGAATAAAGGTCCTACTGATAGGTTGATATCTCTACCGCCTACCTCTACTATAATAGTATTTAAAACGCCAGAGAAATCGAAACTACCGGAATACTGTTGGTAGCCTGATGTAACTCCAGATTCAGATAAGATATCAGTCCCTGTAAAAACTTCAGTATTTCCATTACGACCAGTAATATGCATGTAGATACGATCTTGAGAATCTTGCTTATCTACTTTTATAGTATACTGTGTGTTTCCTCCGTTGTCAATAGTTAAATCACTTATATCAATAGTTTGTATGAAAGTTGTACCCATACCTGATACGCCCATAGTTGAAGTTGTGTTACCACTACCTGTAATACCTGCACATTTATCAGTACCTAAACCATAACAAGAATTACCACTTGGCATACTAGCTGAACCTTGTCCGCCCCAATCAGAATCCATGTCACCTTCTTTTGTAGAAGTTACATAGCCATTAGAGCCATCTAAAATGTCTCCTGAATCTTGATGA